>Ga0116227_10007055_pt1 | contig 22235 bp, 14 predicted proteins | sample S1TSphgellanicum_FD_89693 | JGI IMG/M metagenome (GOLD analysis project Ga0116227, IMG submission 89693) | Host-associated microbial communities from peat moss isolated from Minnesota, USA - S1T2_Fb - Sphagnum magellanicum MG | ecosystem: Host-associated > Plants > Peat moss > Unclassified...
CTCGATCGAAAGGCGTTGGCCGATTTCTCTATAGGACAGGTCATCCACCCGACAGAGCAGGAAGGCGGCGCGCGGGAGGGGCGAGAGCGCCTGCATGGCAACTTCATAGGCTGCCCGCAGGCGCGCTTGATCCTTATGCATCCGAACCTTCCCGTAGCTGCATGAGACGGTCGGGTGTGTGGCCGGTCACGTGCCGGACCTGCTTCAGCATCGCACCCAGCAAAACTCTGGCTTCATCCGGCTTGCAACCCCAGTCGCTGGGCGGGCGTCTGTCGCGCAGTCGCGAGGGGTTCCATTTCCAGTATGGTGTCAGCACCCGCGCAAGTCGCGCCATTTTCGGGCAATCATGGCCAAAGCCGGTGGCATTGGCATAGGCCAAAGACTTAGCGACACGCAGGCCGATATTGCGCGCGCACCATTCGTCAGGAAAGCCCACGTCCAATAGGTGCGCCGAGAGGCCCAACTGGGCCGTGATGCCCGCGTGATATAGAAAGTCTGGCAAGTCCTGCACAGGTTTGCGCACGTCGGGAAAGAAATCGTGCGCGGTCTGGTATCGGGCCAAGCTCAGTTCCCGCCCTTCTTTCGACCTAACCAGCTTGACGGGTTCATCGCCATGGCGGTTGTGCAGGACGTCCAGACCAGCTTGCCATGTCGATATGATGGTGGGCTTCGCAGTTACCATTGCTGGCGCGACAACGATGGCGCCAAGGAAATGGCGACGCGATGTATTGGGGACAATGCTCGGCATATGCACCTCCGATCCGCATCAAGGCGGGTTGGCGGAAGCAAGGGATTGATGCGGCACTAAAACCCCGAACTCCCGCGCGCTGGGCGCGGGAGTCGCCGGAGGGTGAGAACATGCCAGTGACATGCGCCGCCACCTTTAGCCCGAAGGCTTGGACATGCGCGGCGGCTCCCCGGGAACCGAGGGTTCCGAGTTGCATCACTGGCGAGGTTCTCACGCCCCGGCGCCGCCTTTTGCGCAACGCCTCATGGGGATAGCAGATGAGAGTCCGTGCGCCAAGTCGGGGAATAATAGTGATTTATTGTCTGGAATTCAAAAGCTTGTTACGCCTCAGGAGGCAAACCTTTTACGGTTTCGCTCGTCTCAATCGAGAGGGATGCTGTCGTGCGCCATGTCGCATTTTAGCCCGACACTATCGATCGTGAGGATAGTGGGTTGTTCGGATCGGGATCCGTCGCTGTTCGTCCGCATGGGCAAGTGCGTGGCGATGGTGGCCGGTGATCCGGCAGGGCATCTATCGGCTGAGTTGGTGTTCGCGCCGAGTGCATCGTGTTAGGTGTACCTGTCAATAGCAAGGAACTGGACCCCTGAACTCGGTCGGCATCGCCGGGTTAAAGGTCTGGATGTATGTCGCTTTCCTGTTGGTCTGGAGAGCCCGCCCGGGTGACTGACGGCCCCTATACCACCCATCTGTGGCCATCGAGCCATTACACACCAATCAGAACGTCCGGCGCCCAAATGCGGGCCGCATGGTCTTGCGCGTGCTTGCAGCCATTCCAGGCCCCCGGTGCCGCGCCCTAAAAACCCACAGCCATGCACACTTGGTTGCGCTTACCAACCTCGCGAGAATGGCTGGTTTCAGGATCGCCCCTCAACGCCTTGAACGGCTACCATATGGTGCATTCCTGCTCAGCAGGTTCCTACAGTCGGTCATTGTGTTGGTCGCTAATCCCGGTACCGGTCGTTCCCGCATTGAATTCAGCGGTGCACCCAGACCGGGACGGCCGACTCTCTCGTATGTACCCGTCCTTGGCAAGCTGCGGCCGGGACCCGAGACAGAACGCTTCCTCGAGAATGAGGCTTACCTCGACATCGCGGTCGTCGTGCCTGCCATCAAGGAAATCCACGATCCAATGAGATATCCCAGTTACCATACGGCCACCGAATAGTTACGCCGTGTCAATGTGCTGCGCTCGCACCGCTAACGGTATTGTGGCACCGGAACTTCTTGATCAGACACTGCCGGGCGACGCGCTGTGACGTGGTTGCGCTGACGGTGGGGTTGCCAACGGCGCGGCCCAGCGGAAACACCTAACGAGACACGTACCTTTCCCGTCGGTCAGTGCCCAATTGAGACGACGACAGCACCTACGGCGATGATCCCGGCACCGCCGATCCGACACAGCGTTAGTGTGTCCTTGAGGAAAACCACGCCAATAATCGCAGCAAACAGAATGCTTGTTTCGCGGAGGGCCGAGACCTGCCCCATCGGGCTGATCGAGAGCGCCGTGATTATCGCGCCGTAAGAAAGCAATGCAAGAAGGCCGGCACAGGCCGCTTTGAGGGTTTCAGGATCACGTCTCGTAATTGTAAGCCGACCTCGGATTGCCACATAAACGAGGGGCATTGCTATTCCTTGGAGGAAAAACAGCCAGGCGGTGTAGGACTGGGCATGGTCGGAAAGTCTTGCGCCCACGCCGTCTGTAACGGTGAAGGCGGCGATGAAAACCCCAGTTATAGCGGCGGCTACTGTCGTTTTGGCGCTGGGTCGTGCGCGCTCGAAAGCAAGCGTGAGGATTCCGAGCGACACGATAGCAACGCCGATCAGTGCAATCGTCGTCAATCTTTCGCCAGCCACTGTTGCGCCTCCGAGCGTCACCAACATGGGCGCTGCCCCACGGGCGATCGGATAGACTTGGCTCAATTCACCCTCGCGGTATGCGCGCTCAAGGAAGAGACAATAGCCGATTTGAAGGAGGAGTGAGAGGCCGATACATGGCCAACTCGCCCTCTCTGCCAAGGGCAGCAGCAATGCGAAAGGCAATGCAGCCATTGCCGACGTCATGTTCATGACAGCGATGGTCCACAGGCGATCCGAGCCACTGCGGAGCATGGCGTTCCAGGCGGCATGCAGCAGCGCAGCGCCGATGACGAGCGCGATGACAAACGGCGTCATCGAGGCCAGCGATCGGCAGGCTCGACCGTCACCCCTTGCACGCGATCAAGCCAAAGTGTTCCCGCCCGTCGTTCGTAAGCGGGGCTTCAAGGCCCGTGCGGGTATAGTACCACGCCTTCTCGATCTGGAATCCGGCCTTTTCATAAGCATCGACCAACGGTGGCCCGGTGAGAAAATTCATGCGGTCAGGAATTACGGCCCGAAAATCCTCCAAGACATAGTCTCGGGCGTTAGCTACTTCACCAGGCCATTTTACCCCCCGACGCTCATTGTCCTCGAACACCGGAACGAGGCGCTTGATATGGCCTGCGTAAATTGTGCCCACCTGGAGGAACACCTTGCCCCCCGGTCGGAGCCATTCAAACATGGCGGCTGCACCGCGTTCAATCTCCTCCCCGTCAAGGAAATGCAGAACATTCGAGGAATGGATCGCAACCAAATCCTCAAAGTTGAGGTCGTTCGGATAGCGCCCTGCCTTGGTGGTCAGCCACTCGCCAAAGCCGTCTTTGACGCCTTGGTCTCGCACTGAGCGCAAATGTCCGGCATCGAGATCGTTGGCGATGACCCGCGCGCCAGCGGCTAGGGCCGGTAGGGTCGCCACGCCAAAGCCGCAGCCAATGTCCAGAACCGCCGGTACCGGATCGGAATTTGAGGCGATAAACTCTAGGAATGCAACCGTGATCTGATTCGGTATCGTGGTCGTCCAGCCATAGCCGTTGTGGGTATCAACTATTTCCATGCCCATCCGCCCAGATTGCGTACTTATAAAATGAGGTACATCACCGTGATCGACACCTCTGAAGACCAAATGGGCGCTCCGTATCTCGGAACTGCCAGAAATCCCAAATTAGAGAGATACTGTATTCGTCCTGCTCTTGCCATAGGCGTGATAATCACGACTTTTGCACCCATCGTCCGCGCAACAGACAACCGCGCGGCATCCAAGCGGGCCGCCAAACCATGGCCCCGATGCGCCCTATCGATGACTAGGCGATTCAAGCTCGCTGCCGGTACCGGTATCGGCAATCCAGTAAACATCTCGCCATCCGGCGCACTTTCAAGGTCGTTGTGGATGCACAGACGCGCCGATCCGACGAGGACGCCGCCATCGTAAGCCCCCCAATGATAGGCGTGCCCATCGTGAAGGTCCGCGATAAGCCCACTCTCCATATCATTGAGCCGAACGCCCTCCTGCTCCGACCAGATTCGAAAGCGAAATGCTTGGATTGCCGCAATGTCGCCGGCAGATTCTGCGCGCTTAATAGAGACCATGGACGCGCCCGTACACTGTTGCGATTTATTGCACATCAATCTTGGCGCATATCGCAAATATCTTAGGCGCTTGCGATCTGGAGCCTACACCGATGAGCTCATCTTTGTTCTCGGGCAATTTTAATGGAGCGGCATATCCCGGCGCACCTTCGGTGTTAGGAGAGAGTGCTATTATCACATCACTTTGACCTGAATTCCATCCCGATCCTACCAGCACTTCGTTGGGCGCGCACTCAACGGCGACAAGCGAACCGCTGTTGGGATGCGCTGCCCCCCCTTCGCCCGAGCTCGATGTCACGACTCGGGTCTTGATTGAGATCTTCCGAGCCTGAAGTGCAGCTAGACTCGACTGCAATGTTGCGAGGTCAGCCCGGAGGCCGGTTATTTGAGCTTTGAGCGTAGTAATGTCGGGTTTGATGGTATCGTGAATGACTCGGCAGGCGTGGCAATTTTGCTCCGCCGCCGGAGCTTTCGCTGAAGCTGGTTCAAGTGCAAATATAGAAAAATAAATGGATAATCCGATTAAAAATAAGAGATCCGAACGCATGATTCATCTCCTATTGAATTATTACAGGTATTATCGTGGCACCTTAAAGTTTGTACTGTAAATCTCTGATAGTACTCACCTTGGATCGATGCCATTTTCCCATCAGTCCGCTCCGCCAGTACCACCACACATGGCGTTCCCTGGATCATTTTTGCATATGCATGCAGCAGATGATGATGAGAATGTGCAGGGATCGTAAGGCGCTTGAACTGTCGCTGGGGGGGACATCTGCCTTCCACCCGAACCTGTCGCGCACTTCACTCGCATTGCCCGGCTATCCTCTGGAGTGTTGCGCACGCTATCGTATCCCCGGCATGCACCTAAATGCCAACCCCCAGCCTGATAGCCAGGAGTGAGGGGTGTCGATTTCCCTGGGTCAAGAATTGACATCTGGTTTAGCCCAGCCTCGCATGAGTAGACTGGTCGCGCTTCTGCGCACCAGACAACCGTAATCGTGTCTCCGCAGGCATTTACAATTTGTCCGCCTTGAACGACGGCGCAGCCATTGACGGCTTGGGCATGTACTGACTCAGGAATTGCAACCGTTAGCGGAAGCGCCAGAACGGCCAGGAAAACCAAAAACAATTTCAATGAGATTGACATTCGCTGTACTCCTGGCAGCACGGCGCAATCGCGCTGTCGGACCAGACAGTTAATCGTGTACTAGCTAGCCCTTTCTCAATTTAGACGATGATCCATACGCCCGCATGACCAGAAGTGGCTATGCCATCACTCCGAGGTCGAAAATTGTCTGGCGAGAAGCGCGATGAGGCCGCCGAGGCGCTCTGCCCCCGTCTTCTGCAACAGCGCCTTGATCTGGCTCCGCACCGTGTCGATCGAGACAGCACGTCGTTGAGCGATTTGCGCAGGGGCGATGCCTTTGGCCAGCAGCATGGCCACCTCTGTTTCCGCCACAGTCAGATCGTAAAGCGCGCGAACGATGGGAGCCTGAACGCCGCTTAACGAACCAAGCACAACCAGCCCCAGCCCACCTGCGAACAAATCCCGTGATCCGGCGGAAATGGGAATGACATGGGCAACAACGGGTGCGCCCCCCTCGCGGCAATAGGCTGGAAACGATCGGCCACCGGGGGTAGAGCCGATCCGAACGACCGCCAGCGCTTGGCCGAGCAACTCCGATGCTGCCTTGTCAGCCAGCCCCAACCTATCACCCGGCAGCCAGATGACGTGCGTGGCCATGGCCTGGATCAACCTGTTGGCAGCCAAGGCTCGCCCTGAACCATCCAGCACGGCGGCGGGCAGGCCGATCAGTTCCAGCGCTTCGGTCATGGCGCGCAACCGCTCAAGTCGCCATCGACCGGCAAGTAGCGCCGCGCGCGCCAGATGGGGTCGGAAGTAATCTAGCCGCGCTAGCGCGCGGCCATCGAAGCGCGGTTCGCCCCTTCGCCTCTGCACCTGGATGATGGCATAGTCACCGCCTGGCGTGGCAATTCCGGTCGCCGCGCCGTGGTACAGACCACAGGGTCTGGCCCAGACCGCAGTCATGGGATCGGCATGATACTCGGCTTCGGAAAAGAGTTCATGGTCAGCGGCGAACCCGGCCCGATCCAGTGCGGCAAGTCGATGGTAAGCGATGCTGGTCGCTGATGCACCCGAGCGCAAATAGGCATCGACCCCATCGGCTATCGTGGGAGAAATACGCCAGCCGACCCAATCATCGCTGCGCCGCATCAGAAGACCAGCGCCTGCCGCATCCACCGCGATCGCCATGTCGTGCAGCACGCCCGGCCAAACCTCCGGCAGGGCCGCTGCTTCGTAAATGCGATTGATCAGCGATTCCGGGCTGGCCTCCGAGAAGCCCATGTCAGTGCGTGCGGACGGTACGTGCAAGCAGGGCGATGAGCGCCCCCAACCGAGGTGCTCCGGTTTTTTGCAGCAACGCCTTGATCTGATTGCGCACGGTTTCCAGCGAAACACCGCGCCTTCCGGCAATTTCCGCTGGGCCAACGCCATCGACCAGCAGCGCCCCGACTTCGCTTTCGGCTGGGGTCAGATCATACAATACAGCCAGCCGGGCGGGCAGGCCGTCATCGCCGCCCGCTGGCTCGATCAGCAAGGTCGCAAACCCGCAAGCATGCGCATCGCTCGGTGCAATGACAACGCGCCACGGGCGCTTTCCGCTCGGGCGGGGAACCAGCAGGGCATCGCCTTGGCCGCCCGATCGTAATGCGGCTGTTCTGATCGCTTCGGCAAACCGCTTCTGCGCATAGGGCGCTTCGATCACAATCGCCTGCCCGACGAGCGCAAAGCCGTCCCGCAGGCGTATAATATCGTCGCCAGCGGCATTGGCGTGTACCAGTCTGCCGCGCAGGTCGACGCGGATAATGCCGATCAGCGGCGCATCAAGCGCTGCGGCCATCTGGTCGGCACGCGCGTTGGCTCGCCCCAGTGTCTGACGTGCGGTGAACAATCGCCGCAGATGGGCAGAGATATCTTGCAGGTGACTGATTTGGCCGGGGGCAAAAGTCTCTTGTCCAAGCGCACGATGCAAGCCCACAACCAGCGTGTGATCGCCCACTGAAAAGCATCCGCCTAAAAATCTGGCTGTGTCGTCGCCGTAGAGCCTGAACATCTCATTATACATAACCGACTGACGGAACGTATTAATGTCAAAAAAATCGTCACTGTTCACTATGGTGTTGAACAGGGTGGGTCGCTTGCCTAGCTCTATCCAGACATCAAATTTATACATTTCATTATCGATATAAAATTCAAAAATCTCCGGCTTGAAATTGTTAAAACTGCAATTGACGAGGTCGCCGTTCGGAGAAAATAGTTCGACGAGGCAGGATCGTGCCTGCAGTTCGTTGGAAAGTGCGCCTGGAAGTCGGGCAAGGGCGTCCTCGTCGGCAACCGCGTCGTAAATGTCATCCAGGATCGACATGCCACATGACCTCGACTGTTGATCTCAAGGAACCAGGCGCATTTGGAGAACTTCATCTTGATCGAACATCCAACACAAAGGAAGCAGCAATATGCACCTGAACTGGCAGATTCATCAACCACTCGACATTCTGAGGGTAATTTGATTCGCTTGCCCTGACGGGAGGTAGCGATGCTTCGGGCAGGATTGTTCGGACTTTCGGATCTTCAAATGACCGCAGTCGGGCTGGAACCGGTCTTTCACCGGCTGTCTCGTGTATGGCCGCAAAGTCCCAAACCTCGTCATTCCATCGCGCCGCGACCAAAGTGCACATACGGCCAGTTCGGCGGCCTCGATCTGGGCCCGCGAACGTCGGCAAGGAGGGGGAGCTGGCACCCTCAACATCTCGAACTCCCTCCGCGCTCTCGTTTGGCCATCTCGGTAAAAGGAGAACGAGCATGGCCAGTAATAGCGGCCCGCGCAGCGCGCCGTGCACCTTTCCGCACGATCTGGTTTTCAGTCGGACTCTTAACGCAAACTTGATAAGCCATGCGCCAGGCTCGTTCATGGAAACCGGTGACCCTTGCAGATAATCGACAACATCAACGCGCTTCTCGGCGATGAACTGAAGAAGGACATCAAGCGTGGGCGGCGGCTTCGGATTGCGGCGTCCAGCTTTTCGATCTTTGCGTTTGAGGCCCTCCGTAAGGAGCTGCAGCAAATCGACAGTCTGCAGTTTTTGTTCACGGAACAGACGTTTACCGCTGAGCGAGCGACCGATGGAAAGGTGCGGGAGCGCCGGGAATTCTTCATTCCCTCAGCGAAGCGGGCTGCCGGTGTCACGGGTTCGGAATTTGAAATTCAGCTGCGCAATCGGCTGACCCAGCGGGCAATCGCGCGCGAGTGCGCGGAATGGATCCGCAGGAAGGCCCGGTTCAAATCGAATGCGTCGAACGCGCCGATGCAGCAGTTCCTTGCCGTCGACGGCGCGGCGAGCACTGCCGCATACATGCCGCTATCAGGCTTCACGGCGGTCGATCTTGGCTATGCCCGGGGCAATGCCGTTTCAAATTTCGTGAATCGCTTTGACGAGGCGGTCCACACACAAAGCTACATCCAGCTCTTCGACACAATCTGGTCGGATCCAACGCGAGTGGAGGATGTTACCGACGCGATATGCGATCACATCGCCTCGGTTTATCAGGAAAACTCGCCTGAGCGAGTTTACTTCGTCATGCTTTACAACATCTTCCATGCGTTCCTGGAGGACATTGACGAGGACGTTCTGCCGAACGATCGCACCGGATATCAGGAAAGCCTGATCTGGCAGAAGCTGTTCAACTACCAACGCGACGCGGCCACTGGCATCATCAACAAGCTGGAAACCTACAACGGCTGCATTCTGGCGGACAGCGTCGGCCTCGGCAAAACCTTCACCGCGTTGGCCGTCGTCAAATATTACGAGCTTCGCAACCGATCCGTCCTGGTCCTGTGCCCCAAGAAGCTGACCGACAACTGGCTCAACTACAGCACCAACCTGAAAACCAACCCGTTTGCGCGAGACCGCTTCAACTACGATGTGCTTTGCCACACGGACCTGTCGCGCACCTCTGGCACGTCGAATGGCATCCCGTTGAACCGGGTAAACTGGGGCAACTATGACCTGGTGGTGATCGACGAATCCCACAATTTCCGTAACAACGACGCCTTCAAAGAGAAGGAGACGCGGTACCAGAAGCTGATGAATCAGGTCATCCGCGCCGGCGTGAAGACCAAAGTGCTGATGCTGTCTGCGACCCCGGTCAACAACCGCTTCAACGATCTGCGAAACCAGTTGGCCCTGGCCTATGAAGGTCAATCCGAAACGCTGTCGGCAAAGCTCAACACTACGGCCAGCGTCGAGGAAATTTTCCGCCGCGCCCAGGCGGCGTTCAACCGCTGGTCCAAACTACCGCCCGAGAATCGCACAGCCGAAACGATCCTTGCCGAGCTGGATTTCGATTTCTTCGAACTGCTCGACAGCGTGACCATTGCCCGATCGCGCAAGCACATCACGACGTTCTACGACATGTCCGACATTGGCCATTTTCCCGAGCGCCGTAAGCCGCTGTCATTCCGCCCGCCCCTTACAGAGCTGCCGGACACGATGGACCTTAATGCCATTGTCGCACAGCTGACCCTGCTCAAGCTCTCGGTCTATGCGCCCACCAGCTACATCCTGCCGAGCCGGCTTTCCAAATACGAAGACCTGTACGACACCGACGTGTCCAGTGGCGGGGGCAAATTGCGGCAAGCCGATCGCGACAAGAGCCTGCAGGCGCTGATGACGGTCAACCTGCTCAAACGACTTGAAAGCTCGATCCACGCCTTCCGGCTAACCCTGGGATCGCTGGCCGAAAACATCCGCAAGACGCTGGATGTGGTCGAAGCCTATCGCGCTGGCGGCGGTACCGGATCGGTGGCGGATTATGCCGACGATATTGAGGACTTCGAAGCTGATGATGACGAGCTCGAAGGCTTGGGTGCCTACCGGGTCGGCGGGAAGATCCGCATCGACCTTGGCGACATGGACGTCCCCGGCTTCGCGCATGACCTCCAGGCCGACCTTGCCCTGATTGAGGCGCTCTTAGGCGACATGACCCGCATCACGCCCGAGCACGATGCCAAGTTGCAACACCTGAAAGCTCTGATCGCCGATAAGCTGGCGGAACCCATCAATCCCGGCAACCGCAAGGTGATCATTTTCACCGCCTTCGCCGATACGGCGCACTACCTTTACGATCAGATCGCAAATGAGGCTCGATCGCAGCACGGACTTCATACCGGCCGCGTCACCGGGTCCGACGCGCCGAAATCAACCTTGGGCAAAGGACACGATTTCCAGACGCTGCTCACGCTGTTTTCCCCGCGGTCCAAGGAGAAGGCGGCCATCATGCCGGACGAGCCCGGCGAGATCGACATCCTGATCGCCACGGACTGCATCTCTGAGGGCCAGAACCTTCAGGACTGCGATTTTCTGGTGAACTATGACATCCATTGGAATCCGGTGCGGATCATCCAGCGGTTCGGCCGGATCGACCGCATCGGCTCCCCCAATGCGCAGATCCAGCTGGCCAACTACTGGCCGGACATCACGCTGGACGAATATATCAAGCTGAAAGAGCGGGTCGAGAACCGCATGGTCATCGCCGATGTTACCGCCACTGGCGATGACAATGTGTTGACGGCCAAGGCTGGCGACACCGCCTATCGCCGCGAACAGTTGCGCCGCCTGCAGGAAGAAGTGATCGAGCTGGAGGACGTGCGCACCGGCATTTCCATCACCGACCTCGGTCTCAATGATTTCCGCATGGACTTGCTCAACTACGTCAAGGAACACGGTGACCTGACGGCGGTGGCAAAGGGGCTGCACGCCGTCGTTCCGGCCGATCCCGCCAAGGGGTTGGAGCCGGGGATCATCTTCGCGTTAAAAGCCGTCGGCGGCGATGCGTCGGCCAATCGGCAAAATCGCCTGCACCCCTATTACCTGATCTACATGGGCGAAGACGGCAGCGTCGTTGCCGATCATGCCGAAGTGAAGCGTTTGCTCGATCTCGTGCGCAGCGCGGCCAAAGGCGTGACCGATGCGGTGCCTGCCGCGTTCCACCCCTTCAACGCCCGCACTGTCGATGGTCAGGATATGAGCGGTCCATCCACCCTGCTCAATTCCGCCATCCGTGCGATGATCGATTCCAAGGAAGAGCGCGATCTGGACAGCCTGTTTTCCGCCGGCACCACCACGGCACTGTCCCACACCATTCGCGGGTTGGAAGATTTCGAACTCATCGCCTTCATCGTGGTGGAGCGCGCTTCAGCTGGAGCGTCCGCGTGACGCTCTACGCCTGGCCGGCGCGGACCGCGTTTGGCCGCGTGATACCCAAGAGCCGGATTTACAGCGCCGCCCAGCTGCCGCGCGCGATGCAGGCAAAGTTCGTTGAGCAGGTCGAGCGCATGGAGTGGACCCACGTCTTGCGGGCCGACCGCCTGAACCTGTCGCCATCGCCCGATGTGGAAGAGATCGCGGTGATTGCGATCGATCTGCACGGTGCCGCTGTTGATCTTGCGGTCTTGGCAGCAATCGAAAAGGCCATTCCCCGCCCGCTGATCCTTGAACTTCGCCATGCCGGTCGCGTTCGCATGGCCGCCGCGTGGAAGCGGCCCAGCCAGGCAGAGGCCGGAAAGTGGGTAACGGCCCCCCATGCTTTTACCGCTTGGCAGCCCGCCGATACGCCGCGCGAAACTCTGCCGCCGGTGTTGGACATGCCCGCGCTTTATGCCCGGCTGCTCGATCCCTTGTTGCCGCCAAAGGCGGCTCCGGATGAACCGATCGCCGCGCGCGCGGCCCGTGCCGAGGAAGCGGCTCAGATAGAAAGGGAAATCTCTCGTCTTGAGACTGGCCTGCGACGGGAAAAGCAGTTTAACAGGAAGGTCGAGATTAACGCTGCCTTGCGCGCGGCGACCACCCGCTATGCGGTCCTGATGGGCCAGAAGAAAGAGACCTGAATCGCGCCATGGATAAGCTCAAGATGCACAGCCCTGACCTAAGCCAGGACAACATTGCAAATATCCGTGCGCTGTTTCCCGATTGCGTGACCGAGGCGGCAGACGAGCTAGGCAATGTTCGCCTTGCTGTGGATTTTGACCAGCTTCGCCAGGTGCTGTCCGATCACATCGTAGAGGGGGCGCAAGAACGCTATCGGCTCGACTGGCCGGGTAAGCGCGAGGCGCTGCTTACCGCCAATGCCCCGATCGCCAAGACCCTCCGTCCGGCGCGTGAGGAGAGTGTCGATTTCGACACTACGAAGAACCTGTTTATCGAAGGTGATAATCTCGATGCCCTGAAGCTTTTGCAGGAAAGCTATTTGGGCAAGGTGAAGCTGATTTATATCGACCCGCCTTATAACACCGGACGAGATTTTATATACGATGATGATTTTTCAGAGAGTTATGACGACTTTCTGAAAAAGTCGAACCAGGTGAATTCTGAAGGCGGGCGTTTGGTTGCCAATTCAGAGGGGAATGGGCGCTTTCATTCCGATTGGTTGAGCATGCTGGATGCACGCTTGCGTTTGGCACGGCGCCTGATGTCGGATGACGGCGTCATATTCATTTCAATTGATGATGGTGAAGTCTCAAATCTGCGAAAGATTTGTGATGAGATTTTTGGTGAAGAGCAATTCGCAGCCCAGATCATTTGGAAAAAGCGCAATACTCCTCCGAATGACCGGGTGATTGGCGCCCAGCATGACTATATTCTGGTCTATGTGAGAACCTCTGTAGATGCGCTGAATTTGCGTCCGAGAAGCGAAGATCAAATCGCGCGCTATAAGAACCCCGATAACCACCCAAAGGGGCCTTGGGTTTCAGGCGATCTTACATCGAACGTCAAAGGCGGGCGCTACAGTGCTGCACTGCATTTTCCGATCACGAACCCGCGGACGGGTCAGGAATTTTGGCCGTCGAATAATGGAAATTGGCGCTTTAATAAAGAAAAGATCGAAAGGCTGATATCTCAAGACGAAATTTTCTTCGGAAAGAGTGATGATGCTTCTCCCAAGTTGAAACGCTTCCTCTGTGATGTGAAGGATGGCGCAACCTGGACGACACTCTGGGACTTTGCTCCGTTCAATACATCTGGTTCACTTGAGATGAACGAGATTTTTGGAAATTCAGTCGTTTTCGAGAACCCAAAGCCGGAAGGATTGATCCGGCATGTCGTTGAAGCGGGCAGCTCAAGGGATGGGGTCGTGCTTGATTTCTTTGGTGGCTCGGGAACAACGGCACATGCTGTTATGGCGCAGAATGCAGTTGATGGCGGCAACCGTAAGTTCGTACTTGTGCAGTTGCCCGAGGACACTGGCGACGTTTCCGAGGCTGCCAGGGCGGGCTTTGGTACCATTGCCGAGATTTCGAAGGAACGTATCCGTCGGGCGGGACAGAAGATCCTCAAAGGGGAATGCCACGAGGGGTGGAGCGGTGACATCGGGTTCCGCGTTTTGAAGATCGACAGCTCGAATATGACAGACGTCTATTATCGGCCTGACGACGTTAGGCAGGACGAGCTGTTCGGGCAGGTCGATAGCGTGAAGGCCGACCGCAGCGCTGAGGATCTGCTGTTCCAGGTGCTGATCGACTGGGGCGTGGAGCTGACCCTGCCGATCACCCGTGAAGTGCTCCATGGCAAGACCGTCTACGCTGTCGATGGCAATGCCCTGGTCGCCTGCTTTGACTCTGGTGTCAGCGACGCCCTGATCAAAGACATCGCCGCCCGATCGCCCCTGCGCGCCGTGTTTCGCGATACCAGTTTCAGCCGCGATGCCGATCGCATCAATGCCGAACAGCTGTTCCGCCAGCTTTCGCCAGGCACGGAACTGAAGGCGATCTGATCGATGGACCAGTCCACGCTTGCGTCTCTGCTCGACCAGCTCATCGCCCATTGGGAGGATGAGGTGGTGGAGTTCAAGCGCGGCAAGGACAGCTATTCGTCGAGCGATTTGGGCAAATATCTCTCGGCATTGGCCAATGAGGCCAATCTTCGTGGCAAGGATCGCGCCTGGATCGTGTTCGGCGTCGATAACGCGACCCGCAAGGTGGTGGGCACGACCTACAAGCAAAACCCCGACCAATTGCAGGCCACCAAGAAGCAGATTTTGGACGGAACGGGTAGCATCACCTTCCGCGACATCCACGAGCTGGTGCATCCCGATGGCCGCGTCATCCTGTTTGAAGTCCCTGCCGCGCCGCGCGGCATGCCAATCACCTGGAGCGGCCACCCCTATGGCCGCGCGGGCGAGAGCCTGGTCGCCCTGCCGCAGGACAAGCTCGACGAAATCCGCAACCAGACCATCGCTACCGATTGGTCAGCACAAGTCGTGGCTGGGGCAACGATCGACGATCTCGATCCGGTTGCCATTGCCACAGCACGCGAACGCTTTGCCGAAAAGCACACCCCGCGCATCACGCCGGCAGAAGTGGCGGGCTGGAGCGACAGCACCTTCCTCGACCGCGCCAAGGTCACCCAAAACGGCGCAATCACCCGCACGGCCCTACTGCTGCTTGGCAAGAAGGAGTCGGCATGGCGGCTCAGTCCGCATCCTGCCGAAATCACCTGGAGCCTGCGGGGGGAAGAGCAGGCTTACGAGCATTTCTACTCGCCGTTTCTGCTCGCGTCGTCTGCCGTCTATGCCCGCATCCGCAACGTGCAGATCCGCATCCTGCCGCAGGACCAGCTACTGGCGCACGAAGTGTCAAAATACGACCAGAGCGTGGTTCTGGAGGCGTTGCACAACTGCATCGCGCATCAGGACTATGGCCGAAACGGCCGTATTGTGGTCACCGAGTACCTCGACCGGCTGACCTTCGAGAGCGAGGGCGGCTTCGTCGATGGCGATCCCACGGATTATGCGACCGGCGCCCGCTCCACGCCGCGCCGCTATCGCAACAACTGGCTGGTTCAGGCGATGGCCGAACTGAACATGATCGACCAGATGGGCTATGGCATTCAGCGCATCTATGAGGCGCAGCGGCGGCGCTTCTTCCCGCTGCCAGACTATGACCTGAGCGATCCGAACGCGGTGAAGCTGACAATCCATGGTCGCGTGGTCGATCCCGCCTACAGCCGCTTGTTGATGCAGCACACGGATCTCGATCTAGTTGATGTCGTCAATCTTGACCGCGTGCAAAAGAAGCTGCCGATCACCGAAGATTCGATCCAGCGGCTTCGCCGCAGAGGGCTTATTGATGGGCGCAAGCCCAACTTTCGCGTATCTGCCAAAGTTGCCGCTGCCACCGCTACGATGGCCGACTATGTCCGCACTCGGCCCCAGGACGACGAATTTTATGCCAAATTGCTCACCGATTATCTCGAACGCGCCGGGCAAGCCTCGCGCCGTGAGGTGGATCAATTGCTGCTCGACAAGCTGAGCGATGCGCTGTCATTGGACCAGAAGGTAGGCAAGATCTCTAACTTGCTAACCAAGTTCAAGCGGCAAGGCCTGATCGAGAATGTAGGATCAAAGCGGGCGTCCAAGTGGAAACTTGCAGAAAAAAAAGATGGATAAATCCACCCTCATGCCGAAAGACGCTCAGATAAATGGCGGAAAATCAATGTCTTGTGTTTATCTGCAAGCCGGAGAAAATCGTACGCTAAAAAATAAATGCAGAAAGGGCCCGTCACGGCCATGAAGCTGAAATTCAAGGTCCAGCCTTACCAGACCGCAGCCGTAGACGCTGTGGTGGACTGCTTTGCAGGCCAGCCTTTCAGCAGCGGCCCTGCCTATCGGATTGATCCCGGCAAGCGGATGCAGGTGGAAGCCTATGACGACGAGGGCTTTCGCAACCCGGATATCGCACTGACTGACATCCAACTGCTCGACAACGTCAAGGCCGTGCAGCGACGCCAGAATTTGCCGCAGTCGGCCTCGCTGATGAGTTTCGTCACGCGCGACGCCAAGGGCAAGGCCGTCCCGGCGGCCAACCCCTATCTCAAAAGCATGGCGGCCGTGTGCCAGCTTCACCTCGATGTCGAAATGGAGACCGGCACCGGCAAGACCTATTGCTACATCAAGACGATGTTCGAACTGAACCGCCGCTATGGCTGGTCCAAGTTCATCATCATCGTCCCCAGCATCGCCATCCGCGAAGGCGTTGCCAAATCCCTGTCGATCACGGCCGAGCACTTCACCGAGGCGTATGGGAAGAAGGCCCGATTCTTCATCTACAACTCCAAGCGTTTGCATGAGCTGGAAAGCTTCTCGTCCGACGCCGGCCTCAACGTGATGGTGATGAACATCCAGGCGTTTGCGGCCAGCGGCAAAGACAACCGCCGCATCTATGAAGCGCTCGATGATTTCCAGTCGCGCAAGCCAATCGATGTGATCGCGGCGAACCGCCCGATCCTGATCCTCGATGAGCCGCAGAAGATGGAGGGCAAAGCCACAATCGAGGCCTTGCCGAAATTCCGTCCGCTATTCGTGTTGCGCTATTCAGCCACCCATCGAACCGAGCATAGCAAGATCCACCGCCTCGATGCGCTGGATGCCTATAACCAGAAACTGGTAAAGAAAATTCAGGTCCGCGGCATCGCCCTGAAGGGACTGACGGGAACTTCGTCCTACCTTTACCTCGAAGGGGTCGAAACGGCTGCCCCGGGCAAAGGCGGCCCATTCGCACGGGTCGAGCTGGAAGTGAAGGACGTGGGCGGAACAATCAAGCGGCGGGTCAAACGCTTGAAATTCCGGGATGACCTCTACGAAATCTCGGGTCATCTCGATCAATATCGTGATTACGTTGTCTCGCAAATCGATGCTCGAACCGACACGGTAGAGTTTACCAACGGCGCCGAGCTGAAGGCTGGCGAAGTCGCCGGCGATCCGACCGAGCGCGACATCCGCCGTATCCAGATCCGCGAAACGATCCGCGCCCATCTGGAGAAGGAACGCCAGCTTTTCGCGCAAGGTGTGAAGGTTCTCTCGCTCTTCTTCATCGACGAAGTGGCGAAATATCGGGACTATAGCCGCGAGGACGAACAGGGCGAGTACGCGCGCGTGTTCGAGGAAGAGTACGCCGAGACTGTCGCCGACATCTTGGCCGAATTGCCGCTCGACGAGGAAGCATGGCGCCAGCACCTTGCCGGCATTCCTGTCGGCAAAACCCATGCGGGCTATTTCTCGATCGACAAGAAGTCCAAGCGCCTGACGAATCCAGAGTTGGGCGCCCGGTCCACGGACTCTGACGACACCGATGCTTACGACCTGATTTTGAAAGACAAGGAACGCTTGCTGTCGTTCGAGGAGCCGGTGCGTTTCCTGTTTTCGCATTCGGCGCTACGCGAAGGTTGGGACAACCCCAACGTGTTCGTCATGTGCATACTGAAGCATAGCGCCAACATGATTTCACGCCGCCAGGAGGTTGGCCGTGGCCTTCGCCTGGCCGTGGACCGGCATGGGGACCGACTGGACAACCCTGCAACCGTTCACGACGTCAACATCCTCTCAGTGATTGCCAGCGAGAGCTATACCGATTTCGTCGATGGCCTGCAGAAAGAGATCGCAGAGAGTCTGTCCGCACGCCCGCGGAAGGCAAACGAGGCCTATTTCAAGGGCAAGCAGCTTCAGACGCCAGACGGTCCTGTCACGGTTTCGGAGCCGATGGCGAAGCACATCTACCGCTATCTGATCAAAAACGATTATATCGACGATGCCGACCAGATCACCGACATCTATTACACGGCCAAGGCCGAAGGGGGGCTGGCGCGCCTGCACGAAGATCTGGTGCCGTATGAGGCTGAAGTTTTTGCCCTGATTGACACGGTCTACAGCGACAGCGCGCTGCCCAAGTTCGACGACGGTCGAAAGCCCAAGCGCAATCCGCTGAACGACAACTTCCACAAGGCTGAATTTCAGGCCTTGTGGTCGCGCATCAACCGGAAAGCTGTCTATCAGGTCGAATTCGATACCGACGAACTGATCGGAAAGTGCGTTGACGCCTTGAACCGCGAATTGCGGGTGACGAAGCTGCAATACACGGTGCAGACGGGCATCCAGACCGATCAAGTTACCGACGAGCAGCTCAGGGATGGCACCGGCTTCAGCGTCACACGCAATGAGACGGTAAAGGCCGCATCGGCTCGGTCAGCGGTGAAGTACGATCTGCTCGGCAAGATCGCCGAAGCGACCGACCTGATGCGGCGCACGATCGCCACGATTTTGAGCGGCATCGACCCAGCGGTGTTCGCGCAGTATCGGGCCAATCCGGAGCAATTCATTTCCGAGACGGCCCGCTTGATCAAGGAGCAGAAAGCCGGGCACCTGGTCGAGCAGCTGGTCTACGATCCCATCGATGACCGTTATGATGCGGACATCTTCACCGCGGCGGAAGTGGGGCAGGACTTCACGCGCGCGACCGATCGGCTGAAAAACCACGTGTTCGACTACTGCATCACGGACTCTGCGGTGGAGCGCACCTTTGTCGGGGATCTCGACACCAGCGCGGAAGTGGAAGTCTATGCCAAGCTGCCGCGCGGCTTTCTTATCCCCACACCCGTCGGCGATTACAACCCCGACTGGGCGATCGTGTTTCGCACGGGGGCAGTGAAGCACATATATTTCGTCGCCGAAACCAAGGGGTCGATGTCGTCACTCGCCCTACGAGATATTGAGCGTGCGAAGATCGATTGTGCCAAGAAATTTTTTGCCAGGATGGCTGAACTAAATCCAACTCCAAACGTACGATATGGTTTCGCAGACAGCTACAATAAGTTGATGGAGATCGTGTCTTCGTGATTAGAATTTGGTCAATCAATGTGATTGGTTTTCAGCGCGGTCTTCGGCTCTGATGGACTTGGAAGCGGGATCGGGTTCGAGCGTCCCGCGCTTATGGCGCGAAACCGTTGGAACCAACCTCGCTTTGCCGCCAGATATTCGGCCTTGGCCTACGCCCGAACAATTCCTTGATCGCGCACCACTGCAACCAACCACGCGCCAATCCGTTCACAAGCTTCCAGCACAGCCGCATCATCGAGGTGCGCATAGCGCGCTGTCATCTTGATGTCGGCATGCCCGAGCAGCTTGGCAATCATCGGCAAGGTTTCCGACATCGACGCCGCGCGACTTGCGAAACTGTGCCGAAGATCATGCAGTCGAACATGGCCAAGCCCGGCTGCTTCGCGAGCACGCACATAGCATCCATCCACGGCCCCAATGGTCAGTGGGCGTCCGAAGCTGGAGAACACGAGGTCACTTGTCGGATCACGCGTCACCCCGGCCAATATGGTCTGCGCCTCCTGCCCGAGCCATACGGTGCGCGGCCCGGTTTTGGCATCGTGCAGAAGCAGGCGCCTGCCACGCACCTCGCTCCAGGTAAGATTGCAAATTTCGCTCTTGCGGCACCCGGTGAGCGCGATCAACCGGATGGCAGCGACCGCCATTGGCGCTTTGCTCTCCTCGATCATCAGCGCGCTACCGAGCCGGCCCAATTCGTTATCCGATAGCAGGCACTCGTGTTTGCGCAGCTTGTTTTGGCGGATGCCGTGACACGGATTGGCACCCTCGGGCAGCACACCCCATTCTTCGGCCTTGTTAAACATCGCGCGCAACAATTCAAAGCTGCGGTTCGCAGCCGCTGGACCGGACCTGGTGGTCAATGATGCAAACCATGTGCTCACCTCGCCGGGCGTAATGGTGTCTAGGTGGCGGCGCGGAAAAGCACGTTCGAGATGTTTGCGGTAAGAAAGGTTCCTGGTCTGCGTCGATGCCTTCCAACGCGGTGATACGGTTTGCCAGTACCGGGCGACGAAGGCGGAATATGTAGGAACATCCCGGCCCTTGATGCGCGTATCGGCGGGATTTTCGCCGATTTGCGCGCGCAACAGCACCCGGCGGGCGATGTTGCGTGCCAGCGCCTCGGTTATGAGCCTCGTGTCGGCGATTGTCACGGTGCGCGTGCGTCCTCCCATCAGCGCCTGGACGACGTAGGTCTTTCGGCCGCCCGCATAGCAGCGCGTTCCGAACCCCGGCTGTCTTGGGCACCATGACGTCGTGCGTGTGTGCCGCGCGGGTGCAGGCGTGATCGACTTGCCCAGGACGGCGAGTTCCTCGATTAGCAGCGAGCGAAGCGTTCGGGCGTTCATGCGAAAGCAGCCATGCTTGCGGAGATCGCGCCACAGACGCGGTCGGCCGCTTCGGTGACGGCATCATCGGCAAGGTGCGCGTAGCGTTCGGTCGTCTCGGGCAGCGCATGGCCGAGCAGGCGGCTAACGACCGTCAACGAGATCCCGTCACGGATTGCGGCCGATGCGAAGCTGTGCCGCAAGTCGTGAATCCGCACGTCTTGCAAACCGGCCTGTGTTCTTAAGGCGACCCAGCTCGGCCCGAGGTTGAAAGGCCGCTCTGGCGATCGGGTGGAAGGGAATACCAGCCCCGAATTCGTACTGTTGTCGAGCCGGTCAACGACTGCTCGGGCCGGAGCGTTGAGGTAAATGACCTTGGCGCCGGTCTTGCTGTCGGGCAGGAAAATGCGCTCCCCTTTCAGCCATTCCCACCGCATGCCCGCAATTTCCCCCACGCGCGCGCCGGTGAAGATCAGGAGCCAGACCAGCGGCACGGCAACCGGCATGTCCTTTTCTGCGGCTTCGAGGATAGCAGCGAGCCTCCGGTATTCCACCACGGAGAGAAACCGCTCCATTTTCTTGCGTTTGTAGCGCGCGACGCCACGACAAGGATTGGAGCCGTGGGGTCGGTAACCAAAGGCTTCCGCCTCCTGCATGAGTGCGGACAGGATGGGCAGGGTGCTGTTGAAAGATCCACCGCGCAATGCGAAGCTGTCGCGCCAGCGGTTGATGTCGGCCCGCACGATCGATGCGATCGCGATCTCGCCGAAGAACGGAAGCAGCCGTCGACGCAGGTCAGCTTCAGCGCCGGCCGTTGTCACAGGCTTCCATCGGCGCGCCACCGAGACAAGGAGTTCGTCTGCGACCTGGGAGAATGTCGCGCCTTCTGCCTTCGCGCGCGGAGGTGGCAAAGGTAGCCCCCTCAGCCGGATATCGGCGATCTGTTGCCGCGCGATCCGACGCGCCATCATGACCGTCATGTCAGGCGGATGACCGATCGTCACATAGCGGCGGACGAGGCGATCACGGTACCGCACAATCCAGCTCTTTCCGCCCGAAGAGAGGAGCCGAAGGCCGAAGCCCGGCACCTCGCTATCCCAAAGCAGCAGGTCTTTTTTGGGCGCCTTGCGTCGAGCTTGATGCCCGGTTAGGCGGATTGCAGGTCTGTTCCCGATCTCTTCCCATGCCAGGCTGTTCGGTGTGTCTATTTCTGTGGCCTCACGGCCATCTAGACCCCCTCGATTACGCAACATTTCTTCATCCATATTTTCACGATTCATGGTGCTTTCTCCAATCTTCGTTACGATACGTCGTGTTAGGTGTACCCGTTTGTAGAGGCAGGCGCCTCTGATCAGGCGACAATGCTGTCGCCCAGCTTGGGTGGGCGATCGTTGCAGGGCCAAGGGGCAACGGCCTTGTCGTGCGGAGGCAGCAAGTTTGTAGCGGCCATTCTCTGCTTCGGACTTTGGTCTGGCGGCGAACCTCGATCGGCACAAGTCAGGGCTAGGTGCCCTCCGCTCATTTCAGCACCATTCAGCGCATGAAGACGGTGATCAACCCGACTCCGGGCGTCCATCGTCCAAGGGGTATCTCCTGGGGCGATCATTCCGGCAGGCCAATCCGCCTTGGGTGGGATGAACACTACGCCCGCGCGGGAGCGCCGCAACCCCCATTTGTCCGGCCGAGTTACCGCCCTTCGGTCGGCGCCCGCACCACCCGGAAAATGCAGGTTCCCCTGCGGCTCCGCCTCCGGTGCGGCGCCCCCTCAATCGCGGGCTGCGCTTTGGTTCATCCCGGCGGGGTTGGCCCACCGGAAAGATCTGGAGACACCCCATGAACCACGTTTTCCTGTCCGGCCGCATCACCTCCGACATCAGCCGCTTCGGCACCGACAGCAAAGGCGGCGTCAGCTTCACCCTCGTCACCAGCCGCCCGGTCATCAAGGACGGCGAAGTCCAGAAAGGC
>Ga0116227_10007056_pt1 | contig 22233 bp, 10 predicted proteins | sample S1TSphgellanicum_FD_89693 | JGI IMG/M metagenome (GOLD analysis project Ga0116227, IMG submission 89693) | Host-associated microbial communities from peat moss isolated from Minnesota, USA - S1T2_Fb - Sphagnum magellanicum MG | ecosystem: Host-associated > Plants > Peat moss > Unclassified...
CATCATAGTTGTGAAAATGACCAAAATAGTTGAAAGTTGGTCTTGTAGTTGCAAATATTCTCAAATCTAGTCGCAAACGACTATAAGTCGCATGTAGTCGTAAATTGACTGGTTACATTTTGACTGATTTCTACTAGTGTATGGGACTTAAAGTACTATGCAGAGCTTCAAGTTGATAGGGGATGGACAACCAACCAATAAAAGTAAAAGCAATGGAGAATAATGAATGGTCTGACATCATTACAAACCAAGACAATTGCCCTATGTGTTGTCATTAGTGCTTTAGTTTTCACCATAAGGTGCATGATGCTCGGTTTTACAAGCTAGAAACCCAACAACAAGGATGACAACCTTGAAATGGGATTTATAATATTAGAAAAGTAATTTGATCTTCATTAATGTGAGGGCAAGGTAAGGGAAGGAGAGCTAGTGACCAAACAATTAAAAGGGGACATATTTCTTGAGCAAAACCAGGGGGAGAACAATGTAATTTTCATTTAAGTTAGAGGGGGAAAAATCATTTTATTACAATAGAGGACAAATAAGAAAGTAAAGATAAACAAATGAGGGCTAACCAATGGGTGATGTATAAAGGCATGTAAGTAAAAAACTAGTGGCATAAATACATTTGCCATTGCCACTTCAATAGGTGTATATGGATGAACAAAAATAAATTAGCCCAAATGAACTAGGTAGAAATACCACCCATCCTAGAAATGAAGCAAAACATTTAGTTGAGACAAAGGATAATGAAACCTTGGGGATTTTGAAGAAGGTGCCTTCTATGGAATTCTTCCAAGGTTTGAAGAAAACAAGGAAGGTTTTCAAAATCTATATTAAACAATAAGAAGATGAGTTTGGGGAAACAAAACTGTAAGTGAAAATTGAGTTGGAAGACCTTCATGAACAATTACAAGCCCAAAGAATACTTACCCAAACTCGTAGATTCTATTTGGCAAACTTTTTAAAAAATTATAGGGATTTGAGATTAAAAAGGTGGAAGATGGTAACAAAATGAAAGCTTGGATTAGGTGCCATGGGAAATCGCTTCCATTTTTTCCCAAATAATATGAAAAAAAATATCATACCATCATTCACAATAAAAAAATTGTGCCAATAAATGGGTTTTGGTAGCCCCATTTTTAATATTCCACAATTTTGATAACCAAGATTAAATACAAAAAGTGCAATCATGTTTCCAAAAGTATAGAGGTAATCTAGTGGTTTAGAAAGTGTGCAATTCACTTCAAGTTGGGAGTTTGATTCCTAATTTCTGATTTGTTTCTCTTTTTGACTTTTCATTCTCTAGGAATTATTGAATGTCAAATTGTGGTGGTAGGTACAATATAAGGTGCAAACTTTTTTTAAAAAACTATAATTTATTTAAATGTTAATAGGATGCTTAAATTTGATTAGGAAAATATTTTCAATTTAATAAAGTTTATCCATTAATATATTATTATTTCACATCATACCAAAAAAACCCCTTTATTTCACATGTTTCACAAAATATACAAATAATGATTTCCCTAAAATTAAGTGGCAAGCATAGCCTAGGGACCGAATGTTTAAGGTCGTTTTTAGAACAAATTGGGAATGCTTCAAAAGCCATGGGCTAATGATTCTTTGAACCAAGGAATGATAGTTTATTACAAATAGATCTTAGCTTGAAAAGGTGTGTAAGACCTATTATAGTGCATTGTATTAGGAAGGCAATTTTTTTGATGACACACAAGAAGCACACAAAGATTATTTGCAAAGCAATCACACTAAGATTTACCCATGTAAGATGGATTCAATATTGGAGTAACTAGTCACTTTATATGAACTAGAAGTGGCCATTAAATCCATGACCATAAGGTTATAAGGCTTTAGGGTCAAAGGATTTGGAATATAATCCTTCACTTATCAATGGGGGCTAATTGGTTGAAAGTACTTGGAATTGGTTAATCATGCCATAAAAAATGGTGTTTTTCCTAGTGGTGTTAGATAAGGATTGATTACTTTGATTCATAAGGGAAGAGGCAAGGAATACTTCATTAACTAGAAGCCTATCATGTTATTCAATGTTGTGTACAAGATTTTTGTTAAAACGTTCCAACTAAGGCTCCAAGCATAGTTTATTGAAGTGATAATTGATGATCAAACTACCTTGCTTCCCCATTTTTTTCCTTGATAATGTGCTATTGTTTGATGAATTTTTGTAGCGGGCCAAATGTATTGAACATAATTTGATTTTTACAAATTGAATTTCTCCAAAACATATGTCAATGTGTCATGGTTATTTTTGTTTGAGTTATTTGAAACATGACATGGGAATGGTAGAATATTTCATTAGGAAAGTCAAGCTCATGCCTAGTAATGTAGAAATAACTCCTAATGTTAGCTTGGAAAACATCATAAAAATTCCTAGTCTAAAAAGGAGTGAGGTTACAATTACCCCCAATATTGTATCTCTTTTTGTTGGTTGGGGGGGACTACTCAACATTTTCATTAAGTAGACATTTGATAAGGGAAAAATTGTGGGGGTTACTTGTTGCCAAGGGATATTGTCCGAGAAATAATCTCCCAATATGTTCATGATGTGTCCACATTAACATTCAAGTGCATGAAAAAAGGTCAATATTCAACCTTGTTAAAAATACCATAGTACATTGGTGGTCTTGACAGTTTTTTTGTCAAATATTTAATTTAATCCAAAATTTCTAATTCAACAACTACCTTTTTAATTAAAAAAATTTCAGCATATGTGTAATACATGTAATAAAATTGATTAGTACTTTAAAGATATTTCATTGTATTAGTGGTTAGATGGATGTAAAGTAACTAATTTGGTTAGGCAAGTCCCTAGTTCAAAACTAGCATGTGTTTTTGAAAATTTTGACAAAAAGGGCTGATTTTTTTCTGAATTTTTTTGGCAAAGTTGAAAATAATTTAATTTATGTTCAAGCTGCCTAAATATTAATGTACTAGAAGATTTCAAGCTTGCATTGAGATTTGAAATTAATGAATTAAATATCCTTACATATTGGCAAGGCTACAAATGGTAACAAACCATAATGGTTCAACAAATGTAGGTGGAGATGGGTAGCCTCCAGGAATTTTGAACATAATTATTAAGGATGTCATTTGGCATGGACTTGGAAATAAAATGTGTAAACAACTTTTTCATAGAGAAAATTCAATGGAAATTCAAGTATTAAAACACATCTAAATCATTATGCCAAGAAGCCACATTGTCCACAATTTAGATATTTTTGTGATTACTATTAAATTTTAGTCATGTAACATGACTTATTCATGTTTATGATTGCATGATTAAATCATGTCATGTGGCTCACAACTACATGATTAAAACACATGATTTGATTTCAACACCATGTTTAATTAAGTAACAAAACATATAAGACATGTTAATTTTTATTATTATATGAAGAAAAAAATCAGGGACACACATTTATGAACAATATGTTGATAATTATCATTAGGAAAATAATTTATTTATATATAATTTAACGATTCCCAAAGGTAGCCCCAAATAATTCATTACAAAAAATGTGTTCATTGAATGCTTACGTTGGATTTTGACTGAATTCATTCGTCCCACTCTATGGGATTTAATGGGGATCTAGTGGATTTATTGGTCCATTAAATAGGGACTAGTGAATTATGCTCACATTTTGTAGTAAAGAAAAGATAATCAATTATTCGCAATAATTTATGATTATTAAAAAATTGTGAATGATTTTAAATATTTTAAAATTTCCCATAAATTACAAAAACATATTTAATCCAACATCGTGCCATTAAATTATTTTTCTTGGAACTAATGTTAAAGTACATTCACATTAAGTTTTGTTTAGGTTTGGCCATGGTCAACTTAAGTTAAACCTTGGTTAATCTAAGTTTAACATGAGTTTAGTTTAAATTTAACTTAAGTTTAATTTTCAAATTTAGTTTAGGCATAACTGAAGTTTTATTTTTAGATTTAGCTTCTAGCTTTAGTTTCTAAGTTTAGTTTAGGTTTAGCCTAAGTTTAATGTTGAAGTTTAACTTGGTGGTACCACTAAGAACCATTGCATCAAAAAATTTAAAAATGTGGACCCAACTTAATTTAATTCTAAAATTTTAATATTTTTAAATTGTGATTTTTATTATTGACTTGCATCACATGGACTTTGTGTTCCTTGCCTATGTATATATTATGCAAAGGTTATAAATACTTAGGTTACACAAGTAAAATATTTATGTTCTTGAAATGTTTTGAACATGTTTCCTAATATTCCTAACCCATGATCATTAAATGTCAAATTGTACAATTAAAAATGGCTTATCAATTATTTTCACTAAGGTATGGCCCAAATTGTTGATTAAAATAAAAGAAGTGATAATTATTACAAATTTTCAAATATCAATGTAATGGCCTTTCAAGACCTCTTAATCATAACCTTCAAAAATTGTTCAATTTTTTTTTAATGCTTCAATCCACTATTTATTAAACAAATAAAAAAGAGGACTATTTGAGGCCCTCCTAGAAATTTAATTTTTAAAAATTGTTCATTTTGTGTTCTTGAACAAAGGAACCCCAAATGTCACTTTCTTAAAATGTTTTCCTTGACCATTCATTTGGAATATTAAATTTTACATTTTTGTAAATCTAATTGAAGTTTCAAATTCTTCATGATTTGGGCAATTTTTTGATGTAAAATTTGAAATGGACTATTTTCCTTAAGTCAATCCTATGATGTTTAAAAGTTGAATGGGTTTAAAACAATTTAAGGTGTGACATTAGTACTAGTGATACCACCCAAAAATGGGTTTGCTTCTAAGTTTAGAATTAAGGTTTAGCCTAAATTTAACTTATAAATTTAGTTTTATAAGTTTAACCTAAGTTGAGCCTATAGGTTTGACCTTTAAATTTTAATCCATGTTTAATTTTTAGGTTTAACTTCAATTAGCTTAAATAACCTTAATTAGATTATATTGGGTTACTTTACAATAATTTAAGGAGGACTATGTTAACCTATGTTAAACTTGATGGGTGGCTTAGGTTAATGTAGGTTAAAATATGTTAATGTTTATAATCTTGTGATGATAATTATGTTATAGATAAAAAGTAGTGGTGCAATGATTAAAGACTTTAACTATCAAAGTGAAGCTGAGGGTTTCAAGTCTTCACATTTACAACTTATGATTATTTAAGTAGTTTACTTAACCTCATTGTGAACAAACTTACTAGTTTTCATAGGTTCATGCAAATTTTATGTGAAATCCCATCCATTTTCATAGGTTCGTACAAGAATCACATAGTTTTATGCAAGATGACATCACGATAATTACACAAATTTAGTTAAAATGTAATTCATACGTATTTCACATCAACATATGACAAATAGAAAAGACACATCATATATATATATTCATGCCATTTCTACACTCAAGTTGAAGCCCATGGACTTTGCATGGACATGTTATTTTATGATTTTTTCATGGATTCTATTGAAATTTTGTGATGTTATTTTAAGGGTTTTCCTTTTAATCTAGTCACATCACAAATTTAACATTCAATGAATTAATAATGAAAATCATGCAAAGCTCGTTCATTCATTGGTTTGTACATTTTACACATGAATATTATGCATTGAAAACATGTTTGACACACATAAAAATGTGTTGACAGATGAAATATGAACCTATGAATGAACAAATGTCACACAGATTTCACATCTTTCACTAAAGTTGTGTGTTGAATGTGATTTCAACACATGATATCAATGTGTGAAACATATGAATTATGAATGAATTAATGTTACACAATTTCAATTTTTAAGTCGTGAAATTTTAAGTTTGTGATTAGTAGGCAGTCTAAACTAGGCTCTTAAACTAGGTCGCCCAATTTAAACACCTTAAACTACTTGCTTCATAGGTTTAAGTTACCGTGTGGCATCACATGATTGGGCCAAAAAAATGATTTTAAAGCTTTAGGTTGCCACGTGGCAATCCATAAATGGTTTATAATTTTTAAAATTTAAAATAGGTTACTAGGTGGCAATTCATAAATGGGGAATACATTTTTGAATTTAGCCTAAATTGTCACATGGCAACAAGAAATTAATTTTAAAATTATAATTTATATTTTAAAATTATAATTTACATGTTGGATGCATCTTTCATGATTATTATTTGATTTAATATTACATAATTTGATGACCATGTTGCATGAATTTTTAAAACTATGATCATCCATTCATCATCCATCTATGATGCCGATGACCATGATTTTGATCATTCATCCATCATCCAATCATGAAAATGGTATGGAAAGATAACAACAGTTGGTTGTGAATAAATGAAAAGTAACAAGTTTGAATTGACTACATAATTATTTAGTTATTAAAGCATACACATATAAGGTTTTTAGTTATGGATGGAGTCATAAATTTGACTTTTTGGTATAATGAATTATGTTTTATCAATTGCATGCTTGTGGGGAATCACATATTGTTGTTTACACTTTGGTCGTTCATTGTTGTTTGGGGTGATTTGGTCAAAGTAATTAAGAAACTCAAAACCGTACTCTATAATTATCTTTAAGTGGCCAATAAAAATATAATTAATTATATAGTTAGATAGATCAAGTGCAAACTAAGCATAATTGTTATACAAAAAATAAGTTGGATGGGTTGAACATCATCAACCCTAAGGAATCACTTGTGGATTTGTTAGTTAAGTGGGCAATAAGATCATTATAATTGGGGGGCTCCAATCTTAAAATTTGCTTGAAACAAATATTATCATAATATAAACCTTTTGAGCCTTGTAAATGAGTTGTGATTTGTGGTGCAACTTGGTTGAATACAATTGTTGTGCCTTGAGGTTAAAGGTTTGGAGTATAATTGATCAAACTTGGGCTTACATTTTGAAAGGCTTGCAATATGTTTAGCCCACCTCCAAAGATGAGTTATTAAGAAAGAACATTTGATGGGAATGTTATTTTTGAAGAAATCACTTTTCCATTCTTGTGAAAGGAAGCATGGTTTTGCACAAGAGGGGTATGAAGGTGGATACTAATGTGTGGGACATCAACAAACAAAACATTGTGAATTGGGATGTTGCAAGAGAAACATCCAATTTAGAGTTGAAGATCGACTAATAAGGGCTAGATTTGTTGTCCATTGCACCAAAAATAGGGGTCACTACTTTTATTTGAGAAAGTCATTTAGATAATAATAGGCTTGTGGGTTAGCTTTTTTGAACCATTCAAGGACCCCTTACCATTATTTGTTATGAAAGTCTTGAAAGAATTGGAAGACAAAAACAATATGTGTAGAATTCAAAATTTACTACATTCATAAAAGTTTTGGAAAGTCTAGGTAGCATTGACTATGCATTTCATGTTTTACCTCATATGTATATGTAATCTAGGGTTTTGGGATGATGTTTGGGTTTGCAAAGCAAAATAGGGCCTTCCAAGGAATTGACTTTGTTTCACCATGGCAAGGTTTCAAGCTTCAATTTTGATCCTCAACAACAAGCTTGAAAAGGTGTCACACCTTTTTTATAATATTCATTAGCAAAAGGACAAGGATTGGTCAATGAGAGGCAATGATTCAAAAACTCTTAAATGAGAAATGGAAACAAGAGTTGTCAATGTAATTCAAACCATAATGGCAAAAGGATTAGGGACATGTAGGGAAAAAGGCAACATTTATGTGGGTAGTGGCATAAGGCCATGATCATGGTTAATGAATAGCAATATATTAGCATTATAAAATAATAATGAGATTAAATGAATTTGTAAAAAACTGATTTTCTTTAGTTACCTTTTGGGGATGGATATGTAGTTTAATGTTTGACATATTGACTTTCATGGATGACACCATTTTACTTGATGGTGACGATCAAGAAAATTTTCAATACAAACATTACAAGCAATTTGGAAATCAACAATTGAATTAAGGACTAATTTTAATCATAATTATTATATGCGATTATAACCTGGCTTAATTGCTTTGGACAAGTTGCATAAAATTTTTGTTGTAAAAGACAATATGTGGCACTAAGTTTTAATGATAGTCACATGAAAATGTGGCTTACATGAGCTTTTCGTCCATCCAAACTAGTTTATGTGGCATTGTCATTTTGCAACATACTTTACGACTAAACAATGTAATCACATTATATATATTAGAATAATATATTAAAATATTTTAATTTATATTCTTGGTAATTCCATTAATTTCAACATGTACCATGTTCACACATGTCATTACCTAAGCTAAGATTTAAAAACTAGTTTAAGTTGCTAGGTAGGCCACCTATTATGCCTACTTAAACCCACCTAATAGGCATCTAACCTATGTTAATTACGTAGGTAAGAAATATTCAGTCAACATCCCACCATTGACCACAACCCATGACATTTGTGAAAATTAATCTTTGAACCCCAAGGATAAAGATCAATTCTTATGTCACCAAGCCACCCCACTTGTTGTGACAAAATAGTAGTGTGCATTTTATTTAAGTTATTTCATTTAAAACATTATGAAAAACATCATTTTTGATATTTGATATTTTATTATTATTTTGTCCAAACAACAAGATGAAAATTTAATTTAAAATTTTTTCGATAATGTACACAAATATTTGTTTTTCCTTCTTAAATATAAATTGATTTGAAAAAAAAATCATTTCATTATCGAATACCATTTCAACGACCATTCTTTGGAAAAAATAAATTCAAGCACATGGAATGGATAAAATTATATATATATATCATATCTTAAACCTTCAATTGATTTAAAAATTTTATTATACAATTTTTCTTTTGATATATCATAAATTTTACCAATATAAGTTATTTTATATATGTGATATGTAAATATAAATAAATCATAAATAAATTATAATAGAAATATTTTTAAAATTATATTAATCATATTATTTTCGATGTAAAAGATTAATCTAGATAATCAAATTGAAATTTGAATATAATAATTGATTATTTGGAACTATAAATATTATTATGTTTACACATATAATATATTAAGTTTTACTTTAAAATATGATAAAATTTATATTATACAATTTTTTTAATAATAGATCACAATTGTATCAACAAAATGTAATTTAGATGTATGATATATAACTTATTCACTATATAATGTTTATAAATGGATCATAAATTATTCCTACTGCCTACTACTTAACATATTCAATAAATAAATTACATTGCTTGCTTAATTAAGTAACTAATTCAAAAAATCACATATCAACATGATAAAATGCCTACTATTTAACCCACAAAAACATGACCTACTAGCTACTTATTACCTATTATCTAACCTATTTAATAGTTAGATTAATTACATAACCTACTTAATTAAGTAATTAATTGATAAAATACTTACTATACTATTTAACCTTTTTACATATTACTTAGCCTATTTAATTAAAAAAATGGGAACACATCAACATGATAAAATACCTACTACTTAATCACATATATATTACCTATTATTTAGCCTTATTTACTATTTGCTACCTATTATCATTTGTTTACATGACTAGTTGCAAAAAATATATATTTCATCCATCAATGGATGCCCTAAGAAATAGATGATAAATGTGTATTTTTCGCACCTAACTATAAATTATGAAGAACTTAATATTGTTAAAAATTTCGAAGTTGATTTTTCCCATTAATTGCCATGGGTCCATTAAAATTTTCACAAACCCAACAAACCCTATTATACATTTAACGTTTAGTTCATTGAAAAAAATAAAGGGAAAAAAATTCGTTAAATCCAACAATTTTATTGGCCAACTCATATTTCTTTCACACTTAATTACATGTACATTTGCAACTAGGATTCATAGTCACAAATCAAGTTGAAAAGATGCCACATGGTGTCCAATGGTCTATGAATCAAATTCCAAATTGTAGAGACAACTATATTTTCATTTATTTTGGGATGCCACTAAAAATGAATGATATAAATGTCTTTTTCATCTTCATTTTTCATCCAATCAACATTAGTCACTAGTCTAAGTCACATATGCATTTACAAACCACTTTGTAATTGTTTATGCAATTACAAGTCATTTTAACTAGGTGTCATGGAAGACAATCACATCTACAGTTGCAAAAATGGTTGATTTGGACATAAGTTGCAAATGCATGGGTTGGAATGGACATGATTCCTTGTAGTGAAATTGAAAAACTTAATTGTTATATTTGATTGAAAATTCATGACATGTTAACTCTAATGAACTTCATGTTTAATTATTTTGTTTTCAAATGTCAATACCACAATAAGAAGGTTGAAACATATATCTTAATGAATTAACACTTTGTTAAAGTTGCCTTGGTGACATGGATGATCTTGTTATCGTGATGTGTGTTCATGTAACAAGGTAACTATTGAACTTCATAATTACTTTCGTTGTCATCATGGTTAGTTTAAATCAATGCACACCTTGATTGCTAATAATTTAAAAAAACATTGAAATATTGATTAGGGGCAAAATGTTAAAAACAATGCTAAGATCCCTTGAATCACAACTACAATTAAATATTAAGATGTGCTTACCTATTAAGAAAAACATACATTTCAGTAGTTTTGATTGTTCAAATATAAAAAATCAAATTGCAACTTATGCAAAATAAGGGTCATGAAGGTTCATGGGTGTTATGGCACAATTTTAGTTCTTTACAATTTTCCATGCCTAAGCTAAAAAGACAATCCAAACAAAATAACAATTAGTTTTGGGCAATACATATTCAAATGTCTTCTTGCCTACTACATTCTACCCTCACTAGTAGGTTTCCTTGCCTTTCCATTTTTGTGTCATTTAACAAATGAATTCAAAATTTAATTGTTTTAATTTTTATTTACATTTTTGTTTGGGCCTAGCAATATATACTATATCAAAGACTTATGTTATAAAAGAGTGTGTCATGTTTGGTCTTTGGATATAGGAGTGCCATTGAAAGGGATACTTTTAATAGATAAACTTGTATTTATGGAATTTGCATAAAATGAATATGTTGCAGGTTTCAATGCTTATCAATACCTACTTATTATTTGAATACATAATGGATATCAAGGTGAGGCATCTTTGCTTTAATTTTGGTATAAACCAATATGGTAAAATATTCCACATTATATATGTTCTTAATTCATTACCACATGTTTATTCATAGTTTTTTGTTGGAAAAGAGCTAATGGCAATTTATTTTTAAGTTTAATTTCACATGTTTTTTAATTTCATGATTTCATTTTTTTAATCTTTGAGTTTCAAAAGCACATTGGATTTGATAATGTCTTTAATTTCAGAATGTAAGCACATTACATTGACTTCAAACATTTATTTGAAAATTCCAATGTAACGTGTGATTTTTGGGGGCTATAAATTCAAATATAATGTCTCTAAATTGCATTTAAATTTAATTTAAAAATCTATTCAAACTTCAAATATTAAATTAATTTTAATAAGTTCAATTTTAGGCCATAAATTTGAATATAATATCTTAAATATTTTAAAGTTAAACATTATAAAATTACACAACTGCATTATTTTCAGATTTGAAATTGTGTAATTAGTTTCAAAATTCTTTAATTTCATATGGATAGTTAATAAATTAATTTAAAATAATATAAATTGAAATTACAGATTTAAAAAATTAAAATTAAAATTTAATAATGAAATTAATTTGACATGTGAGTTATAAATTGATTATATAAATTCAAACTTTTTAGTTTTATGAATGTATTTAGTTCCCCAAAAAAAAACCTTTGAATTAAATTTAGATTCAATATTGATTAATCTTTCAATGCAAATAATTATTGGATTCAAATTGCAAGATTTTGAATGTGCAAGGTAATTAAAAGCTATGTGGAGAAAAGAACAAGGGATAAAAGGGTGTCGATGGAAGTGCAAATGATGGAAAACTATATCACATGATTTGGTTGTAGTTGAATTAAACAATGTAGCCTTAATTTTGGTTATAAAAATGCTTTAAAAAATCATTAAGGAATCATGTTATACATTTTTCACAAAGTAACAAAATTGACATATTTAATGTCATGCATATTAACACATTGATATCCACATCATAATTCAAATAACATATTTTACTCATCAACACTATTATTGCAATCTCCACATAAATGCCACATATTTCAAGTTGTGGATAATGACACATTGACATCGATTTGAGAATTCAATTGACATAATTTAATCATGCCAATATACAACAATCTTCACATACATGTTGCATACTGCACATGTAACCAACAATGTTCAATATGGTGGATTGTAAATTTATGGTCCAACAAGTTCGAGATTTATTCAAGTGCTACTTAAAGCAATGTATTCATATTTGTGGCAAGTTGGCAATTGATACAGGTTGCAAACAAAGAAGCATTTCATATGCCTACCAAAATCAAGTGAGTTCAAGCTTATTGATTTTGGGAATGCCATGTTTACCAATATCATCATCCATATTTTGAAATGTGAGGAAATGGCACATTCATCATTTGGCTGAATTTGTAGGTGGTAGAAGTAAAGTCACCATGCTTCATTCAAAAAATGGTGGTTCCACCCGAGATTATTTATACCATTGTTGATGGTGAGCCATTTCATGTCTCTTTTGGTGTTGTTCATGTTGTGAACAATTTTCTCCAATCAACATTATTGCAATTTCATGATTTAACAAATTTGATTCATGAATTCATAAGAGTTTTATGATGGTTTGGACGGTGCCATTGAATGCGATATTGTTGGAAACTATTTCCTATATAATGGGAAATATGTATGAACATTGTTTTCAAAATTATCCTACAATTAACTATTGTTAAATGGGCCATACAAAATTCATTTGTGATAAAATTGAAATAAATTTCCTATACTTGTTTTCAAAATTCTTGATGGTTTAGAGGTGCCATGTCCAATAATTTGATACCATCAATAATTTGTATCTATAATTTGAAAAGATACGTATAAATACCTACTTCAAAATATTGTGCAATTAACCATTGGTAAATAACGTATACTAATGTCTTTGGGATAAGATTGGCCTACATTCTCAACATTATTATTGTTATTACTATTATTATTAAGGGTTTGGAAGGTGCTCTATAAGTTGGTATCATTGGTAATTCAATTATATTTTATGGGAAAAACATTCAAATACCATTCTAGAACTATTTTGCAATGAATAGTTGGCAAGTGTCGTAAAATACAAATGCATTTGCATTAAGATTGGCATATGCTTTCAATGGATGTCTCACAATTTTGTGATAGTGTGCCATCCAAGATTGCATTGTTGTTAATAAATATCAATTTTATGGTAAACACATGTTACCATCATTGTAAAAATATCATGCAATTGACCATACTTTAGCCCATATAACTCATGCATATATAAACCGCAGATATGGCTAAGATTTTGAATAGAATTCTCTTGTTTTTTGGTGATGCTTCCACCCAAATTGTTTCCACTGTACTCATGTTGTAGAAAATGCATCTAGAAACTTGAGTATGGAAAAGCATCCATCATACTTTGGGAATCATGGTGGAATCTTCAACACAACTTGTTCATTGCCTGCTTTGCTAGAGATTGCCAGAAATGCATGTAACAAAAAATGCATCCAATTGGTTGCACTGCTGATATAATATCACTATGTTGAAGCTATTTGATTTGAAGGAAGATTTGTTACAGTGATTGCTTTGAAAATCCTTCACCCCAACTCTCATCACTATGAGCTCATGAGGAGTCATTTGAGAGTTAATTGTGAAGGACCTTGATGCACGAATTGGAGAAATTGAACCTGCCAGTTAGTAAGGCCTGTATGGGAGGTAACATTGCAAAAAAGAATTCTATGAAGTTTTCAGTTTAGAACAGAGTGTGGAAGACCCAAGTGAGAGCTATTAGAATACGATACATCTGCATCTGATTCAATAGACTCAATTGATTCAATGAGATTGAGTGAGAAGTTCAACACAATAATCTATTATTGTTACAGCATAGTGATAACACACAAAATCCCAGATTGAAGTGTAACACATACTATGCAATACCCAAATCTCGGCTTTGCCTAATACAAAACCTACAAACATCGATTTTAGATTGAGGGGCATTGGAGCTGTACTTGATGCATTAGGATAGGCATGAGACTGAAGATACCAATACAAAAACAAATAGGCACCCAACAAACTCTAAACCACTTCCACTCTCATATAATGAAGAATTTAACACACCAAACTGTGAAGTGAATTGTGGTTGTCATATATGCAGTTCACAGGGGTTTAATTGCTTTCTTTAAATCTAAAGCTGGAACAACCTCAGGAGAGAAAAAAGAAAGTTTTATGCAGCTGCTCTTGACCCGAAGCTCAAAGCAAAATTTTCATTCACAATAAATCACAGGAATGATTCAATCTTTGAAAAACCTTGCAGAGGGATTGCTTGCTACACACATCCTTTCAAAAGAGAGGAGGGATTCCAAAGGAGAGGAGGGAAAGACCACAGTAAACCCATGAACAGAAAGTCCTCTCCACTAATGTCCCAACAAAATTCCCATTTTGCTTTGTGGAAAATCCCAAACCAAATCCAGTGAAATGAGTCCTCACTTTTGAACTGGGTCTTAAAAATAAGCAGAGATGCAGAAACTCACAACACAAATTTTTGTGAATGTTACCCACCACACCACACCCTGTGCATGTTATTGCTATAAATTATTTCATCAAACAGAATGCTTCATTCAATGAACTTTGGAACTTCGCCTCCAACACCCCAAAAAAAAATTATGAACTGGAGTGTTATGCTACTACTGCTTGAAATCGGTAGCACTAATCTTCTCCTTTACTCTGATCCCAGAACTTTGTTTTTTTTGGGGGGATCAATCAGTGATTTCAAGGTGTCTACAATTTTTTCCATGTGAAATCAAATCTAAGTACATAAGTGTGAACTTTGCTGGACACATTGTAGATTACCTATATAAATTTATTTGTAATGAGTAGTCTGAGTTTTTCTCTTCACCTACCAACCATCTCAGGCTGCAACCATAAACAACAATCTCCTGAGAATTTTCCTTTGTATTTTGAGTGTTTTGTATATTATGCCCATGAACCTGCCTGTACTCTTACACCTATAAGTAAGCATAATTTCCCTCCCAATTTTAAGGAGTAAATATAAAATCCCTCCTCATCACCCTAACATAAAATGATGGCCAGGTTTTGATGGCAAGTGCTTACATTAGTACCTTTTTGAAGTTAGGGGCATCTTGCCCAAGAGTGAAAATGTGTGCATGTGAGTGAAAACAGGGTAATTGTTAGTAAAATCATTTTTTACCTAGCAATAAATATTTCAAATAATTTTGTAATATATATTTTTTGTGACAATGTATCAATGCATCATATTTCATCATGCATTATATCATCATGCATCATGTTATATCATCAACATAAATCCTGTGGTACATATGTATTGTGTAAGGAAGGGTAGGGAAAATTTCAAAACGACTACATGCATAAACGATTTTATAGATGAACACCTAAATGTTTGTTTACTATACTATGATTGTTAATGTATCAAAAAATATCAATACATTAAAATTTGAAAATACATGGATAAGATATTATTATATTTCCAAGTTTATGGGTAAGGTAAAGTAATTGTTAATTTAGTACCAAACCACCAATTTACTATTGACACATGGTGTGATCAATACATTGAATGTACTACTAATATTTCACACTTGATAAATAAATGGTTACATATGAAAACTTGACACCTAACATCCATTTAACAACATTTTTTTAATCATAATTAACTATAATTTACCCAAGGATTTATTGATGCATTAAGGATTTGTTGATACACATTAAGGATTTTTCAGCCCTATACATAGAAAAAGCAAGAAAATTTTCAAAATAGATGGACAAGAGGTGGCCACATTTCCAAGTTTATAGGTCAAGTAAAACCATTGTTAATTTAATAAAACGCCATTAATCTACTATCAAGATGTGATGTGAGCAATACATTGAGTGTATCATGAACATATTTTCACACCTGAGAAATAAACTTTACATATGAAAATTTGACACTCAATATACATTTATAATCATTTTTTAATTATAATGAATTATTATTAACCATGTGTCATTGATACACTAAAGATTTATTAATACATTAATGATCTATTGATACACTAAAAACCTTTTAATATATTAAAGATTTTTCAACCTGTCTAAACATAGAAAGAACATTATTTTTTTCAAATTAAATGCACAAAAGTTTGCCACGTTTCCAAGTGTATGGGTAAAATAAAAAATAATTAATTTAATTGAAATGCACCACTATGTTGCTAATTAGTAAGATGTGGTGTAAGCAATACATGAATGTATTATAAATGTATTTTTACACTTGAGAAATAAACTTTACATATGAAAATTTGACATTCAGTATAATTTACCATTAGTTTTTATATTATAACTAACTATTAATAACCATTTGTTATTAATAGACTAATGATTTGTTGATACATTAAATACCTTTTGATGCATTAAAATTTTTATAGCCTATCTAAACATAGAAAGAACATGAATTTTTTCAAAATAAATGGACAAGAGGTTGCCACATTTCAAACTATATGGGTAAAAATAAATAAAAATTAATTTAACCAAAATGCACCACTATGCTACTAACACGTGGTGTGAGTAATACATTGAGTGTATTACTAATATTTGACACTTGAGAAAGTTATTTCTGCATATGAAAAAATTTGACACATGTTACACATTTCCTACCATTTTTCATTTTTAAATAGTTGATATTTGTATTTTTTAGTCTATAATAAATATATGTTGAACTTCCGATGAAGATTATTTTGCATATTAAGTTTTGGGGTCACATTTTTCAAGCCTTTACATATCAAACTTGACATGAACTTCCTCTTCATATGACCTTTTTGTGTTATTCCAAGGGTGTTTTGGAGCACACTTTTGACATTTTAACAAATTTTTCACATGTCATTGTAACCTAATTCTATGTAAGTCAAAGATTTACCATGTTTTTAACTAATTGTATGTTGTTGCCCTTGTATGAACACGGCCATCAAGCTTAACTACATGCATTAGAAAATGTAATTCAAACACCATGAGATGGACCTTTTGATCATGAACATTTGTTGCGGGAAGTCATGAGAAGTCGTCATTTGACACATTGGGTGCAACAAGGCTTTCACCTTGTTGAAGTTGCATTCATCCCCACAACTCAAGCGCTTGATTTCATAGTTGGTGAAGAAGGTAAAGATGGTGGACAATGTCGCTTTCATTGCAAAAAACGCATCATCCACCTTGACAATGATTTGCAACAACCACGAATAAATAGTGCTTTCGAGTTTTGAAGGTTCAAATTTTAGCCTCTATTACATTTCTGCATCAAGATTTGCATACATATTATACATGTTTAGATCTGATGTTCATCGTCTAATGAATTGATTTTACTATTTTGTAAACACGAAATATGTGATTAATTGTTTGTTTTGGAATGCAATGTATGTTCATAAGTAACACAAAATTGGTTGGCTAGTTGTTTGTAGGTACCAATGTTAATTTGGTCCCAATGATTTCACAAATGTTATGGAAAATATTACACAAAACCACAATGTAACTCCAAAAAAATTGGACATCAATATTAATGGAAAAGTAATCCCATTGGGGATAGGCCACAAGGGTACGCAAGATTCTAGAAAGAAATGGGATGGTTTTATAAAAAGAGGATGTAAAACTAAATTCACCATTAAAACATTGTATTTGTTCAAACATGTATCAAAATTATGTTTCATTCAATGAAATCATGTTAATCAATATGGTCTACATGTCCATGGGGACTTAAGGATGGGATAGATCTCCATTTGCTACCCATTTCTTTAAATAAATCAATGATTTTGTGATAGAACAACTAAAGCTTGGACTCACAATGTTTCAAATTATGGCAAAACATAAGCAACATGTGAAAAACATCATGTTAGGGACATGTGAGTTAAATAGAGACATGTTCCCCATTGAACAAGATGTTAGGATGTTGTTTGGGAAATTGATTCAAGAAACATATTAGCTACATAAGAATGATGCAAAAAGTGTGCATATGTGGGTTCAACAAAACACCAAATTAGTGTTTTACTATCAAACAATTAAGGTAGAAGTGGATGGTGGTTTCACTGGGCAAAACAAGCCTTTCATTATGGGTATCCAAACACCATGGCAAAAGGAGATGATGATTGAACATGGGCACCAAGGAGGTGTTGTAGTTGATGCAACCTTTGGGACAAATGAAAAAAAGGTGATACATTATGTCTAATACATATACATGCACATGTGATTTAATACACTAATTATATGTGGTTTAACATCATTGAAACATTAATAGGACAAATCAATGAACATAGAAAAAATACATGTGAATTTTTGAAATTGTTAATAGATCATTCATTACACCTCTTGTCAATGTTTAACTGACATATCTCTATTGTGAATTGTGCTAATTCCCCTTTTATACCATGATAGTGTTTGACCAATGGCACAATGGCATTCTTGTAGCATATTGCATCACATCATGATGTTGACAAGAGGATTTGACACCATGGATGCACACTTTGAATGAAAACATTCATAATACTCACCCATCATGGCATCCCAATGCTTTCATTGTTGATTGTGCCCAAGGGGAAATTAACTGCATTAAGTAAAATCCTTATCCCTCCCTCCTTTCTATCTAACAAATTGTTAACTATCTATAATACATGTCACTTGCCCCAATGGATGTAACATACATCAACATTGATTGTATTTAAATTCACCAAGTTTCATATATAATGCATTTTCTTTATTTACAAGATTATATGGCTAAACACTACCATTTTCTTATGTTTGTGGCATGTGAAAAGAACATGGCAAAAACAAGCATGTATTAAAATAAAAGACCCACCATTATATAGTAATGTATTGCAAGAATTAAGGAACATCATGTATGACAATGATGGTCCATTTGGAATAGGTGTTGAAATAGGTGTTGAAATTTGGGCAATGAATAGGCACTAACAAGTACCTTGCAACTAATGTCTTTTGGAAATACATGGAGGAAAATTGGTGACATAAAATTCACATGTGGGTCATTGGATTTCGAAATCTCCCATGTGTTGGGCAAGACATCAATGTTGCAATTGGAAGTTACCATGGGACATTGAAGGCCCAATTGAAGTCAGAGAAAAGTAAATTGGTTGGTTGTTACATAAGAACTTTGGGTTCTTGAATAATAAGCACCAACAATTATTTGTGGTTAGGGCCTTATTGGGGGCACGGTTGATTCTTGACACAAATGTGACATTGCTTTCTTATGATGGTGGTCTAACACATGTCATGTCATAAAAAAAAAACTCATCTGCGATACACCATCCACAACCCAACATCAGAGTGGGCATGTTGTAATTATGTCAATGCACAATGTGAACACATTTGTAAGCATTAATTCAAGGTTTTATTGTTCCTTCATCCTGACCTTGCAGAGGGCACAATCATTCAGTTTTGGTGTTAAGCAACTACGATAAACATCCCAAGGATAATCAAGGTAAAATAGAGGAAAAAATGATACCCTAGAGGGGCACCAATTGATTTAGATATTGAATGTTATTCCATGTACTTTGACATATTGATGCGCACAAGTTAATTGAAATAGTCAAATAATTGTTTTGTCAATGCCTTAACCAACTTGGTTTTCCCAACACATGTTGGCCCAAGAAAGAGAAAAAAATTAGTGGGTTGTTAGGCTTTTCCTAAACTGACACATGATCATAGCACAACTTCAGTTACTACTTGTATTGTCATGTCATAGCCTACAACACACTGGTGCAATTGTTCAAGCAACCCCAAGAGGTGAAGTTTTTCATTTTGATACACTACTTTCAACATACATTAATTATTGATACATTGATACATTACATTATAACATACATTGATACATTACATCACAACATACAATCTCAATGGTTTTCTTTAGTGAGTTCAACACACCTAGATTTTGCAATGGAGTGATATAGAAAACAAAACCTTTGCCATCATAGTTACACATTGAAGTTGTCCAATGGAGTTTTTGAGACCAACTCCACCTTGAAAACCTTAAAACACAAAGATGTCATTTTTCAAAAATCCCATCCCAACTTAAATCAAACAAATCCAAACCAAAGATAGTAATGTGGACCATTTAGTTGATCTGATTACAGATCATGACCATTTTTCACACCTTGCATTTGATCATTTCCAAGAGTTGGAAAGAGTATTGGAACCAACTAAAAGGAAAAATCTTTTGGGCAAACATGTAAACCATAAGCATTGAAGTATTATAGAAGCCTCATGCCAATGATCTCAAAATTTGAAACTCATTCATTTAAGAATTACAACAAGAGCTAAGCTTGATCCATTAGATGTTTCTTCTTGAAGTCTAAAATATTCTTCTTGTGATTGATCCAATTCATGCAATTCACCCATGTCACAAAAATAATCAAGCTTTTATTTAGTTCTTCTTGTAATCTAAACAAATTTATGCAATCTAAACAAATCAAAATCTATGCAAGTCATCATGTAAGCTTATTCATCTAAGTAATTAAACAACCAAAAAGACTATAAAAGTCACATGGGCACTTGGCCACAAATCCCAACCATACTTCAACTATAAACACTAAAGTATAGTACAAAAATGAATAACTAGCCAGTGTAGTGTAACTTTTGTATTTCAATTACCACACAATGGAACTTTATATACAACTTTATAAGTTCCCATAAGAGGGTAGTGATGACAAACTTAATTTAAGCAAATTGAATGTTCAAAAACAATCACAATGTTAGGATTTTTTTTAGTATCTAAAAAATTGGCAACCAATACCAAATGACTAGAAACTCACAAGAAGAAAAACTCAAAAAAAAGGAAGAGAAAACACAACAATTTGTAGTTCACACACATGGATGAACCACCAGCAACTTCCTATTGTTTAATAGCCAATTTCAATTTGTGCCCCATGTAGCAAACAATCAACCATGGAAAGGTAGACTGTTACTAGATTCGATATGGGGCCAATTATATAGTTACAACCATTAAAAAGAAATTTTCCTACAAAGATGTAAAGGTAGGTGATTCACATGGATAGAACTTGTTAAAGAAAGACTAAAACAAGTTCTATGAAAACAAAGGACACAAAATGAAGAATGTTCATTACTGTTTCACCTTACATTATCTTGGGATTGAGAAAGGAAGATTAGACTAAGACTATTACAATTCTCTTCACCACCTTGTTCAAGGCCCTTATTATGAATATGGCATATATTAAGTAAAATAACATTAAAAAAAATCACTAGATAGAACTTGAGTTGAAGGAATCAACAAGAACATCCTTATCCCATTTGCTAGCATCAACTTAATCTCCTTGTGTAAGAAAGTTTGCCAAGGAAGGAAGACCAACTAGTAAATTCCATTGGGAGTGTTCCATCATCCACCTTCCCTTTTCTTTCTTTAAAAGAAAATGGGTCAACTTCAAAAGAGGAACCGTATTCCCTATTCTCAATGAGCATCCATGCCATATCACAAAAATGAAAAAAAAAATTGCCCATTATGGTTGGTGTCCCATTTTTTAGAAGAATTGCAAAATTCTACATATAACAATTGGAAAGGGGGGGGTAGGCTGAGAAAAAAAAACCTTTTCATTTCTTGCCACATCAACATGGGCCTTGTGATGCATAAGAAAAACTCATACCTCTCTAGACCCATGTCAACCTTCTTCATGTTTCATGAACCTCATGAAAATGCTTGATGCATTGTTCTTCTGAAACACATGCTTGTTGTCCTAGATACCCTACTATCCTCCCTTCTTCCTTCTAATTCAGTGAACTTGGCCCCTCTACCTCCTTTGACCTCTTCAATTAGGGTCACTAACATGACATCCTTTGGGCACACAACACTTGGGCATGCAACACAATTGACTTAATGAACTAGGTTTCCTTCGACCTTTTTAATCAAGGTCACCAACACAACTGATTCAATGAACCTAGGCCCCCTACCTCCTTTGGCCTCCTTAATCGGGGTAACCAACATAGTAATGTTCAGGAGCATGATGCAACAACACTTGGGCACACAATTCGTCACACTCAATGCCCCTCCTTCTCTCGACTCATTGACAA
>Ga0116227_10007057_pt1 | contig 22233 bp, 15 predicted proteins | sample S1TSphgellanicum_FD_89693 | JGI IMG/M metagenome (GOLD analysis project Ga0116227, IMG submission 89693) | Host-associated microbial communities from peat moss isolated from Minnesota, USA - S1T2_Fb - Sphagnum magellanicum MG | ecosystem: Host-associated > Plants > Peat moss > Unclassified...
AGGTGCAAGTGTTGCTGCAGGAGTTTCAATGGATTCATTGTATTCGGTGGAATTTCTAAACACTTTGCAATTCAGCGGTATCGCAAATCATGAGTTGGAACTCAAAGTGGGTGTGCCAATCCTTTTGTTACGTAATCTCAATCAATCAATAGGATTGTGCAATGGTATGAGGTTGATTGTCAAAAGATTGGGTCAGCATGTCATTGAAGTGGAAATCATCACAGGAAACAATGTCGGCAAACGTGTGTTCATACTTTGCATCATCATGTCCCCCTCTGGGACTGATTAGCCATTTGTTTTGCGTCGTTGTCAATTTCCAGTTCGAGTGACATTTGCGATCACAATCAATAAGAGTCAAGGTCAGACATTCAACAACGTTGGGTATATTTGCCGTCTCCGGTCTATTTCCATGGTCAGCTGTATGTTGCTATTTCACGGGTCACAAGTAGTGCAAACATCAAGATTTTCAACGGCCAGGGTCCCGATAGATACATGCGAAATGTCATATATAAAGAGGTTTTGGAAATGTAGTTTGTAATTGTAATTTTGTAATATGTACCGTCAAATGCACACAAACCTGTGCATTAGGCACGGGGTTCAAACTAGTATAATCATAAGGTACAGGGGAACGAATCCTGTTGTGGTCGTGAGCAAGAATCATCCATCGTCCCCAAAGGAAGCTCCGTCCTTATACTAAGAAGAGGAAGAAGAAGAAGACGGCCAAAGTTCGCGGGATTGCGAGTACCGCGCCGAAGACGCTTTGCGTGGAGCTGAAATTTCGCGACATCGCGATCGCCAGTCGCGGATCGAAGAAGACGATTTGAGCAGAGGCAAGGATCATCTGCTACTTCACGAGGTGGCGTGCGGAACCAGCGGCTAACGCCACCGAATCCCTTATTATTCAGATCGCTCCTGGTTCCTTTTTTTTCTTCGCGTGCATCTTTTGAATCCTTTGTTTTTTGAGAAAATAAAGGTAATCTGCTTCAGCAATGGTGCTGCCTCGCATCAATCCTGATCTTCTGCTCGCCGCTCAACTGCCTGTGGTAATCTGTTGGCTCCCTCTCCTTTTTTATGGACGCTACTTCCAATTTGTCATGTTTCTTTTCTCCCTTTTATGCTCGGAACTTATATCTTCCGCGTCGCTTTGTGCATCCGATATCGGAAAGCGGTGTTGTCTTCGATGCCAGTTTTGAAATCGAACCAGTTTTGTTGCAATTCATGCGGTCCTGTATGTCCGGCATCTAGGAGTCCTCGTGGCGCCTCTTTTCCGTGTCGCTTGCCTATTGAGTACTTAAGCTTTTCTGTTGGAGGAATTTTGGTCTAATTTTTTTTCTGTGGAAGCTGGAAGTCTCCTTCCCTTCTACCGTACAATTTTCTGGAGGCCTGGAGTTCTGTCTCTCCATTTGGGTGCGATTGTTTCGTGAGTCTCTTGCACGAAGAGTGAAGTGATTTAGGTCTTTCTTGTGCTGAAGTCGTCTACATTCTTTTCTATGTCTTTTAAAACTTTTTTGACAGCAAGAATCCTCTCAAATTTCATGAGCCAACATCTCGATGTGTCCTCTTACTCCACAGTCTAATAATTTATGCTGCACACATGTACATGGCATTTAGCTCGTTAGACAAATGATAAGCTTATGGAACAACATCCAAGAGTTGTCAGGAAAGAATATACAAAGGTTTACAAGCCAATCTTACTCCCTCCACAACAGATTTCAACAGGCAGGTGGGGGACAGAAATCCTTTTGTGGGACGAGCAAAATTCTTTGTTGTCTGATTTTGATGTTACTCCTCAGATTTAAGCAGAACTTCAGAGGGCTAATTCACTAGCATTGTAGTTTTTGCATCTTGCTCTGGATAGTGAGGATGAGAGAAATGAGGTCAGAGCGGTGGCTGGTGGTATTCTAAGGGACTAACACAGAGCCTGAATGTGGTTGGGTTGTCATGATCCTTTTTGGTGGCCTCTCAATGCAGGTGGACTTTACCTACACAGAAAGGTATACACCACCTTCTGAACACACTTGTTCTTGGCAGTGTTGTGCACCACCTCTTTGGGAGCAGCTTTCCTGCCATGTTGTTGTCCGCTGCTGTGTTGCTTCATTTGCCCTAATATTGTTCAGGCTCTGGCAGGGATGTAGCCCTCTATGCACTGGGAGTGGGAGCTCAAGGGGCGGATGCATGCAATCCCACAGAACTCCCTTTTTTGTATCATCCAGATGGTCAGTCTTCTATCAAGGTAAGAGTTTTTTTTGGATAACTGCAGGTTGATGTTCAATCTGTCCCTACAGTAAATGTTTTGAATTTCCTGTCAGAATGGGTTTTTTCAAATAAACCTAGTGCCCAGCAGGGGTCGCAGAGGTAAATCAGAAGTGTTTGGTATTGATGTACCCAATAGTTCACTCTTTCAAATTTGTTTCCTGATTACTATCTATGGTGGCAAAGATCACTGGACCTGGTATTGATGAAGGTTATGTACATAATTAAATAGCAGTTTTCCATCAACATTAAGTATAGTGCTAGCTCATGGGGAGCCTGTGGTAGTATCTCTGTAGACTAAAGCTGCACTGGGATGAGTGGTTACTAGACACTCCTGACAATCAACATTTGGCTATCATATTTGTTGATGTGAACTGTGGTAGTGGACCCAATGAAGTTTCAGCTAAGACTCATCATGATTTTGTTTTTGACACATATTGTTGTTCTGACAAAGAGAGATGATTGCATGTAATCTCAAAGCTGGTATACAAACTCCATTCATATCTTGAAACAAAGTGGACATGGCTTTGCTTTCAATATAACATTCCTTCTCTAACAGCCATCTGTTAATATGGCATCTAGCAGATAGGTGACAACCAGAGGTCATGCATAAAGCAAGTGACCTACATTGAAGCCAAATGCAGTGTCCTCAGTTGTGTGTGGAAGGCTTATTTCATTTCCTGGGGTGGGTTTGTGTTCACAGGTTTTGCCAACCTTTGCAGTTTTGTTTGCAAACGATTTTGTGGTGCTTTTGAGCAAGGTCCCAGGTCTTCAGTGAGTGCACTTCTCTTTGCTTTCTATTTCAAGAGAACCTTTTTTTTTAGCAGTATGTAAATTGTGTGTAACTTATGCCTATTGCTTCTCACAATGCATATGTTCCTCACTTACCTTCTCATTTATGAGGGTTATGCACCTCAACATTAGGGCATGTTCAGCACTCTTGCAGTACAAAACTAGGGACAATACTTGTTGCAAATTCATTCTCCCCTGGCTCTGGCAGTAAAAAGGCAATGTCCCTGTTGTGGTTTGTGAGAATATTGGTAAGAACAACCAGTGTAAACCATGAACCTTTGTTGTTGTGATAGTTTTTGGTTTTGGTAATGAAGAAAAAGGGAGATTTGTAGTTTTCCATCCAAGCATGATGAGTGGCTATTCACCCTTTATAGGACTTCTGCCTCATTTTCAGAAGTGATCACTTTCTAACCTCTGCAGCAGGGGCACCGCATTTGCCCAACCCTCCCCCAAGGTTTGACCCCAGGGTATCCACATGGTTTGTCACTGACTTGCTTACCTGGTGACCCTGACTATAGCTGGGTCAGCTATATATGTGGCATCTAACATTGCCTAGTGGTGAATTGAACCAATAACCTCCCTGCAAGGCTGCCATGAATTCCTATAATTTGGGCTATTGGCTTGATGCTGTTTTGACAAAGGATTCTCACTGGGTTGGATTTCTGCAGCTTTGATCGCAATTTGTTACTGCATGGAGAGCAATATTTGGAAGTCTATAAGCCTCTTCCAACCCATGGCAATGTAACCTACAGTTTGGCCACCTACCTTTCAGATTCTGTGTTTCAGGACTCCATCCACACAGTTGCCTTTGAGTTGAACTGATGTACATCTTGAAGAACCTCCTGACATCACTCTTTCTCATGGAATCCTTTTGTGTTGTGTGTTCTTTTCAGATTCGAAGTAATATCCGAATTTCAGGTCTCCAAGACAAGGGTAAGATCTTGTTTCTTGTTGTATGGTGTGCAAGAAATTTTCTTTATCTGCAACACTATATTACTCACTAACTTCTGTCATGTTTGACGCTTTGAAATGTCATGATGCTCATAATTGGCTTGCCACAAGTGCCCTAGACCAGAACTTGAAATGTGCTTAGTTTCAATGGGTGTGAGAGGTTGAACTGCTACAGAACTTTGATGCAGTGAAAGCTGCTGTTCTTGAGTTGGAGGTCCTCAGCCACAACATGGACACAGGAGACGTTCTCTGCATGAACAGGTTATTTCAGTTGTCCTCCTGGTCTTGTGAATCTCATCTTGTCAGCCACGTGAACCTCACTGGTTTGAGGTGTTCCAGGTCAAATTTTGTGGATAAGTTCACTTGTGAACAACCTATTTAGCTGTATGTGCACAGATGCATGCTCCACCATCAATACTTTTTTTAATTTCCCTGAGATGCATAAACCAATTCTGATAGTACTTCTTTTCAAAGTTGACTTCTTTGGACTGCTGAAAGATTCCTGGACTCAATCATCCATCTCTTATTCCTACAGGATAACAGTATTTTTGCGTGGAGCAGGAGGATTTTCAACTTCATCACCACCATTTTCATATTCAGAGCGCAAGTCACAATTAAATTTGACTCCATTGTCAAAGCCCAGCGTTCTAGCACAAGAGTTGCCACCTGATATTGTAGTTGAAGAGCAAACCCATCCTTCACAGGTATACATACTGAAACCAAACTGAGACAGAGCTATGCAGCCCCAGTTGAGTTTTGAGATCACCCTCATCAACAATTACAACTTTGTGTTTGCTGTAATTCAACAATCTTGTTCGGTGGTCTGTTGGACTCCTCATTCTTGCTTCTGTAGATCCTGTGCTTTGTCTTTCCAGTTCATATTGATTGTTACGTTATTGTTTCTGTCACAATTTTTTCAGTGTTGTTAAGCTTTGGCTTTCTCACAAGTTGTTTTTGTCTTTGCACACAAACACTTTGTCACTGACACCAGCTCAAACTCATTTGAAATATGCAGAATCTCTTCTCACAGTTTGCTTTTGTTTTTGGTACATGGCAGGCATTGTTGTACAGATTATCTGGAGACTACAATCCTCTCCATTCTGATCCTTCCTATGCTAAAGCTGCAGGGTATGGATTCTCTTTTCACTTTTGCAATTCCTTTTCTTGTGGGTTGGTCTGTCAAAATTCACACACAGTATATTGGATGCCTGTTATGGCAAATTGAGCAGAAAATTTCTGATTGAAGTCCTTTTGTTTGGATGACAAATCAAGGAAGAGTTTCAAACCGTGTATGTGTAAAAAAAAAGTTATCATGTGTCTCAGATACAGCAGATCAAGAGGCTCATTAGAAGCATCTCTTGACAGTAGCGAAGGTTTCTTCTGACTTTGGTATTCTTGATTGCAAGGTTTCCTCGCCCCATCTTGCATGGTTTATGCACTTTTGGGTATGCAACAAGGGCTATTATCCAATTCTGTTGTGGAGGGGAGCCAACTTTGATACAGTCAGTGCAGGGCCGCTTTTTGCTCCATGTGTTCCCTGGAGAGACTCTTGTCACTGAAATCTGGCAAAACAAAAAAGAATCTGTGTATGTACAATCCTCCGCATTGACTTCAATCATTGTTGAATATTTTCTCTTCTGTGTTTTTGAAGTGATAACACTTGTCTTGATGTTGATTACATTCTATGGTCGACTTTTCATTTTTTTGATAAAATGACTTGGGTTTTATTTCACAAGTTGAAGTTTTATGATTGTTTCACTTGAAGTATTGCGAGTGAGTTTCAGACAGTTTGATTTTGTGCTGCAATCTTTGTGCATTAGGGCAACTTTTAAGCTTAAAGTGAAGGAGCGTGGAAAGGTGGTGCTCTCTGGAACAGTACGACTACACCCAAGTGGGTCCCGGTTGTGAAGTGTGCTCACCTGTAGCTCTTGAGCTCACAAATTGTTCTTGACACCTAGGCACTTTGATATTCCAGAGGGATTTTACTAGGAATTTAAGGAGTTTCATTTTGGAGGAAATATATGAGAAGGTATCCTTGTACTTGGGGTTGAAAATAGAATGTTGTTGGTCTAAGTGCTTTTCACATCTGGAGGAAGACTAAGTTTGTACACAAAGCCTTGGGACATGTCAATGATCAATGGCATTGGCATTTGGCAGCTTGAAAGCAGATGGCAAGACCTGATACAGCAAGAATAGATAAATTGGCAGTTTTTACCTTTGACAAACTTAAGAAATGGAAGTGATGCTGTTTTGGCACAAATGTGTAATTCTGGTACTGCATTCTTGCTTGTATTGTAGTGGATGCAAAAACCTGTAGGCAGCAATATGATTTTGCCTGGAGTTGACTTGTTTAGAGGTCTGCCAAATACTTTGTGAAAGTTCATGATCATAGCCAATAACTGACAAGGTGTTCTGAAATCTGAACACACAACAGCAGCTTGTGAGGTTGGCAATGTCCCCATCCAGCCATGCTCAATTCCTGGTAATTGTTTTCTCTGTTTTAGAACTAACAAAGTCCTCTTGCAATGAAAAGGAAACCTTGATGAAACACTGCTTCAAAAGTGTGCGAGTAAGAACTCAGTATTACCAGAATTATTTTCCTGTTCTGCATCAGATTTCTTCTCAAGTTTAGAATGTTTACATGCGACTACTATAAGAGAAATAAGAGTGAGTGATGAAACACTACCTTGAGTGCACCCTGTGGGTATCAATGTATTTTCTCATCAAACTGGAACTAATTATGGTATTCGAGTGCCTTCTTTTTGTGATCAGTGCTTTGCACACTGGAGTTGTCCAAAGCTGCAACACCTGCAAACAGTTCACAAAAGAGCTTAGGTTCCAGTCAGAGCAACCAAGGTGAGCACCAAAATTCCTTCCTACATGAGACAATATATTTTTATCACTCAAATGCTTCCCTCTTCCTCTTAGAATTTTCTTGGTATACAATGTCTGTGCAATGTACAGATTCTGCAAATTTCCAAGTTGATATGGTTTTTCCACCATAGCAGTAATAATGGTTTTGAAAATCCACCTCAAATTGATTGTCAAGAAGACTGCATCTCATTTCTCTACTCTTGACTTTGCTGGCAGAGCTTGAAGAAGAGTTTCTTCTTGTAGGGGAGCTGGTTTTCAGTAATTCCCGAATTGGTAGATAAAAACATATTTACAATCTGAAAACTTCAATCTTATAAAATCCAGTAATCAAGTAGTGTTTTTTTATAATAAAAAATTGTGTTTCCATTCCAGGAGGAAATGAAATACCTCAGCAAAACAGAAAAACTGGCTGATTGTCAACAAAACTGTTCAAACGTGATAAGTTTTGAGACAACTTGTCTTTTAAGGAAAAGTAAGTCCACAAGAAGCCAGACCCTGTCTTTTTGTCAGCAGACCTTTGTTTTAGTCACATTGCTTATTTGAAGGGTTTATGGTGCTCCTACCTTATTGGTGAGGTGTTGCCCATCATTTGAACCCCCTTACCAGCCGACCATTCCTGATGAAAATGGACTTTTTGGGGGAGGAGGGGGGGAACATCAGACATGGACATAAGAACAGGAAGATGGTGTTTGTGGAGGCAGCTTATCTAGGTCCTGACTTCACATGGGGGAAACATCAGACATGGACCCAAAAAAACACAAAGATGGTGTTGGTGGAGGCAGAGGGTCCTGAGTCCTGACTTCACATGGGGGAACATTAGACATGGAAGTAAGAACACAAAGATGGTGTTGATGGAGGCAGCCTAGCAAGATTTCTAGTTTTTTCTACTTTCCTCTCTGACATGTAGGTAGGTAGGTAACAGCTAGATTTTGGCTGCCACATACTTTCTACTTTGCTCTCTGACATTTAGCCAAATAATTTGGCTAAGTCTCTTGTGATGATCGCCAGACCACCTACCTCGTAAAATTTGGGGGGAAAAAAAACACCAAACCCTAACTTGCACGCTCTGCGCCGTCGTCGTCATCATCTTCCTCTCACACTTGGTCGCTGTGTTTCGATCAAGAATTCGTATTGACTGACATTACAGGGCGCAGAATAACGCTAGAGGTGACACAAGATTGCAATCTTGCAAGGGCCAAGAAACTAGGTCATCTAACTGCTGCTGCAGGGGGAGTGGTGATATGTTAGCATAATGCGTGTCTGTTGTGCTTTCTCCTTTCACATCTGCTTCTCCTCTCCTAGTTTAGGGTTTAGGGTTTTGTGCAATTACACGGTGGAAAAAGAGAAAGCAAGTTGATGATGTTGATGTTTTTATTGTTTTGATGGACGTGACATCATCATCAGTGCAATCGCTCTTTAGGGAGTAGAGTCCTTTTCCACGCGGGGAGGAATGGGGCGGATCAAGGGCGGGCCTGCTATGTGTCTGTGCTTCGCCTTCGCGTCAAGTGCAACAATTTCTGCTTCTGCAATCACCTGCCCTGCTTCCCAGAGGACAGAGGATTGAAACAATGTGGCGCTCAGTGATCACGGCTACTGTAAATTTTCTCCCTGTCTTCTACTGCCTTGTCTTGCTTCTTCTATATGCTTCTTAAACCACCACCAAGTGGATTAAACTGTCTTTTGTCTTCCTCTTTACCCTAGAATATTCTTCTGTTCTCACGCAAATATACAAGATTGCACACAAAGTGAGGCGCTGAGCTTGTAATTTTGGTGGTAGATGAATGCATTTAATCCTGATTTTACTCGTAAAAGACAAAAGTGGGCCTCTGGATTGACGACCATTGGACACCTGCATGGGTGGATTTAGAGATGGCTGCAATGGCACCAGGCACAATGCAGTTGAAGGTTTTTCCATCGAATAAGAAGCTTGCAAAATATGTCAAGGTTGGGCAACTTGAGAAGGCACTGCTGCTTTTCCAATAACTGCAACAAGAAGACATGAGTCTTCACAAGTTCACTTTTTTCCAGGTGCTTAATTCATGTGCTAGCTTACAAGCACTTGCAGAGGCCAGGCATTCTCATGGAAAGGTCATTGAAATTGGTTGTGTGACTAATTTTTTTGTGGGGAGTAGCCTCATTAGCATGTATGCCAAATGTTCCCGCATGGAATATGCTTGGAGAGCATTCACCAAGGTGCCATCACACAATGTGGTCTGTTGGACTGCCATGATGTTGGGATATGTGAAATTTGGGCAAGGGTGGAAGGCATTGGAACTATTTAGATAAATGCAGCAGAAAGGTGTGCAGCCAGACTGTGGTTCTTTTGTGGGTGTGCTGAATGCCTGTGCCAGTGTAGGGGCACTTGAAGAGGGGAGGCATGCTCATGAACGGATCATTCACATGGTTTGTGGTTCATGTGTTTGTGGGGAGTAGCCTGGTGGATTTGTATGCCAAATGCAGGAGCATGGAGGAGGTTTGGAAAGTGTTTAACAAGATGTCCTCATGAGATTGGTCTCATGGACTGCCATGATATTGGAAAATGTGAAATGTGGGGAAGGGCAGGTGGCATTGAATTTATTTCATCAAATGCAACCGGAAGGTGTGCTGCCAAACACTATCACTTTTGTTGGGGTCCTGAATGCCTGTGCCAATGTACTGGCACTTGAAGAGGGCAGGTGTGCTCATAAACAAATTATAGGAATTGACTTTGTATCAAATGCCCTTGTGAGGAGTAGCCTTTTTGACATGTATGCCAAATGTGGGAGCATGGAAGAGGCTTGGAGGGTGTTTAACAAGATGCCATCCCATGGTGTGGTCTCTTGAAACACCTTGCTTAGAGGATTCACCATGCGCGGGCATGGCAAGGAAACTCTTCAACACGTTGAACTGATGTGAAGAGGATGTAGAGCCAGATGATGTCACTTTTCTTTTTCTTCTTTCAGCTTGTAGCCATGCAGACCTGGCAGGAAGGATTGTGCTGTTTACTAGATTTCTGCAAAATTGGCATACTACACCTGCATGGTCGATCTTCTTGGCTGAACTGGGCTCATCAGCACACCTTCTCCAACTCCACTGCACATTTTCAAGAATCTGTGGGAATGTGGGGACTGTCACATAGCCACAAAGTTCATTGCCAAGATTATGGGGCAAACAATCAGAGTCAGGGATGCCTATTTCTTTCATCACTTTGAGGATGGTGTCTGTTCTTGCAAAGGATTATTGGTGACGCCAGTGGTCTCTCTTCTCAATGGCTCTTTTCATTTTGAGCATGTACAAGTAACTGCCATATGGATTCTGCCCATATGGATTTTTCATTTTCATTTTTATTTCTAGTAATAATTATGCAATAAAATTTCTCTTTAATCCTAAATTCTGATTCCTAATACAGAAGTGATATTTCAAAATTTTAATTTATTCTAGTTTCTGAAAATATTTTAGATTTAATCTGAATTTGCTCATTGTCAGCTAGCATATTTAAATAGTTAATTACATTTAGAATCAAATTTGAAATAATTTGGTCACCATATTTCTAGAAAAGTTCATGTGTTCTAAATCTTAATATTTTCATGCAGGGGCTTGGGTGCTTTACATTATTTAACTCCCTGCTCCAGGGGTGCTACCCTATACACATTTGCTTTGAATTCACACTTGGAAATCCAAACTTTGAGATGTCTTAAATTAATTTGCAAATTTTGCTCAAATGAAACAAATGAAAAATGTGATACAGAGGGTTTTTGAAATATTCATTCAATGAAGTAAATTTTATTTCTAAAGTGTTCAAATCATCAAGAAATTGCTTTTGAAAGTGAGCTATGTTTCACAAGTCAAATTTGTTATTTCTTTATAAAATGTTTTTGCTTGAATTGACATGCAATCTTTTGAAGGTGGTTCAATTCAATATGAATTCAAGACCTTCTTAAAAGCTTTCACAAGGTTATTTAGGTTATAGAAAATATTCAATAATCAAACTTCATAACTAAAGTATTATAATTGTTGCTAGGATGAAAGCTTGTGCGAGGCTTTTAAAACAACTAGGACTACAAAACATAATGTAGTTTAGGATGAAGAATGACTTCCCAAGACCTAGACAAAATATGAATTTTCAGTCTTTCCCATGATGCAATGGCACATGGTTTAGCCAAGGGAATATAGAGGATGTCTAATACATTGGAGAAAATACATTCCAAAGTCTCATATTGAGATACATATCTTAAATTAATGTAATGTCTTTACACTTTTAAAACTAAAAATAAAAGAACTATATCTAATTATGAAATTCAAGACATGTGAAATTGATATCATTAAAATTAAAATTTATTAAAGTAAATGATTTAATTTGAATTTATAGCCCGAATGTTTAAAATAAATATGATATCATACACTAATCAAATTTCAAAATATTAGCATAATGGTCTATGTGGAAATTACTTAACTTCATAATATTATGTGAAATGGAGATATACATATTTATACTCATGTGCAATAACATTTTTTGTCACAAGTTGAAAGGGGTTATCGTATGGTCAAAGTGATGGTGTGCGGTTGAGGACGTGGAGAGGTTCAATTTCCTCCAATGACCACCATATATGAATATTATATATGTTTGCCACCAAGTTTGTCCAAATCCGTCTACCTTATTTCTAGCCCTACATGTTGTTAAAACATTTGCATTCAAAAGAAAATTAAATATTTGGTGAAAGTTTAGCCTTGTCCACATCATTATAGTTGTATACATCATAGTTGTATATGTCATGGTAAAAACAATGGGTCCTTATTGCCTACGGAATCATGTAATCATGTGTCTCACATTCAATTATAAATGTAATCATAAATGTAATGTCATGGCAAACCACATCAACAAAATTGTGCATCTTGCTAGTATGAATGGGATTAGGAATGGATGAAAGCATTTCACAAAATGACATGGTGTGAAACCAAAGTGGTTTAGGTTTGTAAGGTACAAAAGGTGGGTAATTTTTTAAGCATTCATTCTTGTCAAGTTCTATTGGAAGAGATGAAGGTTGAAAGATTGAAAATTCACTAAGGATTTTCACATGAGTTGTGTTTTTGGTTTAGACCTTAATCTATACCTACAACTAGTCCTACCTAAAAAACTTATTGCAGAGCATATTAATGATTGAAAAATGTTGAGTGCTTTTCATTTTACATGACAAGAATTTGTATTGAAGGTCTAGTTAGTCAAACTTAAATCTTGATCTAGTATCATAATTTTGACCTAAAATGGCCAAAGGGTATAGGAGGTAGAGAGATGTTTTTATGGTTTAAATTTAGGAAAAATTAAACCTAATTTGAAAAATATATGTGATTTTTAAATTACTAGCTTAACAAAGGATTTTTTATCATATTTTCTTTTGATCAATTCATTTGGGGCTAAAACTTTAGGGATATTTAGATATTGAAAAGATGTTAATGGAAAAATTCAAGTCAAATGAAGTTTATTTGAAAGAGATATGTTGTAGCTCTAAACATTAATGTTATAATTAGTTTCATGTAAGGTTGATTTTTCTTTGTGGTTGATACCAAGTGGGTTTAAATTTAGATAATAGATGAAATAACTATAAAAAGTTATGCTTCTAAAATTGCAAACCATATGGACATTTTCTTGGGGGAGTTATAGGTTGTTTTGGGTTTGGGTCCCAATTTGAATTTAATTCAAAAGAGCATTGATATGAGTTTCCAAAAATTGAAGCTAAATAATTCAAAAGTTTAAGTGTAAAGAATGAACATCTAGTGGCTCGTTGTCAACAAGTTTCAAAGTTTCAAAATGATTACAAATTATATGTGAATTACAAAGGCTTTCAAAGTTATTGGGGTTAAAGGCTTTCTTAGAGGAACACTTGGGAATTGAGATTTTAATCCACCCCTAGGTTTGTCAAATGATATAAAAAATAACTTGAACCCTATTGATTCTCAATTTTGCAACAAAATGCAAACCACAATGTTTTGTTTCATAATTCCAGAAACAATTCAAAACACTCAAAGATTCTAATTCCCAAAATGGGAATCCATTTGGAAATGTTGGGACTCACTTTTTCACACTTGAGGAATGTGTTCAAATTTCAAAACATTTTCTTGACTTGCACCCCTTGTCTTGCCTTAACCTTGGTTGTGAGCCCAAGGTTAGGGTTATGATAGATCTTGTGAATGAATAAAGGAGGTTGTGCGGTGGAAGGAATGCACAAGAAAACGAAACAACATATTGTACTTGGTAACATCCATAATAACATTTTCATAGGTCATGTGAGGAAGAAGATAACCATGTCATTGATTTTTGAATTTATACATTTTGGGGGGTGTTAAGCATAATATTACACCCTGAGTTTTGAGGTATACTTATCTACTTATGATTTTAATGGGTTTGTTATCTCTTCTTTTAACAATTCTACCAAGGGTCTATTATATGAATTCTTCAACAACGTTTGTGAGTTTAGATTTTGGAACCATTATCTGTCATTACAAATTTCACACCTTGTTTACCCTATAACCTAACCCTCATGTTTTGTTCTTATCTATAGTTCTTACTATCTAATTTTCTTCTCCTTGTCTGACTCCCATCAAGGTTAACTAAAACTAAGTTATAGCATGATCAACTTATGACAAACATGAAATGATTCCTTCCTACTATGCATAACATTCCCACAACCTCCCTCCCCAATGTTTTATTTACAGCTCACCTTAGTAACAAAAAAAAAACAGATGATCCCCTTGCCTTTCTAAGGGTTTTTCTTATATCCCCCTTCCTCTTTTCTCCCTTCACCCATACTTGTCTCTGTTGTCCCCTCTTGCCCATCACCATCCTACTTCCTTTCTTCTTTTTGACAACAGTAGGGTGTCCTATAGCTTTTTTCTCCACTCTGTCATGATCCTCACCCTTCTTTTTTTTTTGTAATTTTCCACTCAACAAAGAGACACCCAAAAACAACATACCTTCTACATACTAACCCACTTAAAGTTGAAAAGGGTTTAAAGTTGAATTAACCCTAAAGGTGGTGAAGTCCCCCCTTCCAACCCTAATTACTAATGATTACCTACCTTTGTACATCTAGCCCATACCCCAAAATTGTCCCCTACATACTTTTACAAATGTCAAAGTGTCAAGGTTCAAGTCCCTTAATTATCCAAAATTGTGTTGTCTACATTTCCTATCTAGTTAAGCTAAAGTCTTACTAACTGTTCATTCTATCTAGAATATGTCCAAAAACTAGGTTATCCTACCAAAAATGTTTAGTTAACCTAGAATTACACTAATTAATTCATTATGTCCAAGTTTTTAGCTATTCAAGGATATCCGTCAAATAACCTTGCCCAACAAGTCAATCTAATCACAATTCAACAAGCCAAAAAGGGCATAAGAGCACAAAGAAAAATAGTCAAAATAGGGTAAATATTTATGTTTTGCCATTTAAAGCCATGGCGATCATGGTAAGTTATTTTTTTCTCATTCATATGAATGTTAGGGAATTCAAACCAAAAATTCATTTGATGAAATTTTAAGTTTTAAGTTTTGATTTAGAACTTTTAAAATGAACAAGAATGTGTTGGACATGAATCAATTCTGCAAAGGACTATCACAAGGACTCATATAACAAATCACATTTGATGAGGAAAATTTTAAGAGGATAAATACCTATTAACCACATTTTAAAAACATTCATACCCTAAGATATATGGAATTGTAAAACTTTAAAAATTCAAAGAACTTTCCAAAATTGATTTAGAATTTAAAAACTTCAAAAGTCCTTTGCCACACATAAATGGGGTAAAATGTACATGATGTGTTAAGAAAAATTGTAAATTTAACATACAAGAAAACATAAAAGGTAAAAAATAAAATGGTTATGATTTGAAATTATTATCATTTTTAAAGATGAAACACTGAATTTACAAGGAATCAAGACACTTTCAAAATATTTGTCATGATGAAAAAAAATCATGAATTTTTTTTTTTCATGTACTTGGAAAACTATAAGCATTTATTATAATAAGTTGCCAAAAAAATTGTTTCAAAATTCATTCATATGAAAAAAAAATTTGGCAAAAAGGACATGTAATCCTTTTTTACAATAATCTCCTTGGCTCATTGTATCCCATTTGCACCTAGGTGGCATGGTAGTGAATTGCATGTTTGTGATCCACACTATGGGAGGTAATAAATGAATGCATGAATTTAAAATGATGTCTCCCCCTTCCCCCTTTTCCACCCCCACATGTGTTGTATTAAAGGTGGGGTCATTATGTGTTTTTCTAAAGGTAATAATTGGAAAAGCCCCATTATTTGTTTGTGATGGTGTGATTGAAATGATGATTGGTATACCACATTTTTTGTACTCATGCTAAGATTGTGATGATCAATGAATCACAAATTTATTGCACAATATTTGAAAATTTTTGGGTACATTCAAGCTAATGAGAGCCGATAGATGTGTGACTAGTGCTTGGGTTTTCATGTTTTAGTGTTAAAACTTTATTAATGTGATAAATTTCTTTAATGTGTTTATATATAACAATGTTTCAAATATATAATGAAAACATGTGGAATAATTTCAAATGAATCTAATAAAGATAGAATATTCTAAAACATTCCTAAAACATTATAACTAATGTCTTTTGATGTTAATGGATCCCTAAATGACTCCAAAATGATTTGAAAATGAATTTTTTTTTATGAGATTCTTTACACACATTTTTATATCATAGTATAGTGCAACATCTTTTTGGGTCATAAGAAATTTTTAGTGATCTTTTTCAATTTACAAACTGAATATTTCATAAGATTTTAAGAATAAGTAGTCACTAAAGGTGCATCATTAGTTCTTGTTAGCATGAATGTACTCTTTTATGAATAGTTAATGGCAATATAAAAGTTGTCTAAAAGCATTTGAAGATATAGGGTGAAACTCAGAATATCACCAATTTTGATCCTCAATTAGACTAACTTTGATAGTCTACTTCATAACCGTATGATAAATAAAAAGTTGTTTAGAATTATTTTTTAAAAATATTTTAAAAGATGTCCATGTGGGTCATTTTAAAAGTAATTTTGACAATTGTTTCTTACAAAATCTATTTGAAATTGTGTCTTCAATGCATTTTTACCATTAATTAACTAGTCATAAATGTTCAATTTTTTTTCAGGTTTATTTGTTTTCCTAATGAATTTTATGTCAATGTGATTTGATTATGCAAAGGTTTGGAACATGACGACCAATAAACAAAAAATTGGTGCTAGTGGCTTCATTGAATCACAATCACCACTTAAGGAAAATAATTATGAAGATGAATTATGTATGTATGACTTTGGTCCTACCAAGTCATGAATGTTATCATTGAATTGAGATAGATGGGTGTTAGATTTGCATCCACATGTGTTTATTTACAATATGAGTTCATTCATGTGGATAGTAACTAAGTAAATTTTAAAGGCATTTTCAACATTCACCCTAAACTTTCCACTAATGAGACAAAGAAATAATAGCCATGATTGATATTGAAAACCACATCCCATTATTGAGATTGCACATCAAAAATGGGTATTCACACATAATTTTTTTTCTTCAACTTTGCAGATCTTACACACATATTAGGACCACACCCAATTTTGTCAAGAGTGTTTGTTGACATTGTGCCACATGCAAAATATGGCATCATTCTTTCGACCAAAGCCAAAATTCTTTAAACAACATCAAACAAGAAAAAAAGGAAAAACTTTTGCATTGACACAGAGTGCCAATTGTGTTGATCCTTCTTACACATTTCACAAGAGTCAATAATGAGGAATGGGTTTAAGAGTGCAACATTTTGGGATGGATCACTAGAACGATAATCATTCCACAACATGTGCAAAGTGGCTTGCAAGGTCTCTAGAAATGAAATGGGGTATCATCAAACATGATGTGTCAAAGTATGCAGGATGTTATGGAGTTGTTCAAGGATTGTGTGAATTTGGAATAAGTGTAGACAATATTTTATAAAAAGTTCAAAAGTTTTCTAAAAACAAACAACCACAAATTTTAAGCTTCAAATTTTTCTACATTGTTGGTCAATTGTAAAGGATGGACTTCATTGAGGTGATGCATGTGATAAAATGAAAAGGACACCACCCATGAAATGTAAACTATTGTATACCAATATGAAAATTTTGGGGTTGACATGATTAAGGCGAGGTTGAAATCATGCAAATCAATGGTTTTCATCTAGTTGTTTCAATAAATGCTTAATAGGTTGCAAGGCAAACAAGGAAGTTGAGAAAATGACAAAGTTGAAAAAAAAATTGAACCAATAAGTAAAGGAAATTTAGTGCACATGGTTGTTGCCACAGTAAAAAAACTTCCATCTTGGAAGATTAGAGTTCAATGGCACTTTTCACATTGCCTAAAACAACATTGCTAATAGTGGAGATGCAAGAGTATTTCATGCTTTGATAATCAAAGGACTTTAAAAATATTTGATTTTAGTTGAATGTAGCTACAAGGTCCATTGCGACTTCTTTGACTATTGAACTTGTAGGAACATCGGTGCTTGCAACAACATTTAAGCCTTTTCTAGCCAACACAAACAATTTTTTGTAGTAGTAACAAAACATTGAAAATAGAAGCAAGCTTAATATGCTTCAAAAAATTTACCTTCATTGTAATTCACTATTGCTTATCAAAGCTCATAGATGTTCAATGAGACCATTGTGTAACATGTAATGAATATTTGCATTTTCTTGATTTTTCTATTGCCTTGTGTGTAGTAATCAATTGTGAACTCACATCTAATGCAAATGTTAGCAACATCAAAGCAAACTTCAAGGCCTTCAGTCTTCCCATCTTCTATAATCATGTTGTGCATGATGACATGTGCATACAAAATGTCAAAAAACCACATTCTAATTGCATTGTCTAGGTGGGTTTTGAACAATTTCAAACCTATTTTGTATCACTGTGAAGCTCCATTGTACATCCTTTTGCATTGCTTCCTATTGTTGAACAAAATACTTTTGTTTCTCACCTTGCAATGCATGCATAGTTTGCACAAAAATTGACCATTGAAAATAAATATCATTGACGAGAAGATAGTACTTGGAGTAGTGATTCCCAATCACTTAAAATTATGTCCTTACTTGTACTCTACTACAAGTTAGAAACTAATTGAGACCTGTCCAAGACATTCAAGTCATTATTCCCATCTAGTAAACCTAAATCAACATGCCAAAACCAATGCCTCTTATTTGTAATTACTTATTATATTATAGGAACATCCTTAATTTTTGTCAATAAACTAAAATTGTCAAGTAGTTGAGAAATTTTTCCATCTACAATGCATGCAATCAAAGGAAGTAACCTAGGCAGACAACACATTTTTTCTTGTGTTGCATAGATCATGGAGATGTGAAATGTAGAGCACTTGATAAAGTCCTTGAAATCACACTTAAAAAAAGAAAATCAAAAACAAAATTACATTATTTGAAAAAAAGACCAAGACGTGTGTGATACACACATCATTACACGTGTTGGTGATTGTGGACAATGAGATGTGTGTGGGGATTTTGGGTCGGCTCTACACACATCACCTGTATAATGGCCTTGAAAATGTAGTTACAAGGGCATTTAAGGCAATAACATTGGAGATGCCATGAGAGCAACTCGATTAGCAACAATAAACACTATGTTGGATGTAATAGATATTGCTAGAGGCTCAAATGAAGGTATGGGTGGAACCAAGTATGTGGGCCTGTGCAAATATCTACCATATTCAAAATAGTGTGCAAGTTCTTCCCCCCTATCGTCCTCAATAAACATGAAATCCCCAATAGTGTAAAGTGAGGATTGGATAAAATGCCACCACATAGGCCAATAATCGTGACACACCAATCAAAATGATTTATTAAAAAAATAAATTATTGACCCTTCAAAAGGGCACTGTACTTTCTGCACATTTACAGCACCAAACCTAATTTTAGGTTAAACAAAGCCTAACTAAGCATCATCTAAATTATTGTCTATAGGCCATCATTTTGATTGCAAGCGGACCTGTTCTAAATTAGAAAATTATTACTGTAACAAAAGTCATGACGATATTAGGGCAATGGCTAAGTCTTAGCTCATGGGTAAGACTTAGGCTAAGTCGTAGAGGCGACCTGAAACATGTTGAATTGCTTCATGTAGTTTTAGCCCCTGGGTCTACCTGAAGCAATTCTTATTTGAACTTTGTGTCAAGGCATCATGTACTCAAGTTCCTAAGTGTGATATATATATAAATAAATTGTCATCACCCACAATGGAGTTCAGAATGTAGCTTTGAAAACAGTTCAATGTGGGGGGTCGGGTGTTATTCTGGACAGAATGCAGGCTTGCTTGCTCACTCACTTCACTTTGTTCACAGTGCCGAGTACCTTTTGTTTTAATAATCATCAGATTTTTTTCCCAAAGTACGGTAGTACTTTTTCACATCCGATTGCCAACACAGAACTTGGGGGAAAGGACTGGAAAATGGCACTACTACTGTGGATGCCAGGTCTGTGAAGTTGAAGGTGGTGGCAATTTTTTTTTTCTTCCAGAAATGCCATTGAGTGAGGTGTGTGTGAGCTCTGGTGCTGGTGGGCTTAGATCTTCTATGATGGTGGGCTTGGCAGGCAGAAAGCCATGCAGCAAAACTAAAAACCTCCTTGGGATGAAGACCCCGCGTCCATGATATTATCGTGAAACAGGCTAGTCAGCTGATTACTGTACTAACAACTTATTAGAGATGAGGATGATCAGGTTACCTAGAAAAAGAGAAAACAAAGCCCAGCTCCGTTGCAATAGCCAACATGCTTGCTGAAAGTGTTTGACTATTGCTTTCATATGACCAAGGTCCCCTCCCCCATATCATTCCAATTGTACAAGGACGACATTGATTAAAACATGATGTCATGTGGTGGGACAACTCCAACTCCACCACGCACCCACCCACCGACTGACTGTTTTGCTGTTGTTGTTTCTCCTTTTCTGCTTTTTCTTTCTCAATTCTTAGATTCACCGTTACATGGAGGCCCTGAGAGCCTACAGTCTGGAACAACATTCTCAAGCCTTACAAGTAGATTTAGTCGAAAAAGTGAGGGTGGTGGTGATGTACAGGGGCAGGGGGTTCAAAAGCAAAATCACCCCATTAAAATGGTGGTCTGTATGGTCCTGAGCATTCAATCTTGAACAACATTCTCAAATCTATTTAGACAAAGGATTTAGCTAAAGAAAGTAGTGTGATGTTGTACAAAAGGGCAGAAATAAAAAAATCACTGTTACTTGGTACAACGACACAACTGATAGTCCTGAACATACACAGTCTGGAACAACATTCTTGATATCCTTCTAGACAAGATTTTAGCTGCGAGAAAGTAGGGTGATGTACAAAGACAAAGGTAACACAATCCTTCTTCTAGACAAGAGATTTCACTGAGAATGTATGGTGATGTACAAAGCCACAAAAGAAAAAACACCGTTTACAAATGGACATGATGGTCCTTAGCATACGGACCGTGTCTGATCCTGTGTGATCAATTTACATGTATACTGGCTGCCTCACCTTGGCTTTAGATGTCTAGAAAATCTTCTCATAACTAACTAACTGTGTGTACCTACAGCCAGGCACTCCGCTTCCTTTTTCCTTTTGTCTAGGCTAATGCCAGAGACAACGATATTGTAGGCGGATACAGTCTGAGACAATATTCCCAAGCTTTTTTCTATACAAAGGAAGGATTTCAGCTGCATAGAAAGTGCTGGCTCGTAAGGAGGTTGATTGTACAGGACCAAAAATTCTGGCTACAGTGGCAGACAGAGTAGTATATTTTGTCGTACTTGGAGACAACAACAACGGTTACTGTTGTGCCTTACAAATTTGAGCAAGCTCGCTGCAATCCGCCACACACTCTTGTAGGCACAAGAAAATCCTTTTAAGTTCTCCATCTTTCTAGTACTGAAGTGCATCTCTCTCTCTCTCTCTCAAGGTTTTTTTTAATTTTTTAAAAAATATTTAGATTTATTATTCAAAATTTTAATAATAATATTCTTGAAAAATTCAAATTTGTGATGTAGCCAATTACACTGGCAATTATCCACAAGAGGAATTAGCCAAACTTGGCCACTGGAAAGAGAGTAAAGTAGAAAAATTTAAGACTCATGCTATATTTTTGCAACCTGCTGTCTAAATATGGCGATTTTAGAAGAAAAAAAATCCTAAAAATCTGGTTACTTTGGTGCTTTTTTTTTTTCTGCAAAAAATGCTTTGTGTCAGTCTCACTGGATTTTTTGGGTCACCAAAAACCGAAAATTCACCCCCGCTCACCCACCAACCCAAAAAACAAAATAATAATAATAAATAAATAAATCTCTGCAAGTCTGGTCACTCTTTATGCTTCTCTTTCAGCAAGATTTTGTTAGCAAGGTAAAATGGGGCTACCTATTTGAATTTTGCAAAAAATGCAGTTATAGCAATTACATTCAGTTCTCATCAAACTAAGATGAGAACCAGAGTTTTTCTTTTCAATTTTGTGAAGTGGATTGGCTGGAAATCATCCAAAAGAGGACTTTAGAGCCAAATTTGGCTGAAGGTCACAATGGGCAAGTTTTTAAAAATTAGGAATCCTACTAGGTATGGATTTGTACTTCCTGTTCAAGATTGTCCTTTAGTAGTTTTTCATTTTGTGGAGTTTGTGAGTACTAAACATCTCATAGAGGGCTAAAGTAAGTTATGGGGATCATCAAATCAGCCTTCCCCATGGCTTCTTGTCTCTCATGTTTTCTAGTAATTACATGTATAACTTTACTACTCGATGGATGTCAGATCTCTGCACCAACTTCCCTCACAAATCTTTTTAAAAAAATTCTAGAACAAGAACAAGAAGAGGGGAGTAAAAGAGCATCTCCACACACATTAATAAAATTGGTATGTACACTAAGTTTTGAATGAAGTGTAGGTATTCTAATGATGTAAAATCCCCATTTGCCCACAGTTCAGAGCCCTCCAATAGTGCCTGTAAAAAACAAATGAATGCATTTGATTGGCCGGTCATAATGGTTTGTGCCAATATTTGACATTTGAATTAATGTCCACTTTTTTGTGTTTATGGGTGAGGAGGAATAGGGAAGTTTTAAAACTATTTTGTTGGATGTCGTAAATATTTTTAGAGGCCCAAATAGAGGGTGTGAGTGAAGCAATTGGAAATATTCCTGGTTTGGTCTAACTTGATTTTTAATTTTTAATTTTTTTTTCCCTTTTATTGGCCAGCATAACTATTGGCCCCAAGTGGTGAAATTTAAATAGTCTCTCACTTTTTGTACTTCACTTTTTTCAGGTTTATGAGTGGGAATGCCAGAACAATTA
>Ga0116227_10007058_pt1 | contig 22224 bp, 23 predicted proteins | sample S1TSphgellanicum_FD_89693 | JGI IMG/M metagenome (GOLD analysis project Ga0116227, IMG submission 89693) | Host-associated microbial communities from peat moss isolated from Minnesota, USA - S1T2_Fb - Sphagnum magellanicum MG | ecosystem: Host-associated > Plants > Peat moss > Unclassified...
AAAAGATTAGTGTTTATTAAATAAATATTTCAAACTTAAGATTTTATTTTTTTTTTTTTTTTTTTTTGTTGGAACCATGGTGGGAATCATACCAAGCAATTCACCTTTTTTATTATAAAAAAAAAACATGTATTAGAAATTGAACTTGGGTGCCATCCTTTTTTTAAAACATGTTTTTAAAGTTATCTGTGTAAAATAAATACAACTTTTCAAAATAAATTTAAAAAAAATAAAATTGTACATTTATGCTGCATTTTGTGCAAGTAGTTAGTTTTAATTAATTGCACATAATTAATATTTACATAATTTTTATTTTGAACAATGTGGATTTGTTGAACACAATAATTTTTTTAAAAAAAAGAAAAATTCTTCTCTAAACCCTAAACCCTAAACCCATGCAAAAAGATATAAGATCTTTGTGTTTGAAAGTACCCATAAGTCTGGACAAATCTATGAACACCAAAAGACATCCAAAGTGCAATCTGCAAAGCTTTGGGTACAGCTATTTTCCATGGTATGTGCATTGTTGTTCTTGGCTCTGAAGAAATAGCTACTTTCAAACCATCTTCAAAACCTCCTCACATCGTTCCAGGTTTCATCAACATCTGTTGCTTGATTGGCATGAAGCTGCAGCAAATTTGCGAGGAAGTAAACTTGTGTTCAGATTCCCAAAAAAAAATTAGCACCATGTGGACTGCACTCATGCACAAGTTATATAAGGTTTGCATTACAGGAAGCCCTTCAGCAAGCAATAACTCTCTTGGTGCATACAACATTCTTTTCCCCATTAAATCCTCTCTCTCTCTCTCTCCCTTAACCATAAAACCCAAAACTTTCTATCTGTATACTTGAGGCTGTGAACCAGTAATTTCTTTCAAATAACAGGAAAACAAAGGATCATTTTTGCATTCAATCCATGCATGCTTTCAGATTTTGCAACATGAATTTTCTACTTGTTGCAAGCAAAATGTAAAACTGTTTCTCAAGCACTTTGATCGACAACCCTGTGAAATCACTTTCTCAAGCACTTTCATGTAAAATGCAAAAGCATTTCTGAAGAAATTTGATCCTCGATCTCTGAAACCATTTCTCAAGCACTTTGATCGACAACCCTGTGAAATCACTTTCTCAAGTACTTTCATGTAAAATGCAAAAGCATTTCTGAAGAAATTTGATCCTCGATCTCTGAAACCATTTCTCAAGCATTTTGATCAATGGAGTCCGAAAAGAAAAAGCAAAAGGGAGTTATATTCTCATCGCCAAATGGGTTTTTATTCAAACCGACGAATGCTTGCAGGAACTTTGTGTGTGTATGCGTGTCTCTTTCTCCATGATAAAATGCAGCCATTGTGTCTGGTAAACAACATCTATCAAACAATTTGTAGCTTGGAGAACCTAAACCCTAAACCCCAGCCAAACTTGCCTGGAAAAACTGACCCAACATTTGGAATGCAAAATTGACCAAGTATTAAGGCCTTGTGTGTTAGGAACTCGAGAAACAAAGATTGTTCCTTACCGGGAGTGGCAGCAGAAAGAAGAAAAAATCAACAACTCTGGGGCAAAAGAAGAGAAAAAAAACCCTAATATCATCACTTCAATCATTCAGTTGTTGGAGCTCAGCTTTAAGCTGCTCCATCTTAAGTCCCATAGATCTTTGCAAAGCTCCTCTCTCCGATTCATCCAATCTTGCAATCAAACCATCGTATGCATCCAGCACGACTTTCACAGCAGCTCTAGCACTCTCGGCTTCCTCATCGAAGTAAACCGTCTCTTTGGACTCCATCGCCAACTCAATCTCTTCCCTTGCCTCTGCAAACTTGGTATTAATCGCATCCACTATTTTGTTCTGCTCTTCCTGATTCACACTACCTGTTGCAAAACTCCTCCGAAGGCCACCGTAGCAGCAGCTTCTCACATGACTAGGGAATTCAGATCCACCCAGATAGTTCTCAGGTGAAAGCGTTTGAATCCTGAAACTGCTACTGCTATAGCCTGACCTAATTTCCAACCTCCCGGAAGCAAATACACTGCGACACAAAACGGATCCTGATTGCGCACTCGCCAACTTCCAAATCCTGCGCACCATCACAAATCCACCCGCACCCATCTCTCTCTCTCTCTCTTTCTCTCTCTCGCGAACTGGAACTCGGAAACGAACTGCGAAGACAAAGGCGAGGGCTTTGGTCTTCTCCTTTGTTGATTTTCCGGCGTTTCTGGCCGTCCACTGAAAGCATCGTACGGTCAGCGACGAGAGCAAGCGCTTGGATCTTCTCCTTTCTTGCGTTTCCGGCGTTTCTGGCCGTCCACTGCAAAGCATCGAACGGTCAGCGACGAGAGCAAGCGCTTTGGTCTTCTCCTTTGTTGCATTTCCGGTGATCCTGGACGTCCGCTGAAATCATCGAACGGCCAGAGATATGGTGAGGATTATTTCATTAAAATAAATCTTCCCTTTCATGCATTTTGGGGGTCCTTTTCTAAATATTTTTTAATTAAAAATTAAATTTTTAAAAATTTAAAGCTTTCGCCATTTAATTTTTTGATATCGAAATTTTGGCTATTTTTTCCCCAAATAATTAGAAAAAAGGAGTCAAATTGACACATTAAAAAAAATTGCAATAATTTCCCAATTCTTAGGCGTAAAAAACATGACAAAATATTGTTGAAAAATTAATCACGGCTCCACCATGAATTAGGAAAATGAAATCGAGGGATTATAATTCTCTAAAGCACTTGGGAAAATGCAAATTTGGGAATTCCTAGTGTATTTGGAGGGCACCTTATATCCATTATTAACATTCCTCCTAGAAAAGAGAAAGCATCTCGTGCCTACTCCTTAAGAGTAGGCACGAGATGCTTTCTCTAAACCCTAAACCCTAAACCCTAAACCTTAAGCACCTTATTATGTCCATAAACATTCCTCCTAGAAAAGAGAAAGCATCTCATGCCTACTCCTTAAGAGTAGGCACGAGATGCTTTCTCTAAACCCTAAACCCTAAACCTTAAGCACCTTATTATGTCCATAAACATTCCTCCTAGAAAATGAGAAAGGATCTTGCACCTATAAGTAGCCATAATTTCTACTTATAGGCTACTTATAGGCGTAAGATCCTTTCTCATTTTCTAGGAGGAATGTTTATGGACATAATAAGGTGCTTAAGGGCTACTTATAGGCATAAGATCCTTTCTCTTTTTCTAGGACAAATGTTTATCAATACAAGGTGCTTAAGGCCTACATAAGGAGTAGGCATAAGAAGTAAGAGTACTAATGTGAGGCTAGTCTAGGGGCTAACACATCATCCTAGAGATTATTAGTGACCACCAGCAAATTGGTTTAGGGTTTCTTAATTTGTACTCTGGAGATTTCTTCATTGAAAGCAAAGCATGTTGAATCCTAAGAAGACATTTGCTGGATGTTGCATTTCATTTTTGATAATAAACAATGTAAAAAAACAAAATGCTGATGGTTGTTGCATTCGGGTGTAATGAAAGAACTTCTAGTTGTTGCATTGGAACGTAATGAAAGAACTGCTAGTTGTTGCATTGGAGCATCATGAGAGAACAACTAGTTGTTGCATTGGAGCGTAACGAAAGAACTGCTAGTTTTTGTATTGGAGCGTAATGAAAGAACTGCTAGTTGTTGTATTGGAGCGTAATGAAAGAACAAATAGTTGTTGCATTGGAGCGTAATGGAAGAACTGCTAGTTGTTGCATTCGAGCGCAATGGAAGAACTACTACAGTACAATGATGGCGTTTGAAACTATGTACTTGGTCTTGTCAGAACAAGAACTTGATCGCCTTCACCCCAATTTAGAACTTGATCCTTGTTGGGAGGATTGAGAGACCAGTTGTTGCCGTTTGCTGCACATTTATGTGCAATGACAATCTCTTCGCGTTGCAAAGCTCGTGCCTGAAGCTCCCAGAAGTTGAATACCTCCCCTGGCTCTGCATATTCTCCTAATTCCAAAATGCCATACCAACCCACAAAACAACAGAAATCAAAACATGAAAAGAAATGGCAAAACCCAAAACCCAATTGAATATGAAACCCGCCTTTTTTTTCCACTACAAAAATTACCCATCAAAAAAGGCCAACAACATGTGCTATTTTTCTTGGTTCCACTGACAAACAAATGGAGATAACTTATAACAAAACCCTAAACCCTGAACATCTTGCAGGAACAAAGTGAGACCCTAAACCCTGAACATTTTGCAGTAACAAATTGAGACCCCAAACCCTGAGCCCTGAACATTTTGCAGTAAAGAACTGATACCTAAGGCATAAACCCTAAACCCTGAACATTTTTCAGTAGAAACTGAGATCTTGTTTATGTTTCCTTGTGTTATTTAGGCACAGAGTAGTTGAATATTCTTTTTTACCAATGTCGTGAAGTAGCATGGAGCTTCCATAGTCGCTCATGACTTCATCAAGAACAGCACCAACGTCAGAATCTTCAGCCAAGTGCGCCAACACACTTGCCTGCAGCTGCTCTGCTTGCACTGTATCATTCATCCATATCTTTTGCACCTGGCCCAGATAATTTTCCACACAAAGTTTCCATGTTTTGTCATCAATCTATGCAAGCAAGCAACCTAATTTGTAGGCATGACTTTTTGTTGTTCTCACAAAACATCAACTTTGATTCTGCTGTCCCTACAAAACATCGACTTTGATTGTGTTGTTCCCACAAAACATTGAGTTTTGTAACATGCTATGCAAGTCACTCAGTTTTTGAAGTCAAATGTGCTGTGGGATCTCTTAGACAGCATATAAATCAATGTGTACCTGATGAAGGGGACTGTCTTGTATGGATGGCAGCTCTGCAAGTATTGCCAAATCCCGCATCCCTCGTTGCGCCTGCAATAGAGTAAGTAATAGGTTTTCTATCACAAATTGATTACTAATTTCCTCTTGACCCACCTGCTGCTGCACAGCTTCAAAGGATAAGCAGACCTAAGAAAACATGACTGGAGACTGTGAAATTCTGTATGCAAAGCTGAAGTACCTGAATGTGGTGTATAAACATTGCTGTTGTGGTGGTGTCATGACATTGTCCCTCCTTTGCTTGATCCTGAAGAATTATTGTCTTTTCATATGATTCCACTGGCAGCTGCTCCAGGACACGCCGTGACATTGGGTCCCCAACTTCTGAACATTCTCGAGCAATTTGATTACTCAGGACCCAGTAACAAAAGTCTTTATCATGTTAGCAGCAACAAAATCTCAAGACCCAAAGTTTCTTGTAGAGGCCGATGCTGAAAGCAAGCTGTGCAAAATTCCAACACCACAAGTACTCCACAAAAGACACCACAAGTTTTGCAAAAAGACCATCAACTATACACATCCCAACTTTTGGTGAAAACAACTTCCCCGTCATACTGTCTTTGACATGTTGCTACTGACTTCTCTCACACAAGGAGTAAGGAAAAAAAAACTTACGGTTGATAACTTTGAGGTGTTGCAATGGAGGTCCAGACCGGAGCTCTTTGGTCCTGATGTTGGGATTGATGCTTGAAAGGATGGTCACCTCACTCCCTTTTGATTCACAAAAACAAATGTCCCCACTCAGCCAAGTCCAGAACTAAAAATGGCTTCATGTTCCTTCCCCTCTTCAACTGAAACATTCATGAGAGACAAAGTTTCTGAATATTGGTGAACAATGGTACAGATCCCTTCTTCATCCTGAAGCTGAACAAACCGGTTGTCTGTGTGCCCAGTCTTTGAACCTAAAACTGGACTCCCAATATGGAGAAATCTTTTTCATTTTGAAAGAGAGAGTGGGAGTCAAAAAATCACCTTTGGCAACACTGGAATCAATGAGGCGAAGCACATCCTTGAGGTCATGTCTCCACCCGCAGATGAGCATTTTGATAACTGGCTTCTTGGGTTTCTTGATATTGCTCAGACCCACAATAGGATGCTTAGGTGCATTCGACTTCCCAGGCTGGTAGCTGTCATCATCTTCTGATATGACAAGTAACCTGTCACCATCCTTCACCAAAAACAATCACCACACCCAAAAAACTGCATTGGCTTTAGCTCAAGATTTCCTTCCCTAAACCCTAAACCCTCAGCCATCCATCCCTCATACTGAAAAAACTGACCATATATAGGTGGGAAATCTCACATTACCTGAAAGACAGTATCAAGAGGTGGGTTGATGAGTGTGAAGCTGCCATTGCGTGTTGGTTTCAATGTGCGCATTCCACACACAATTGCATCCTCAAAAAGATACACAATCTCGCCAAATGTTTTCCCAACCAGCTCTGGCCTGCCCTTTCCAATCAATAAATCAATCAACCCAAGTTACGTCAAAGCTATTGATAAGCTGCTTTCAGAATCAAAACTGGATGACACAAAGACTACAAGAATTTGCACTAAAGAAACTACTCCTGGCTTTCGTTTTTCATTTTTTCCTTACAAAGAAAGGAGGAGGCAGAAGGGAAGGTAGTGACAGAGACCAGTGCTTGAAGCGGAACTCAGAGCCCTCGAAACGCAAAAGTTCTCCAGCCACAGCAGCAGTCTCGGGTTTCAATGCCCTTTCAACCATCATCCGTAGCACAATATCCCCTGTTGCGACTGGAACCATCTTCTGTAGCCTGCCCAAAACCACCCATGACAACATTACATCACATAATCACCTGATCTCAAAACCCATCAGGGTTTAGGGTTTAGCAAGCCCATATGATCCTATATGGAAGCTGCTACTTAGTTTACCTTTCACCTGTAGTCGGTAGCAAAGTGGGGTCAGTCATAACGGAAGGAGAAGAAGCTTGAAGAGATGATGATGGTTGTTGCTTCGAGCTGGAAGACATAAGAGTTCCTAGCATCTGCTTTAGCAATGCAACATTCTCCAGTTCAGCCAACTCCACCACTATGTCTGCCTTCAGCTCTGACAAATATGCCAACACCAGGCTTGTTTGTATGATCTGCAAGATCTCCCCAACTTACAAGCTTAATTGTCTTCTTCTTCTTCGCTGAGATTTTGTAAAGACATGACAGCTACTGTCTAGCGGCATCTGCTTAAGCAATGAGTCACTCTTTTTAGTTCACCTGATCTTTTAGGAAGATTCTTCTTCTTACCTTGGCATCTGCTTCATGAGGTAGCAAGTCAGGTGGTGAGAGGATGATCATTGAGCGTGCATAACTTGCTGAACACCGTTTCAAATCATCATCATTGGTCGGAACTCCTGTTCTCGTGACCACCTGTTAGCATATCCCAAATATAGCTCCCCTTTCAATCAACGTCCATATGCCCATGAGTCTGTCTCCTTCCAGATTGAAGCCAATAAGAGCCTAGAGAATTATGCATCTTTCCTCAAAGCACTTTGCAGTAGAATTCCGCAATGGGTTCTCTCTCTTTCTCTCCCTCTCTCTCATCTCCAAGGAGAAGAAATGAAATACAACAAACAGACAATTTTACAGCACAGCTAGTCATATCCAAACCTTGGATCCATTACGCATGGAAAGTGGGAGGGCTTGCCGGAGATCTGCATCCATGTCCACTTTCTCATGGTCTCCCAGGACCACAATGGTTCGCTTGCGACCACGGTTTTCATTTGCTGCTGTGAGCTCCTTCACCAATGGTATTGTTTTCGGAGTCCATCCTGCAAATCTCATTGAGGCAACAAACATCAAGAAAGAAGCTCATGAACAGTCCAGCAAACTTTGTCTGAAAATGAGTCCCCTTCCAGATTGTACTACTATGCTGATCCTGTATTCTACGAGAACAATCCACAACAACCCTTTGTGGTGGGAGACTAAAGAAATTTGAGATGGTCAAACAATCAGCGAAATGAATCCCAGACACCATCTTCACATTACAGAAACACCCACCCTAACAGTAGTAAAGATGATGACAATGTCACCACTTACCAACAATTAATGTATGATTTTCTTCAAGGACAGTACTGGAACCTTTGTTGAGTTGATCCACTCTGGCACTCACTGCATCACTCGTCAAACTGATCAAGAGAGCGAAGAAAAGCATACCACCCATTGATAGTGGGACTGCCACAAACCTCTTGTGAAACCCATTCTGCAAACCCCCAAAAACAAAATTTGTAATCAAACAAACTGAGACAAACCCAAGAGGAAGAAGGCGATATGACTACAGTTCAGAATGAATTGACTGACCTCACCCGCATGGGAGCCTGGGTCAGAGATAAAAGTCCAAGCTACCCATGTCGACTCAGGGAGCTCCAGATTGGGGCCTTCCATATTTGTCGCCCAGTAGTAAAACACTCCTAACATGGGGTACTCAGTGCATCAGGTTAGAAAAAAATCTTGCAATGCTTGTTGTGGGTCCATACCCACAGTGTAAATTGTAGTGGATCTGCATAAGGTGCAAAAGATGTGATATATCCATCAAGTGCAAAACATGGAATACATTCACTATTGCTCTCTTGGCTCCAAATGAAATAAACTTGATTAACAAACTCCAGTAAAGGAATCAGTTTGTGTGCAACCCCAACATTACATTTTTGAAGCTGCAAAATCAACATCCAGATGTGTGATAGACCTGTGTTGATAAACGGATCTTGATGTATGCTTCAAAAGAAGTGACAATAGGTTCAACAATAATTATACCTCCAATGGCAGTCAGTACCGCACAAATCGCAAGCAGTATCAGTGCCTGTTGTACATGTTGGAACTTGTGGTGTAAGTATGATATGTCTGTTTTTTTTTGCTTCTGCAGAGTAAACCTACCTACCTACAGTAATACTACAAATCCGCTTCCACCGTGGGGTTTGTTTCAAGAGCTTTAAAAAAGGATGTTCTTCTTCCTACCACCCTTGTGCTCCAAAAAAACCAATAAATATATATATATTTTTAAAACAAAAAAAACATAAACATAAAAACAAACTATGATGATGCAAATTTATTACCTTGCCTCCAGGCTCAGTTGCAAAGAAATAGTCAAGGGCGTAAACGACTTTCTCATCTGTTGTCACCTTCTGAGTTGGAGTCAGTGTTGGTCGAGCTTTTATAACTATCTACACAAAAGTACAAAAATTGATTTCAGACAGAAAGTTGTTCAAGAATGTACTCTGAGAGTATTGCAGTTACTCGTGTGAACTTTGATTAAGAAACTGGGTTTGAAAACTGGATTTCAAATTCATAAGAAGTAGAAACAACAATCAATCCCAGATGACCAATTCCCAGAGACTCTTTTTCTGGGAGCAACAGATTTGGATATGAAATTGGAGGTAGCGCATCCTGAGACAAAAGAGGATGATGGGCGAGAAGACATGGGTTGTTCCCTGAGAAGCTTAACCTCAGCTGTTGCAGCATGAGCTGCTGATGGAACAAAACTCAGCCTGAAGCCATATGAGGAAATTGCACCCAAAAACAAATATGTCATGAAAAGGAGCAGCTGCTTCATCCATTTCCTCTTTGAATAATATGGCTGCAACAAGAAATCAACCCACCCCATGAAATCAACCCAATTACAGATTGCATTCAAACCATTCTGCATCTGAAGAAGAAGAAGTTGAGGTTTGCAGATCAGATGAAGTCACACACTTACAGAAGAAGTTTTCTTCTTGGCTTCTTCTTCACCCACCAGCAAAGCATAGCTCTGATGAGTTCTCAAGTGGGATCCGGGGTGAGTTGCTTGCTCTGGAGCACCACTTTCTGATCTGAATCCAGCCTGAAACTCAACAGCACTGAGTCGTTGAGATCCATCCCTGGAACTACAACCCACCAAAAGAGACCATTTGCTCAGCGGTCTGAATGTACAATTTTTCTGTAGTCCAGCTTCTTCACTGCATTCCCAAATCACCCCACCAGTCTTGTTCTTGCTCTTATTGTAGTTCTTTTTCTGCTGCAGTCTAGCTAGCTTGAAGGAATTTGTGATTGGTGATGATTTTCTGAGAGACTTGGGAGCTGAAGAAGAAAACAATTGACAACCCAATGTAGCTCCGTGAAGCTGCTTGATTCCAGAAAGAGGATTTCTCGGAGATGACAGCTGATGAGAGAGAAGGTAAGATTGCTGAGACATTTCTCGTGAGCTCAAAACACAACCCTAAAACAAAAAGACTGACAGAGAGGCAAAACCTCACCAAAAATCTACAAAATGCAACAACCAAATCATACACTGCAAAGGGAAAGAACAAATCTCAAAAACCTGCAAACTGCAACAACAATCATATGACTCCCTAAAACACACCAAAAAAATGCTCAAAGATCTGCAAAACGCAACAAGAAACCCATGAACCCAAAGAAAGGACAAAAAAAGGTTCACGCAAATGCAAAATGCAACAAATCCTGCAGCAACCCAAAGGAAGAAAAACCAAGCTCACAAACCTGACAAAAAAATGCAACAAATCATGCAACCCAGAGGGTAAGAAAAACCTCCCTTCACAAATCTGAAAAAATGCAACATTATGATCATGCCACAAACCAACCTCACAATCCTGCAACAAAATGCAACAACAAACTCATGCAACCCAAAGGAAGAAAAAGAACCTACCCTCACAAATCTGCAAAATGCAACATCATCTTACAACAAATCATGCAACCCAAAAGAAAACCCAACACACAAAATCATGCAATCCAAAGGGTAGAAAATAAAAGTTCATGAATTTTAGAACAACAAACAATGCAAAACCCAAAGGAAAAAAAAAACAAAACCCAACCTCATAAAACTTGCAAACTGCCCAAAGGGTAGAAAAAGTCCATGACTTTTGCAAAATGCAACAAATTGTGCAACAAATTTAATAATAATAATAATAATATCATGAAAATCTTGCAAATTGCAAAAACTTGTGCAAACTCAAGAAAGAAAAAGCTCATTAAAATGTGAGAAAATTATGCAACAATCATGCACACTACTAACTACCCTATTGCCCCTCTTCTCCTTCTCCTTTTTCTTCTCCCATGTGGGGCCTCTCTCTCATGTTTCCAAAAAACAAGAAGATTTCTTGTGACTGAATCTAGAAAGTGAGGAGAGATTTGTGATTTGCCTGCCAACTGGGTTTTTGGGCAAAAAGTGTTGGGCAATGGAAGATGCACACATGTGGACTCCCTCCTCATCCTCCTCCTCCTCCTCCACATCATCCAAGCTTTTTATTGCACTAAAAACATTGAAAAATCTCCCTTGAAAAGGAACTAAGAGCATCTTCAGCGGTGCTCAATATATGATCCTCCACATTAAAATTGGATGAAGAAAAGTCAAAACATGCCGGTTCGGTTCAGGAAAATGGTTTTTTTAGCTCAGCATAGTTACACAGTTCGCCATGGCTGGTGAAAGGCGCAGCTAACATTGCACCTGCAGAAAAGACTATAATGAATATGACATGATTGCTGCTGCTCAGTTTTTCTGATTGGCCCATCATATTGATTAGTCCAAGTGGTTTGCTATTATTAGTCCCCCACCTATTTGCTATCCCTGTTTCAGTTCTCTTAGGTGGGTTTGAGAAAACGTAAATAACTAAACTTGGATGTGAAAATAATTTTGAAAGCGTCACATACTGAACACCACTGGAGCTGCTTTAACTTACCCACATTTATTTTTAATTTTTTTCTAAAAAGCAGAACAATATTTTTTTCCCCCCATCCCCAGGGGCCAGAACTCTTTCAATGAATCTATCTGAATTTCTAACATACAGTAACAGGAACAGATTCTCAAACACATGTCCATCCAATACTTTAATTAATTCTGAAGAAGATCCTATGCCCTAAAATTGAATATTTTAGAATCTTTCCTCTTTTGAATCCTTTGGCAAACTTTTGAATCTTTGGGAAAAAAAATGTTATAACTTGCATCGCGGTTTGTTTTCTTTTATTCCAATTTTGTGATTCAGGTAGCTGAAGTGGTGATCGTTCATTCATTCATTCATAAGAAGATTTAGTCACATTTGGTTTCGTATTTACATGATGAAAGTAGAAAAAAATATGAGCATCCTTCCTTTTTATATTGTTGGCCACCTACTAGAACTTATTCATAAAACATCGAGTAAGCAATCTTCCCAACTTTGTTGCAAGGAAACAAGAAGACAAGGTAACGAAAATGGACAAAAACAAAAGGCAGCATTTGTCTAGAGTAAACAATAATGCAAACTATCCTAACATGCCTGAGCACACATTGAGCACATAATTACTCGTGATACCTACAACTATGAGAAAGTCCAATATGGGGATAAATGGGGTTCATAAGTGGTTTGAGTAAGCCAAAATGTGATCAATCCCACCACATGGCACAAAAAACTAAGATAGAAGTGGCTTGCATCTTTTGGGGATGAGTAAAACATCCCCTCACACATTGTTTGGACCTATTTTGGACATTTCACCATCCATTACAATAGGGTTTTTTTTTTTTTGGTTCAAATTCCTTTTTTTACAAAGCATCAATCAAAGTCTTCACAAAACCATCGTGTAGGTGTTGCATCGTTACCTAGACAATGTGTCGAATAGAGCTCAATGAGAAGTGTTTAACATCTCGCCATCTTTTGTAATGTAATTGAAACTCGTTGTTTAAAAAAGGTTGTTAACAACAAATGGGACGAGCCTTCCTAACCCTTCTTCATCCCCTTACATTGTTGACACAAGCTTCTTTAAAAAAAATTCATTAGTTGTTGTGTAAATAATCCCCAAAAAAAAATTGTTAAGGGCATGAATTGGGCTCTTGGAGCATTCATTTTTGTAGTTCCTTTCTTTTAACTTGGGTCACCTCTAAAGGTGCAAAATTTTGATGTCAAAGTTGTCCAAGATAAAATACAAACACGAACGAGATTTGGAATAACAATGTTGATTAAAGTGCAAACCCTATCTTTGGACAAGATTACATTGTCAACACAATTGACAAGAGATCAATTGCATGAATGAAGAAAATCGACTTCTTAAGCAATGGATGCAACAAACATCTCTCAATGCATTAGGGGTCCTTCCTATGTTCATTGTCATGTGTGATCTCAACAAATGGATGCCAAGCGGGTATGAGATGAGATGTGTATTACACACCACTCTATGGAGAAAGCCTACCATTGCCCATATGGGGGAAAAGCCCTAGCTAGATTCAAAGGGCAATGAAAAGTATTGCAAATCATTTACCAAAAAGTTCTCTTACTCTAAATTTTGTTTAAAGAGTGTCCAATAGTGTGTGAGTATTATTCTTGTCACAAGTTGATAAAAAAGGCCTATCAGAATTTATTTAATTTTTTTTTGGGGGGGGTGGGGGGTGGGGGGAGAGGAGAACTTTGGGTGTCCACACAACTAATTAATATGAATTATTGGAGGTATAGTTTAGTAATTGGTTATGGTAATTAACATTTGGAATGACTTTCTTAATTAATTAAGTACAAGAAGGCCAAAACCTTTTGGCCCACATGTCAAAAGATGTTGTCTAAATATGGCAATTTAAGATTTTTTTTCCTTTATTGGTGTTTTTTTTTCCATGAAAATTCTTTGTATGAGTTAAGCCTGCATTTATTTTTATTTTTTTGGGGTCACCAAGTGGAGAAAATTTGTCAAAGAAAAAAAAAACTTTTTAGACCTAAACACTAACAACTTATGTATTGTGGAAAGTTGAATTTTGCTTTTCGACCTTTTCCTCAACTAGTGTGCACCTCGTTGTAGTGCTAGGATGGCCCCACCTCGGATGAACCCGAAACCTAAACCCTAAACCCTAACAGAATAAGATGGTTCTTTATACAGTAGCCTAGTAAGAGGCTTTTGACTCGTGACACATGTGTGATGTAAACTGTGTGATTTCATCCATTCCAAATGTAAAACATATGTGGTGGTTTTCTAGTTTGACATTTGTTGGCCTTGCCTACCAAGGCAAGGATATCGTGTTTAGATTCATTATAGAGTATAATAGTAGCTTAACAGATTTTGGCCCCTACTAGGTAATAATAATAATAGGTTTATTTTTATACATATGAGGATTTTTGGAAGATGATATTTTGGCTTGTGTTGAAACTTGAGATTAGTTATCATAGAATTATAATATCTTGAAGGATTTATTTTTGGTTTCTTTCAGAGGATTTTTTGAAGATTATATTTTTGCATGGTGAAATATTTGAGTTTTCATAATTCTTCTTCTTTTGCCTTAAGATAAGGTAGCCTAGGGTCAGTTTCCACCTTGACAAAATGAATAATTTTTTTTCAAAAATGAATTTTTTTTATAATTATCAAAAAAAATTTCCCCCATCATGTAACTTAATATTGCGATATGAGTAGTGAAATTATTGAGAGTGTATAGCTTATGATGATTATGATGATTTTCAACATGTGTCAACTTCATATTTTCACAAATTTTCATTTCACTATGTTGACGATTATTTTAATGACAAAACTAACCTTAGGGTAAGGTACATTTTAATGTAAATGGGCAAGGCCACAAGTGTGACGCACCCCTTGTTCAAGATGTGAGATAAACACCACATATGTGACAATTCACACAAGAGGCACAAGGCCTTCTTGTCTCACCCTTGTGCCTCTTGTGTGGGGAGAACACATCATCACCCACACATGGAGTCGAATACAATATGGATCAAGAAGTAGTACATTAAAACCATGAATGGCTGCACATGTACCACAAAACAAGTGCCTGCTAGAGCGATGTCAAAAAAGACAAATAAAATTCATACCGTAGTAGTACCTTGGCCATTTCAACACATGTCCATCAAATATTTAATTAATTAATTTTGAAAAATTCATTTCAACAAATGGAATATTCCTAAATATTAATTATTTTCCTTCACAATATCTTTTGATTTGGAACATAGTGAGAACACATTGGGAACCAGGCAAAAATGGAAAAAAAAAGTCCTTCTCATCCCCGCCCACCCACAACAAACACTACCTGAGATGATAACTCTCAGATTTGTGAGATGAGTTTCATTTTGTAAAACAAAACATGAGACATGAGAGACACTCCCGGAGATAACTCCCAATTCACAATGAACTGAGTCCTAACAAAACAAAACAAAATCTCTATTAAGAACATGATCTTTGCAAGGAATACCTTCGTGTGTTGTGTTCTTTTGCTTCATGTTACAATAAGTGCAATGGTTCTTGTAATAAGTGAATCAACAATGACTACTATGATGATGACACATCCCTCTTGAAAGATATAGGACCTTCCCCATCTAATGACCTCAACATTAGAGAGCTCCATGAGCTTGTGCACAACCTAGGCAACGGTTCAAAGTAAGTGATGAGACCCTGACAAGAAGTGAGACGTCTTGTGAACTACTCTCTCAGGCATTCATTCAAATGTAAAACCCAAACAAATGTAAAAAGCTTCAACAGAGAGAGCAGAAATTACATCAGCTTGCAAGATGAGGATGCTCACAGGTTATTTGATCCAGAATTCCTGCACCACCTGAAACTCCCGTAGATTTGCCAGTTTCTGTTTTCACTCCCTCAAAACTTAGAATCTCTTTAGAGATGTTATTCAGAAGTACCTGAAGCCAAACTTTGAAACCATGCATATTAAACCACGCTCTGCTAATTCCTCTGACAAACTCATTTCACAAGATTAAGGTTGGAGCTTTCTTATTGCAATCCCTGATGATGAGGAGCATGAATACCACCGGCATTCTTACTTGTCGCTGCACTCAGAGGCATCATCTCACAACAGTGGAAGGGCTGCATCTTCTGGAGTTCAAGAGTGATGATGCAAGATGTGTTTTCAAGCCGTTGGTGACAGTCCCACAATTGGAGCTGCATGAAAGGTCATGCTGGCAAAAATTCCACAATGGTGGACACAGTTGAAGACCACAAGTTTCTGGTTGAACCTCCAATTGCCACTACTGACACTGTTGATAACTTCTTACCTTGAGTCCTCTCCCCATCTTCATACACAAGGCCTCCCTCCACCCTTGCCTCTCTGAACATTACAGTGACATGTCCGCAAACAGATTCAGAACTATATATTCAAACCAATTCAGAACCATGTAGTCATTATCAGGAGTGGTTGTGGAACTAATTCAAGATTACCATTGCGAACAATTTGGACACTTGCCCTGGTTGCCTGCATACATGAGCAACAGGAAGCAGGAAACTTTGACTGCCATGAGAAGTGCAAACAATTCAAAATTTCCATTATGGAGGGGTTGCCCAAAAAACTGACCAAGACCAGCTTGTGGATCTTCACATTGTGGACCGAACTGCATAATTACCAAATCCCCTTCAGCATTTGTTGCACTCCAACCAATATATAGTTCTAAATCTCTACAGGAATACATTTAGCAAGCTGATGCTCTAAGTGATATCATGTATGTCACCTATACAAGTTCAGGGAAGCAGTCCAATTCTTGACCCTAGACCTCACATTACAGCTTGCCTCCTTGCATTATACTGTACAAATAGGCATACAGAGGACACTTGTCCATTGTGTAACCTATCTTGATCTTTTCTCCAATTGTGCACTACCTCTACTAGTCTCTTCTCCAACTGTAGTCTACCCATCCTGGTCTCTTCTCCAATTGTGTCTCATCAGTGGCAAAAGTTGCAGGTGATCTAATCTTCAGATTCAAATCAGAAATGCCTCCCGATGTACCATCTGCAGATATTGATGCACTGTTCAAACTGCAAGCAAAACCCCATCCTCCCCACTTCTTATGAGCACTTCAGAGCACAGTGCTGCTGGAAAAACTTGTTCCACACCATCTCAACCAGTAGAATCAAAGGCAGACGTGTCTGACATAAATGGAGATCGGGTAACCATCTTCTATAAACAACCCTACACTGAGAAACATGGAGATAATTCAGCCCTACACATATACAGTTGGACAACATAAAAACTCACCCATTGTGATTTTTGAGGAATTTGCAGAAGCTGCCTGATGGCAGTGCACTGAAACCTGATTCAGCTACATTATGTGAATCCTTGATTGCAAGTCGCCTTGTTTCTTCTGCCCTGCATTTGTTGAGTCAGTTTTCTCAAAGCACAGCCAAGAAAAAGCATAAGCTTATAGTACTTTGTAATATGTGCTCTGCAACATGGTTATCATCATTTTGGATTCATCATTATGCAGTGAATAATCTTTTGGTGACAGCAAGCATGTCTTTACAACACTATGATCATTTGTTCTCATGTTATGCTGTGCAATGTGGGGTCATTGTGTGCATACAGTGCTGGAATGAGAAGCTCAGGTTTCAATTTGAGAGCACCATCCAGGTTGCCACCCTTGACAGAACCACCAGCTTCAGTTTTGCCACTGCTATCTGCATTTTCTGCCTGCTGCTACCCGCCCATTTTCCTTAACCTTCAGAACCAAAATACTACAACATAAGCAAGCCCCTGAGCTGCTGCAACAATCACCTCCCAACAACTCTTCTCAACTCGTCAGTAAAGAATGCCCTACTAATTGGTAGGCCCCACTGACTGCTTTCCAAGACAAGTTGCTTTCAAATTCATCACGAACAACTATGAAGACAGCATCAAATCCCATTCATTGTTGGGTTTGTGACATTAAATGCCATGTCTACCAAATCCTAACAAAGCATATTTGAAGCAAGAGCATTAGAGCAGAGCCTCAATTCTTCACCTGAGCAGTTTCCCACTTAGCTTTCCTGCGTTCAACCTCCACAGCCAACTCATTTTCCAATTCCTCTTCCAGCAAATCATCCAGCACCTGCAATGAACACACTCAATGCTTTGAATCACTTTGTAGACATACTGTGTCCACTTTGTATTCAACACTGGGAGGAGACCAAGAAATCACTGACTATTTAAACACTAAGCACCCACAACCTCCCACCAAACACAAACCTTGGAGAAGCATAATTTGAAAAGAAACCATAAGGGAAACCATGGCCACCAACTTCCAAAAATCAGACCTACATTTTCCTTCTCCACGTTACAGCTGAGAACCTTGGACAGTTTCTTCCTAAGCTACAAGGAACAATCTGAGATCAGAGTGATATGGCAGGGAAGAGACTGGCCTTCCAAAATAAGTGCAAAACTAATCTGGGCCCAAGGCAAGAATGATCCATGCAATAAAAAGTCTTACCCTCCTGCCAATCTCTTTCTGGTTCATAGATAATATTTCATCTGCAGACCAAAGCAGGGTGCTCTGCATCAAATCTCTTTGAAGACCATTATTCATGCCACCCTGGAACTTTGAGTTCTTCTTGCCAACCTCAACTTGTTCTCTTCTGTCTTGGGAGGGAGCAGAGGAGCCAACTTGCAACCTCTGCATACTATGATCAGTTCCTCTTGAGCTGCAGTCAACTGCCTCTTCCACTGGTGACACAGGGTGCGACTCCACACATGTACCAGATCCTGGAGTATTTACTGTGCAGAGACTTCCAGAGAAACCACTGCTTATGTTGCTAGGGGATGCACCCAAGACCGTGTCTGCCTCACTGTCCATGGGTGAACAATCAATATTTGGCAACATAGATTTCACTGGTGATATCTCACCTTCTGTCAAAGGGGACTGAAATTCAAATCCTCCATCCTTGCTGTCAAGCAGCTCACACAATGGACTCTGTCCACCACTATTTTGACAGCTCATGCTTCCCCTCAGGGGAACATCCATCTGTGCTGAAGTTGGAAAAAGGTCAGGAGGGGGAGAGCTATTAACAGAACACAGTAATGGATTGATAGGGCGTAAATCAAAGGTTTCTTGGGGATAACAATTGGAGGAAGAAGGTGAAGTCTCCGGCAGACAGATCCAAGAAGATGCTTGCACTGTGTTATCAACATGAAAATCACAGAGCTCTCTGTCACCCACAAATTCCTCCCTTGGGCCCACACTAGAATCAGTAGCATACACCTGAGTTGTTGCTTCAACATCCACCATGCTTATGTCACACTGATGTGACAAGACTGCAGCTTCTTCAGGTGGAGAATCCACAGTAGATGTTGGAGACCACCCCGTAGACTGTGGGCTGGAAGGAACCTCCTGCATTGGCCTCAATATTGCAGATGCACCAAGCCTACTGGCCGTTGGCATAAATGTTAAAGACTGTCTCATGAAATCCCCATGCAGGACTGCACTGGATCTAACATTCAATGCAGGCATCTGTCTGTTGCTATCTGACAGTGAAAGCCCAGCAAGACTTAACCCTGAACTCTCTGTCATCTGTAGCCTGCTCAACTGATGAAGACACCCATCTTTCCCTGTCACATTGTAGTTGTTGTCCACAGGCTCTTCCCCAGGCAGAGCATCTTCTTCAAATCTTACCACATCACAGAGAGCAGATGTGAGCATGGTTGGACCTACATTCAGTGCATCAGATTCAGTACCAACATCCATGCTTGGATGTTGAAGAGTTTCACTTGCATGATCCTCAGCAACCATCCATTCCACAGATGCCATGGCTGGCACAGACATCATCTGCACAGATTGAAGCTCTGAGCTGGTTCCTGAGCTACCAGAGCTACCCAGGCTGTCTGCATCAATGATCAAGATGCCTCGGGGCTTGCACTTCCGCCTGTCCCTAACTACTCCCACCCCCTCAGGTCCTGCAATTGGACCTGCACCAAAACAACCGCCTGCTCCAGGAACCAAACCCCGCTTCACAAACTCTGGGGAATTGGTTGGCAATGGTGGAGGTGTATCTTCTTGCCTCCCACTCTCCTTGCTAACATCACTACCATGGCTACCACATGCAACAGGACCACCACCACGCCTTTTCAACTCTGGAGACTTTGATGGCTGTGGGAGCAGCATCACCTCATGATTCTCATCGTCCTTGGTCTCAAACTCTTTGCAAGATGATCTTTCTGTGGCAAAATCCACTTTCCCTCTCTTGAATGCTGGAGTTGTTGCTGGTTCTGTGACCGTTGTTGCAAGATGTTTAGACAGATCAACTTGACTGCTATTACCTGTTGAGCTTCCAGTTTTCACTGGCCGATTCACGAACTCTGGGGAAGTTGATCTTTGTGAGGGGGGAGTCTTTGCATCTTGGCCATTTCCCTTCTTCACCCGCACAGGTGTTGACTGTGCAGCAAACCATTCATTAAGGTCTTCACCCTTGAAACTCTTCACACACAACTTCTGTTTCTTAGGACTGTCCTTGACAAGAGATGTGGGGAACACAATGTGCTTCTTGCAAGCACTCAATCCTTCAATCTCCCCTTTTGACCTGGAACCACTATTACTACAACCCATCATCATCCCCCTGCCATGTCGAATGGATCCAGATTGAGAGCTTCTCTTTAGAGAGCTCTCTGAAGAGCGATCTGTTGACGACGTTTCCAAACCTTTGTGTCTTGGACCAACATCCACTTTTAAGGTTGACGCCAAGGAGCAAGGTCCATGGCTGTTGTGTCCAACCCTCCTTGAGAGAATGTCCCTTGCCAATGAAGAGTGCTTTCCTCTTGATCCCTTGTCATCTGGAGCAGGCTTTTCTTCCCCCTTTGATGCCTTGTCAACCTTTGGTGTTGTTTTCTGCTGTTCCTGTTGTGGGGAGGAGTCAAGGTTTGGAGAGCAGTTGTCCGGTTTGTGCTCTCCAAGCGGCTTCACCACTCGCCGGAGAGAGCTTGATGGAGTTACGAAGCCGTTATTCACACCTATTCTCTGAGTCCTGTTCTCCTTGACAGCGGGAGACAGAGGCCCAGACGAGGCTGTGAACCGCGGCGGCATTGTCAACACTCCAGAGCACTTGTTTTACACGCAAATTGCAACAACACTCGATCAAGCAGCTAAAACAACCCTTGCCACATACTCCGCATACACAATGAAACTCCCATCTCCTGAGACCTCTTCGAGACCTCTGTCCCTGCCTCTGTCTCTCTCTATGAATCTTCCATCTCCTGACTCCTCTCTATCTGTCTCCCTCTCTATTGCAAGCCCAAATGCCTCAATAAGCAGAAGTATCCTAAATTTTTGTTTTGTTTTTGCATTGAGAAATATGCAGTCCTCTCTCTCTCTCTCTCTCTCTCTCTCTCTCTCTCGCAAACCCTAGTGCCTCAGAAAGCAAAAATATCCTCAAGTTTCTGTTTTGGTTTTGCATTGAGAAACCATGGAGACAAGACTGCAAATCGATCTGAGTTTTCGAGACGATTTGCTATGCAGTTTTTGTCCGCACATTTGCTCTGCAAAAGTGGCGAAGAACAGAAGAGAGAAGGAGCGATGGCGGAGGAGAAGGAGGAACAGCGAAAACGGAAATACGAAAGGGCGGAAAACGCGCAACGGTCGAGTCACGGACACACGAAGAAGACAGACGAAGAAGAATCATCATCCTCCGATTATGGCTTTTCCAGGCTTGTCCCTGGCGTGTAAGTGGATGCGAACATAAATTCATCCAATAACAAACAGAGCGGTTGGATCAAAATCATCAACAATTTATTTTTTGTTTGTAATCCCTCGTTGATGGAAAATCTTTTTGTGAATTTTAACGAATGAGAGACTTGTCTTCTTCCTTCGTGGATGGAGAAAAACATTCATCTAAATCTCCTATTTAACGACAGACATGTCTTTGTCTTTCCTTCCTGGAAGGGAAAAAAACTGTATGTCTCAATGAACGAGAAATATGCCTTCGTGGATGGAAAGAGTTTCTATCTTGCGGAATGAGAGATGTGTCTTCCTCCTTCGTGGATGGAAACATCCTATGTCTTAATAATGAATGAGAGAGGAAGACTCTACCTTCATGGATGTTAAACTTTGTATGTCTTAATGAATGAGAGACGTGTCTTTATTCGTGGATGAGAAACCTCATCTGTCAATGAACAAGAGATGTGTCCTCGTGAATGAATGAAAAGTTTATATCTGTTAACCATGAATGAATGTAAGACATGTCTTCTGCTTCCTTGGTGGATGAGAAATGCGTGACAGGCTTTTCTTCGATGAACGGGGATTCTGTTATTCGCTGTTTCTTACAATGATTTTCAGCCTTTTTTTAAAAAATTAATTATTTTTTGAATTTTCAAAAATTACTCCCCATAGTACCTAGCCTGCTTAGGCACTCATTAATTGCTTTTTTGAAATTGCCAAAAATTTCAAAAATACCTGCCTAGCATGCGGAACATTTAAAAGAAACTCTCGAGCACACTAGCATCATTATTTACTACAATATCGAATTGTACAATATTTATTTTATTTTTCTTATTGAACCTAAATGGCCCAAAAAATTCAATTATTAAATATTGCTATGTTATCAAACAGAATTTTTTTCTTTTTTTCTTTTTTTTCTTCGCAAATTTTTGGAAATGGGGACAAATGTTTTTTTTTTTTTTTTTTTTTTTTTTTTTTTTTTTCCAAAATTTGATAAAAATATTTTGTCAAATATTTCCACAAAAACAATTAGAAAAAGAAAAAAA
>Ga0116227_10007060_pt1 | contig 22218 bp, 12 predicted proteins | sample S1TSphgellanicum_FD_89693 | JGI IMG/M metagenome (GOLD analysis project Ga0116227, IMG submission 89693) | Host-associated microbial communities from peat moss isolated from Minnesota, USA - S1T2_Fb - Sphagnum magellanicum MG | ecosystem: Host-associated > Plants > Peat moss > Unclassified...
AAAAAATTAAATTTTTTTGTTTTTTTTTTTGTATAAAAACAAAGGGTGTAGGGAGAGGGAAGAAAATTTTTTTCCCTTGTTTGTGTTTTTTTTTTTTTTAAGAAAAGAAAAAAAGATAGTGGGGGGGGGGGGGGATGGGGATGATGAGCTCCTTGCACATTATGTTGCTCGGTGTTTTCTTTCCATTTTTTTTTTCTTTTTATTTTGCACAAAGTGGGATTTTGTGGGCCGAAAACGCCATGTTTTTCTGATTTTTTACAAACTTAAAAAATTGCAAAAAATTGCCACCAAAAAAATTCATTAGCACAGTTTGTAATACATGTCTATATGAGATTCATGAATTAACTTCTAATTTTGAATGAATGTAGGAAACAACTTACTAATGTGATTGTTATTTTGACAAAACACTCGCTTAAAACATGTGCCATCATGGCTTGATGATGGGAGGAGAACAATGATTTATTTATCATTGATGAAAAATGTACATTGTCCCTTTGTAAAACATGGTAAGAAATTTTAACAAAGCTACAAACACATTTGGTGTTAAGGTTGTGAGCCATAACTTCCATACCCTCACATGAGGTGTTAAAAGTGTTGGATCACATGTTTACGAACCATAATGGTTACCAATTTTGGAGTTGTTATTTGTTCTTATAAGTTTTGTAAAAGCATCTCCATCATGAATCATCGAATTCTCTCAATAAAACTAAAGTTGTCAAAGAGTTTAACTAACTTACAATCGTTTAAAACTACCATGTCTCATTGTAACTCCATGCCACAAGGCCAACTACATCCAGGTGCCCTTGTTGTTATGTGTGCATGAGGATCAACATAAACTTGTGTCTTAAGTCAAAAGCTTGTGCGAGGTTCATGTTGGTTTCACAACAAATGTGAAACACTAACAAGCTCTCGCCTAGAAATTCTTGTTAACAAGTCAACAAACAAAATGCAAACATGTTTCAATTTCATCAAAATCTTATTTATTCAAAATAGTGAGCTCTTGATGGCAATGGCAAAAAGTTGTCCAAGCAAGCATGGTGGGAACTAGTTAATATTTTGTGATAGCAAAATAACAATGTGAGAGCTCATTGACATTCTCTTTGTCAAATTGTTGTTGAAAGCCCTATTAAGATATTGTAATGGAAATATTTCAAGGGTATTAAGAAAGAAAGTTACCTTTGTTGATGCCTATTGACACATTGTCATTGTTAATGTATTTACACATCATTGGTTCAACTATTCATATTCTTTTTCCCATATTATTCACCTCCTATGTTTCATTGTCATTTGTGTCAATCAATCTTTTGTCCTTTCCATGCACTACCTATTTGACTTTCACCTCTTACATTCCATTTTCATTAAAGTATACTTGACATTCTTTCTTTCTTTCTTTTAAGCTTTAATTTGCCTTCTACCTTTTGTGCTTTAATGTCACTTGCATCAATCTAGAATTTTTTTTCCTTGCACTTCATTTTTGTCATTTTTACTTTGCAATGTTCATTTTTTTGTGTTTTGCTTTGAAATTTTTGTTATCATTATTTAGATATGTGATGGGTTTTTTTTTTATAAATAAATTTACAAGATCATTGTTTTGACTTTCTTATGATGTTTCATGACTTTTTGTTCATACTTTGATTGTTTTCTTTTCATATATTTTTCGACTTTTTAATCTTTGTCGCTCCACAATCTATTCCTATGTTGGACTTTATGTGCTATCATGTTTTTTCTACATTATTAGTCATCATTCCATTATTGAATGTTTTGTTCACATGAGCCATGCTACTCCACCATTTTATGATTGTATCATGTTCATCTTCATACGAATGAGCTTTCTTGTAAATATAACTTTATTCATTATATTACATGAATGAAACATAAGAAAAAGTTGTAATCGTGATGGGATGTGTGTTATTAATTTAAATTGTTAACAATATTTTTGATTCCCTTATTCATTTTTATTTTATTTTAAATATCAATTCTCATAAGATGAGTTCAATTTTCATGGAAATTAACATTGGTGAAGGTCATTTGTTAAGTTTTTTCTTTACTTTGTCACAAGTTTAAATCATTTAGTGAAACTAATATGCATTCAATATTCCATTTTTTTTTGTTGAATACACAAATGATATATATGGGTGGAAAGTTATAAATGAAAAAATCCATTATATTTTTAAATGTTCATATATAAATTGTGATCCACATCAAAGTTTTTTTTTAAAATATTTGTTGAAATACAAATGTTATGTGTTCTTTTAAGCCCACTCTATCAAAACCTTCCTCATTTGTAATGAACTTTTTGCAACTAGGATGTAAATCATTTCCTTGGTGTTCCATGAACAAATTCATGGAAATCACCTTCAAGAAGTTCATGTCCTATTCAAAAATAAATATTTACTTTGTGATGGAGAAATTGAAACAATTGTTTGGATTATCTGATGCACCTGATGCAATTAATGAACTCATGTTTCAATATTCAACCTCCAATTGTTTTTTTTTAATTATTACAAAATTAAACAAAATAGTATTCCTTTGTTGTTTGAATTGCAATAATTTACTAAGAAATAAATTATGACCATTTTTATAAGTTTGCTTGAGGTAATGTCCATGGTTTTAAAAGTCTTTTGCAAGTTTGGGTTTTGCTTAATCCTTGTAAAGGTTTTGGAAATGCAAGTATTAATTATTTTTATTTGTTAGGTGAAAAAGTGATTCCCTTATTAATTGCATTATGATGGTACTGTTTAAAAAGGAAGCCAACATGCCATTTTAAATTTATTTTACAACAAGATCATTTTGAATTTTTTTTGATATTTTGAAAACATCTCAAGGAGTCATCATACCTATGAGTGATAATCAACAACTCTTGCTGAAATAATAATTATTTGGAAAAAATGGGGCCAAACAACACCATTTTGAATATTTCAAATTTTCAAATATATATTTTATATATGTTAATTCTTTTCATATTTTTCAATAACACCATGGAAGTTTAATGGTTAGATTGTTTATTGTGACATGGTTCAATTCTCTTGTTATTTGACATAATAGGATCCCAAAAAAATTTGATTTGCCCTTTCAAAATTATCACCAAACATTAATCATGTGTACGATATTTTACAAATTAGAAAATGTGCATGTTGTCATTTTATCAATTTTCTTTACATGTTAATTGTTCACAATTGTTTTTAATATGAAGAGGAAACTAATGTTCAACAATTGATCCAAACCATTCAATGGTAAATAAAGCCATTTGAAAGGAATAACATATGTATTTTGCACAAACTAATTGATAATATAGATTATTCTAGGTATCATTCAAAAAAATGAAAGGTAAAAGAAATCAAAGGCCACAATTTGGAGGGAATCGATTCAAAGTATTTTGGTAGATAAAGGAAATCAAATGATTTATTATGCTTGAAATAATTTTGAACATTTTTTTAATAATTATTGTCATGTAGTGAAATTTAAATAAAATTTTGAATGTTGTAAATGAATGCACATTGTTTTAATGTTGTGTGTGTCCCTATTTGAATAACTTGCACAAAAAAAAAATTAATAACTTTCAAATTTTTATTAGTTTTTCATGTGAATGTCATTTTAAAAAAAAACTTCACCCTAACCTTGAATTCATAAGCATATTTCCAAGCTATAGAGGTCCATTTTCAACAATCTTAGAGTTTATATATATATTGCAATGTATTTTGATAATACTCATAATGTAAATTTTTTGGATCCCAAAATTTGGGGTAACAAAATCAAAATTTCCAAAAAAAACTATGCCCACCTTTTATTACATCCCTTGATATAATGTTCAATAAAAAAATTTACAAAAAATTCCACAAATGTCATAAAAGACTTTGTCATTTTTCTTTATTTTTAATGCATCTAAATTTTTTGATTGCTTTCATGTTGAAATCCTTTGCAAACCTTTTTTTTCAATTACTAACAACATTTATCAAATTTGGAAAAAAGATGTTATTTGATTATTAATTATGATTATGATTATGATTATGATTAATGTTTAATTTACAAGTTTTCTATGTGTCATATAGTAGAGGTTTAAAACCTTCAGTATGGTATAAAACATTAGTTTTTAAATAATTTGACTATTGTACATCTTTAGATGACATAAATTCATATCATAAAATTGAAAACCCATTTGACTTGGGATATGTTATAATCATTATGAATCCATGCATATATATCTACTTATATAATATCCTTGGTTTTGTCCGCTTGCGGTGGTGTCCGGTCGTCCTTTCCATCCATCCATCTTGTCATCCGTCGTCATCCGTCCCATCATCTGTCCCCTCATAAAAAAGATAAAAGTTTCTAAAAAAAAAACTAAAACATGAACCAAGTTTAAAGAAACAGGGGACTTCACCGTGTCCGAAGGTCACGAGTACCCACTAGAAACTAAATAAATAAATAAATAAAAATAGATTAAAATGAAGATAGACAAAATAAAAACATGAAACAAACATAAACAAAAAAAAAGTAAAAATGCAAAAACTATAAAAAAGGAATGGAAACAAATGAAACAAGGAAAGGGAAATACAGTAAAATAATTTTAAAAGAAAAAAATTACAAAAATGAAGAAACCAAATAAAAAGTAAAAAATTAAAAAAAATAAAACTTATAATAATGAAGAAAAACCCTACTTGAAAAAGAATGAGGTGTATCTTCTTTCTCTAAACTTCAAACTTGCATCCAAATAAACAAAAATATAAAAGTGAAAAAGAAACACTTTATTTTTATTATACAAAATAATAATAAAAATAGAAAACACATTAAAAAAAAAGAAAAAAATAAAAGTTTCTAAAAAAAACTAAAACATGAACCAAGTTTAAAGAAACCGGGGGACTTCACAGTACCCGAAAGTCACGGGTACCCACTAGTATATATATATATGAAGTAAGGTAGTTTGTTTTGTTTTGTCATGTTGACATATCCCAAACTATGGTGCTTCACGCCACACTCTTGGTATTTTCAAAAAGCTCTTGATGAGTAAAGGTGCATCAACTTGGTTTGAGATTGTTTGGAGTTATGATATGGAAGCTATTGATTATTGAACCATTTTTTCCATGAAAATTAAGTAAAATTGAAATTGAAAAGTGTATTGGAATTTGGGGGCATCCTTGATGTTCTTTGAAAGCCCCTAACCAATTAGAATAAATAGAATTTATTTCACAATTTTCAAAAATAAGGTGCAAAAGATGTTCATTTTTTAATGGATTTTGTTGCTTGAAATTCAAAAAAATTGCAAAAATTGGGTTTGGAAGGAAAAATCAATTGAACCCTCAATGTGTTTGCATTTGAGCCAATGGCAAAGGCTACACTAGTATTTATGAAGCTTGAAGTAGTTTGTTTTGTCATGCTAAAATCTCCCAAACCATGACATTTCATGTTGTGCTCTTGGTATCTTTAGAAAGATCTTGATGAGTAGGGATGCCATGACTTGGTTTGAAATTGTTTGGAGCTATGGTGTGGAAACTATTTATTATTGAACCATTTTTTAATGAAATTAAATTAAATAAAAAATGAAATATGTATTGGAATTTGGAAATATTCTTGGTGTTGTTGGAAAGCTTTCAGAGTGTTAGATTTAATAGAATTTATTTCACAAATTTCAAAGCTAAGGTGTGGAAATATTGATTTTTTGATTATATTTGTTGCTGGAAATTCAAACAAATTACAAAATTTGGGTTTGAAAAGAAAAATCAGTTGAGCCCTCAATGTGTTCACACTTGGGCCAACAACATAGGCTACATTAGTTTATATCATGTAAATATAATATTGAGGTCAATAATAAAATAAGGTCACATGTCCCATTTGGTTGCATTATGAAGGAGTTAAATGACCATTTGAAGGGTTGAGACTTGGAACAATTTTGATCCCAATTTTGAGTCACATGAGTCTTGAACTTTTGCCACTTTGATGTAATCCCTGATGCCATTTACAAATTATACAATATGAAAAGGAGAATGACAATTTTTCCCAAGTTTAAATTGTGGTATGTCTTGTGAGTGTGGGTGACTTGTGGTTCATTTGTGCACACCATTTTGGTTTTAATATACATTAAATATCATTTCTTTGGTTTATGTAAATTGATTTCATTTTGAACCCAAGATATTGAGTTTGTTTTAATCTCATCTTAAAGCTTGCCCTTTTTGTCTGAATGCTTATGGGCCTTAGAAGTAGGGAGTGCACCTAAGGTTTTTAAATATTTTGTAACACATCATAATATAAATTTTATTATATAATATTTTGTGGCAAGTCTTTGGGGGCATGTTAACTTTTGTGATTCAAGTTCATTATGAAATGAATTATATTAATTATTGGTTTCAATATGCATGCAATCATTAATTGTGAAATCTCCTCCATGTTTTTTTCCTTTTCAGCCACCACCACCATTATTTCATCAAATGTCTCATTTTGCTTGTACTTCTTTCAACTTTGGTAATAATTTGATGATGAAATTTTCTAACATTGTGTTAATTGTTTTGAAAATTGGACCCATCTTTTCATGGCCTTGTGCCCTAAAACACTTTTGTAATTTTTTTGCAATGTCATCTAATCATTTTTTATATTTTTTCATTATCTTAAAAGCTTTTTACTTCAACTTATTCAATTCAAGTATTAAGTTTTAATAAACATTTCTAGTAGAATATTATTTCATTAATTGGACCTCGGTTATATCATTCCATGATTCCCTTAAGGTTTATGTTTGTTGTTCAAATTAATGTGATATTGTGCATGTACTAAAAATTTGAAAAATAAATTATACAAATATGCAATGGTCTTAAGCCCTATACCACTACAAGTTCATTTATATTCTCTCAAAAACACTTATAAGTCTTCACCTTTATTCCCCCCCAAATACAAAAATGGACATCTTTGACCAATTTTTAATATGTAATTGTTTTTCTTTATTTTTAAAATCACATTCTGGTGCTTGCTTCACTTACTTTCCCTTTGCTAATTTTTACCCAATTTTTAAAGTCTATTTTCATATATGAAAAAATTCCAATGGTTTCAACTATCTTACAATAAAACTATCCTACACTTTTGATGCAATTCTTTGAAAGAATGAACCATTTTTTCAACTTGTAGGTTTTTGTTCAAGTGTTTGGATTAAAAGACAACATTCACAAGGCCATGACCTATTGCAATTTTTTTAAAAATTCAAATGTTGTTCATGTGTGAGCACTTTTGATGGTCCCTGAACAGGTGTGAGACTGGCACTTTTGTTCATACTGCTAATGTGTTTTTTGTTTTGTTTTTTGTCTCCCCTTGTTTGGTTCTTTCTGTGGCTTCCTGAGGAAGTGTTAGCCTTGTTGTTTCTTCTTCATTGTGAAAACGAAGATTTCTCTATTCTTATGAAAGATATATATATATATATATATATATATATATATACTTTTGAACATCAAATTTAATGAGTTAGAGTTTAAACTTGAAACTGAAAAGCAACAATAATAAACAAAAACCTATTGCATTAAACTATTTTAAGTCTTTGATGATGTAAATCATTCTTGTCGTAACCCTAATTTTGGGCTTGTAACCAAGGCAAGGGCTTGCAAAGGTGCGAGCCATAAATGAAGCCCAGGAGTGACATTTCATGCTCCCGGAAGTGCAAAAGAGTGTGAGGGAATGAACCTCCACACTTCCAAGTGAACTCCCATTTTGAAAGTTAGAATCCCAATGGACTCTTGAATTTTTAGAGGGCAATTTTAGGGGTCAAAACTCATTGGAGTGAAAATTTCCTTATGCCAATGGAAAGCTCTTAGAACGTAGATGTTTAGAATGGGCTCGTGTGACCCATTTGAATACTTATAACGTAAGTTATGGCCAAAAGGGATTTGCAATTTGACTCCCGACCATTAAAAATCGAGAATTGCCCTGATTTACTTGTGTGCAGGTAACATGTCATATACTGTTGGAAAGCGTTTGATGAGGGTTATAACTTTTTTTTAAACCTCACATCAATCAGGGGTTTACACAAGAAGTTATGGGCCTCCAAAGTCGTGGAAGACCCAATTTTGGGAATTTCGAGATTCCCAATTTGGGAGTCTCAAGACAAAATGACATTTGGGTGCAAGCCTTGTGGCCAGACACAAAGAATACTATAAAGGGGAAGGTGGTGGTTTCCTTCAAGTCCTGGCCATGGTGAGTTTTGTAAGTCCATGTTTGTCCATGGCTTGTCCGTGCACCAAAAGTGCTTTAACTATGCACTAAATAACTTATTATTTGGTTTGTGCAGGTCCGTGTGAATAATTGACCTACTTGTCACTCATCCTAGTCCCCATCTTAGAGCTCAAGCACGCCCTTCTACTCTCGAAGTGTTGCAAGTTAAGGAGCATAACCCAACTCTTATCCTTTTGTTGTTTTCACCTTTGGATTCGTTGTTGAGTCTATTAAGGAGTTTGGGGGTGTGTCAATTATCATATCTTAGTTTCAAAGTTCATAATTTTTTAACCTTTTGATCATGTTTAATTATATTTCTTATAGATTTTTAATTAATTTTTAGGGGGTCGTATTTGACCTTTCATATTTGAATTTTCATGCAAAATTTTAATCTTTCTAACATCCAACTTCTCCTTGTAAAACTTTTGGACATGATGCATAGTTGTTTCTTATGCTCAAGATTGTGTGAAAATTGAAATACAAATGCAATTATGAAGTTAAACAAAACAATTCATGCATATGTTTTCAAAGTAATCAAGTGCACATTTTCAAATGTTTGAATGACATGGCTTTGTTGCCCTCTTATGAATTCCATGGCCACATGTTGTAATTGTAACCCATCACTCCACATCCTCTCATCAACTTTAGTGCATTGATGCAAACTTTCAATGTTTTCAAATCTATGCAAGTTGTAACATACTTAATATTTCATGTATTTTTTTATGAACATAGAATTCAAGTCCCAATTAATATAGAACCAAAAATATTAAATTTATATGGGTGAACTAGACTAAGGTTGGATAGTCATTTACATAATGTTGGTGAAATTCCATGTTCTAGGTAAAGATAACAAAAATTATCAAAACTAAATGACATAATCATCCTTTATTTCAAACACATCATTTCTTCATGGAACACCACATTATGCGGTTATATATTATTTCATGTAAGCTCAACATGCATTACTATTGTTTTGTTCATGCCTTTCATTTAACCATTCTACATAAATGTTGAATTTGTTTTTAATTTGTTCAATGATGACAATAATATGCAAACAAGTGTTATAGCTCATTAGTTTCAATAAAAATAAATTAAAAAGGGATGAAAACCTAGAAAAATGAGCCATGTGTGCCTAGTTAGGTCATCTTAATCAAAATTTATGTGACAAATTGGGATTTCTTACAACTTAAAAAATGTCTTAAAATAATAGTTACACAATGGTTACATTTTGTTTTTGGTGGAGGAGGAGATATTTCATACTCATTAAATTTAGCTTAAATGAATCTAAATGTCATAATTATTTGTTACAAACATCATTGAAGATTAAACATTTTTACTTGAATTAACATAAGTTACCATTAAAAAAACAATGACAAATTTTTTGGTTCATGTAACTATGTTTGCACCCATAGTGAAACTAAATTTATACTTATTATCCATTAATATCCCAATTAAATGTAAGTTTATATACAAAATCATATGTGAACATCAAGTCCTTTAAGCAAAATTAACAAAAAATGACAATTCAAAACAAAACAAATAGGATAAACAACATAACATGATGTAAAGATGGAATACATTCTTATTATAACATCAACTAACAAAAAAATGGTGTTCACAAAAAGAAATGATTCATGATGATGAATGTTTTGGCACTTCTAAATCATTTTTAGTTGCCCTTTTCACATAACAACTTGATTTCCATGTTGCAAGCTACTAGTGATGATGAAATGATGTTCATCTTGTAGATTCCAATTGCAATTGTGGGGAGGAGGAAGGCCCAAATGACATGCTCCCAAGTCCCTAGTTAGCCCCAAGTTGGTGTTAAGTTACTCAAGTTGCGGAATTGTGGGGGACTCTGGGCACGCTCCCCGCTCTCAGCACTAAAAGGGGTAGAGGGGCGTGTTGAAGCTCCGGGATGGGACTAAGAAAAAGTGATAGGCTATTCACTTACTTGAACTTGCATCAAACCAACCAACAAGTTGGTTAGTTCACAATTTGGAACACCCTTGGTGCTAAGACGAGTCACGAGCAACTCTGGACTCACTTAATTCATCACGGCCCGAATTCGGGGGAAGCCACCACCTTTCCCCATATAGTATACTTTGTGCCTCTCCATGGCACCCACATTCGAATGGCTTTTTGTCCCGAGACTCCCAAGGAGGAATCCTGGAATTGTCCCGGTTTGGACTCTTGGGACTTTGAACGATCATAACTCTTTGTTCAGACCTCCGATTGGGATGAGGTTTAAAGCAAACTTGTAGCTCTCCTTGAGAACTTTCTAACGGTTGGTCGCACTCCACCTACACGCACTGGGGTCAGGTCGATTCTCAACTTTTAATGGTCGGGAGTCAAATTGTCAGTTTAACTCCCGCCCCTTCTTTTTGCCATAACTTGTGATGTAGATGTCCAATGGCCAATGCAAGGACAATTTCGACATTTACACTTCAATGGCTTTCCAATGATATAAAGAACACCCCAATGCGAAGTGTTTGACCCCTGAAATTGACCTCTGAAGTTTCAGGAGTCCCGGAGGACTCCCAAGTCCCAATTTCGAGAGTGTGAGTTTCATCCTCACACTTCCTTCAAAGTAGGGTTGCGACACCAAATCATTTACCAAGATTAAGTTGTTAGTTTTGAAAGAATGGTGCATCAAACAAGTTGAAATCACAATGTAATTGTATCAAATGATTTATCAAATCACAATTTTTTTAAAGAAGCTTTGGATCCAAGGGTCATGATTACATGGAGGTTTTATGGGTGCTACCCAAAGACGAGAAAGTCATATTAGAAGCCTCCTTGTGAAAATGAAACTAATTGGAAGAAAATGGGGAGAAGTAAATAATTTCCAAAAGGTAACCAAGTGTGGTGTAGAGTTGCCAATTGCCAAGTTTGCCAATCTTAATGCATGGAGAATACCATGATCATCGTACAAGAAGAGCATGAAAAAATAGGATGTTATGGCAATGGTGAATGAAGAAGGTGATGCATTTTATAATGTAATAGGGTGAAGAAGAATGTAAAGAAGATAATTAAGTAAAGGACAAGACACAAGACATTACTAGACCATTGACTTCTACGACATTTGTTGCAAATTATTTTATACCAATAATTGTTGTTGTAACTAAGTGAAGGACAAGACACAAGACACTACTAGACCACCAATTTCAATGACATTTGTTGCAATTTGTTCTATACCAATAATATTGTTGTAACTAAATAAAAGACAAGACATAAAACAAAACAAAACCACCAACTTCTATGACATTTGTTATAATCTATCTTATATCAATAATTGTTGTTGTAATTACTCCGATTCAAGAGAGCGCACACCTTTAACAATAAGCTAACAAGTTGTTTAATGGAAGGGATTCAAAACGTTCTTTGCAACTGGTTCCAAGTTTAAATCAATAACAACAATAATTATAGTAATGACAACCATTTGTGTCATCATGATCGAACACAAAAAGAAGATCAATCGAGCATTGACAATAATGTGCATAATAGACCCATTTGATTAATGCAAGAGGCCACATTATAGGTTTGACTTTTTGAAAGGAAGATTGGACACATAATGAAGGAACAATTTTGTGGAAATAAACAAAATATCACAAATCTTGTATATCAATTCAAAAGGGTTATTTGATACAGTGGAAGTTTGTGTTGAACTAATATAAACAAAACATGGGCATTAAAATAGTTTGAAATTTTTTAAAAAGTTTTTGAATTCAACATTTCAACATTTTCATCCATGCATAAGGGGTTACATCTATAATGTGGACGTCACTTTCATTTCATCCTTTATTTATTTACTTTTATAGTGAACATGCATCAATTGCCACATCTTGTAATTATGTGGGTTTTAAACACGTATTGTTTAGTGATAGGACAATTATATAAAAAAAATTATTTAAAAAAATTGGAATTAATTGGAGATTTCTTTTGGAAATTCATCTTGGCTTCATATGATATAAAAATTTGATAACTTTTGAAAAGTTGTGTTCAACAAATTTTTCAATAAATATGGGGTGGTGATGGAGACAACAATAAAAGGGATGTTGGTGAAAGAGTTGAATGTAGTTGTAGTTATCACTAGCATGTGAATGTATTTTTCCATTTGTTGGTTTCACCTTTTAATAGGCATTATTAGGTTTAATTTTCCTTAGGTTTTTAAGGAATGGGTTTAATTTGGGTTTGTTCCAATGGAGGCCTTACCCCTTTGTGGGGGACCTTTATTTTAATCCTCATGCCTTTCCCCTTCCCTTTCTTTACTCCTAGTGGGGGTTGCCTTGCCCCCAACACCTTCTTAGGTTTTTTGTTTTGTTGCTTATCCTCCTTCTTTTTTCCTTTATGTTATTTCAACTTCTTTTCCAATCCCCATCCAACTAGTGTGCATCATCCTCACGATTTAATCAATCCCTTTTTAAATGGCAAGAATGGGAATTGTGCCATTTCCCAACATGACATCCCTTACATTTCAATTTTGGGGCTTTATTTACATGTCATGACATGACTTGTCATTAAAGGCATCATTTGGCCTTTTAGGTCACTTTTTTGGACATCAAAGAGGTCTCCTTAACCTTCAAACCTTTTTCCTTCCCCCTTTAACATGCCAACATGGGTATCAAGTTTAAACCCCCTTGGTGTTTTCCATCTCAAGTTTTTCAACCACATTTATATTCATGCATTTTAATTGATTTAAAAAATGTGTAACTTAGTTTTTTTTTTCCCTTGGATCATTTGGCTTGAAAGCCATCCAACATAACAACATGACACCTATTTCTTTTATTCTCATAATGGTGTTCTTTCCTCCCCAGTCAAAGGGGGAGGGGAAGGTATAGTTGAAATACTAGGACATCGCACTTGTAGTGGTTTCTTGTAGGTGATTGGGAGTAGTTCCGGGTTGAACATTTATTGTGCACATAGGCCCTTGTCACAACATTACCTTTGGACCAACCCCCTTTATATGTCACCCATTACAATGGACAAACAAACTATAAAAGAATTTTCTAGAAGTTTCGAGAAAAATCCATGAATAATATGTTATTAAAAGTTTTAACAAGTTTTCAAAAAGATCCATGAATAATATGTTATTGAAATTTTCTAAAAGTTTTCTAAAAGATCCATGAAAAAATAATATTTAAAATTTCTAGAAATTTTAAAAAAGATCCATGAAGAATATGTTTAAAAGTTTTTAGAAGATGTAAAATTAACAAAAGTTTTTGAAAAAAAAATTTGAAAAAAAATAGTTGACATAAACTTTTAGAAGTCATGGTTAGCGAAAGCTTTAAAAATCATGGTTGGTGGAAGCTCTAGAAGACATGGTTAACAAAAGCTTCTAAAAAACATGGTCAACATAAATTTTTAGAATGTTTTTTAATATAAACTTATAGAAGGCTTAGTTTGTGAAACTTTTTAGAAGATTGATGATTTTTAAAAGGTTCCATTATATAATATAAGAAGAGGTCAATAATGCATCACCCTTTAATTTTGACAACACAAGATGTGAGCTTTGCATTTTTAATTCATTTCATGCTTAATTTGCATCATGCTTTGTTTAAGTAATAAAATTGTTTAGTTGTTCATTATAAAATTCCTTGTCTGTTAGGTTTTAAAATTTTCTCCAAGTTGTGTTTTTGTCTTGTCCTTGACACCCACCCCCATGTCCTCCCCCTTTCCATTGTTTCAAATGGAGTTTAGCCCTTATTGCCAAGAATTTACATGTTAATAATTGGTTTTAAAAATCATAAATGATTTTTTTTAGTTATAAATGTCAATACAATTATAAGTTCATTTAATCACATTATGTTGTTTAGTCTACCTGAACTATTAGGGGTTTCTTAGTTTAGGTTAGGTAGGACTAAACTTGCCTAACTTAATTTTGTCCTACTTAATTTCATTTAACCCTATTTAACCTAATTTAATCTTGTTTAACTTAGACTATTCCTACCCAAGGACTAGTTATATTAGGTTAAGTAGGAGTAAACATATATAATCTATGTGCTATTTAGGGGATTCCAATTAAAGGCTTTTTAGTTGAAGAGCTTCCTAAGAGTTGCTTAGACTAATTAAAGATGGTTAGATTATTTAGGGTAGTTAAAGGTTGTTTAAAACATTTAATGCTTGCTTGGGCAACCTAGTCCTAGATACCTAGGGCACTTACATCACAAATTTAGCATGCGATGAATTAATAATGAAAATTGTGCGAAGTCCATTCATTCATAGGTTTGTACATTTTACACATGAATATCATGCATTGACAATAGATTTGACATATAGATAAATGTGTTGACAAATGAAGTATGAATTTATGAACGAATGAATGTCACATGAATTTCATATCTTTTTATAAATTCATGTGTTAATGCATAATATTAATGTGTGAAACATATGAATTATGAATGAACAAATTTTGCATGATTTCCATTATTAAGTCATGAAATGTTAAATTTGTGATGTAAGGGTTGTTTCAACTACTTAAGGGTTTTTTAGGGTTTGCTTAAAGGTTGCTTAAAATATCTAAGCTATTTAAAAACTATTTAAGGCTACCTAAACTACTTAAGGATTACCTAAGGACCTAGACTACTTAAGGACTATCTAGGGGTTACCAAAAGGTTATTTATGGCTATTTAAATTACTTAAGCTACCAAGGGGACCTAAGAACTATTTAGGTTATTTAAGGGCTATTAAAAAGATATTTAAGTTGTTAAGGCTACTTAGGGTATTTTTAGGGGCTACCTAGGGGTTGCCAAAACTATTTTAAAATTAAGTTTTTAAGTTGTTTATATTATTTAAGGTACTTTCATTAAGGGGTTACTTAAGGATGTACCTAAAGACTGCCTAGGCTACCAAAGGGCTACTTAAGAGTTGTTTAGACTGATAAAAATATCTAAGGGCTTATTTAGGGGTTATTTATTTAATTATAGTACTTAAGGGCCTACTTAAAGTTGCATAGACTAATTAAAATACCTATTGGCCTATTGGGAGGCTACATAGGTTACATAGGCTATTTAAACTGATTTGGGTACCTAATGTTTAATTAAGGGTTGCTTAAATTACTTAAGGGATTTAGGGCCTACATAGGTTACTTACAGTACCTTGGGACATACTTATTAGGGGCTATGTAAATTACTTAGAGTATTTAGGGGCTATTTAAATCTTACTTAGCTACTTAAGGGTGTATTTAAGAACTATCTATATTACCTAAAGTATTTAATGGTTGCATAATTTTAGTTTGCGTAAGTTAACATGATATGTTACATGCATTAATTTGTCATTAACACATCTACATTTTGTAAATATGAGATATAGTTGTAATTCAAATTGAACTAGACACCACATGTTGTTTAATCACCTATGAATCACATTACCAATTACCAATATGTTAAGGTTTATATTAAATGTTTTCCAAAACTATATCATTCAAAATAATTCAAATTGTGTTTTTTGGCTTTAGGGTTTTTTTTTTACTGTTTGATTTTATTAACAATAATAGATGTTTCAATTTCTATTCAATCCCCACCATTAAAAATGAAAGATGTTGAATTAATTCCCATGTTCACTCATTAATGTCATAACCTTGTCAATGGATGAAATATTATAACTAATGATTAAACAACCCAAAATAAAAAATAATTCCATTTCATATTTTTGTTCACCATTGATTTCAATAGGTGGAGATGGTTCAAGGACTTTTTTAAAGATGATGGACTCATAGTAGGGTTCTAATAGTAAAATATGAAATATAAGATGGAGCTTTATAAAGTTTGGGAATTTGATTAAGAAAGCCACAATGTTGATTTGCTTCATGATGGTGAATGAACCAAGTCTTTGGTAATCCAATTTCTTTGAAGGTTATGTTGTTTGAATATTTTGTTATTAAAACCAAACTTGGTATTTAACCTTGAAACTTGTTTGTTCTTAATGATGTTCATGAATATTTTTGTTGTGCATTGCTTTTGTGCCTTTTCAAGGTTAGACACAAGTTGTGCCCAAAATGTCCACCAACCACAAGGCCTAATATTTGGCTATAAAATTCATAATCTTGTTCATACCCTACATATCAAACTTAAGGTGTAAACCATGATTTGCAAAAAATGGCATTTAATGATTTGTTAATGACTGCAACATGTTGTTAAATGTTTATTTAATTATCTTGATGATAATTGGTTGTCCATCATAAATATTCTTCCAAAACTTGATTGACTTGTTTTGTTTTTCCATTTGTTTAGAGGTGGAAAACTAATAGTAGTTTCACCTTCATGTTTAAAAACTCAAAAAATCTCTTTGACAACTTAGATGCAAACCAAGGTCCATAATCAAAAATAATATCCTTAAGGAGGTGTCACGGGCACAAAAAACTACAAGAACAAAAACTAAACCAAGGACAGAACAAAGAAAAAAAATCACAAGAAATGCAAACCTAAGTCTAATCCAAGATTGGAAATATAAATACACAAAACAAGAACACGATATATGTTAGAAGATGACTGAATCAAACTTTAAACTGATAACATATGAAGACAAAGGTTATGACAAAAAATTGTACCCAAATCTAATGTTGAATATACTAAAAGTACTAAGAGGTCTTATTTCTATTAATACCCCCATTAGAAACCTAAATCAAGGAAACTTCCATAGAAGCTTCCATGTGTGCGTCGACCAATGTGAACTAAAAATCAATTAAAATTTAACTAAGGGTTAACTTAGATTATACCCTATTGGGGACCTAGATTAAGGAAACTTCCATAGAAGCTTCCATGTGTGACCGACCAATGAAATTTACTAATTAATAATGAACTAGGAATTAACTAAAAGTTAACAATGATGCAAACGATGATGTAGGTGATTATGTTGGTGCAAATGATTATGTAACCAATAGTTGATGGTGGTATTCGTGACAGGAGGCAATAACATTGGAAAACATGATCAAGAAATAATTTGGATGTTTTTTCACCTTTTGTGGCTGATGACACCCACATCATTGGCTTCATATTTGTTGTTCATCATGCTTTCAATCATTTCGCTTTTTAACTAGGTTTGGTGGGGATGATGGTTTAACCAAATAATTACTTGGTTTTTTTTTTGGGTATGCCTATTAATTTTGCCCCTCCCATTGGTTTTTGCACCCCTTTAAATGGCATTAAGGTTTTGGGCATTCCATTCAAAATATCTTTTCCTTTGTTTCATCTTTTACTTAAAAGGCCTTGGATGGGATATTTATGTGACTTTTGGGATCCTTTCTATGTGTTTTATTTGAATGTTATATTATTTTCCCCATTATTTTCCCCAATTATTGGAATTTTACATCACAAATTTATAGGCTTTACAGGTTCATTCCAAATCCATGCGAAATCTATTATTTTATAGGTACATATCATTTAAACACAAATGTCATGCATTATTTAAACATGGAAGTCATGCGCACGACTTTTGTGTGTAAATAACACGAATAAACATACAATATTCGTGTTTAAACAATACAAACATGCATATGACATTCATGTCTAAATAATGCACACAACATTGATGTTCAAACAATACAAGTAGATGAATGACATTTGTGTCCATTCTACATGAACCTATGAAAAGCAAAATTCGCACAATTATTATTGTCAAATTGTGACCCGTGAAGTTTGTGATGTAACAATAATTAGCTTGTTTTGATTTGACCTTCATGTAGGTTTTGGGGAGGCTTTTAGGTTCAGGTTTTAAAAAATGTATAAAAGGTTTTTAGTTTATTGGTAGGTCATAAGCTTCCCCCCGCCCCCATTTCAAGAGGGAGGTTTGGTTTCATTTTTGCCAATGCCATTCCTTTAATGGTTTACATAAGGAGTTGGGGGCTTGTGACCCAATTCATTGCCTCTAGATTCTTGTAGACTCTTGTAGGATTGCCACCCATTTTTTATTAGAAGTTACAAGGGGCATCAATTCATGTTTGTTTCCATTCAAGGCCCATTGAAGTTGGCACATGAATTTTCCCTTCCAATAGCATAGGCTTGCATCCTTCCTTTTGAATAATTTTCATAGAGGGGTGTTGATTATCTTCAAGATAAGATTTTAGAAGGTTTATGCATTCCTTTTTCTAACATCAATTCCAACATGTCTTTTGATAGTCATTGTGCTTGATTTAAATCTTGTGTAGGCTTGGGTTTAGGTGTTTGACTTTTCACTTGCCCATTCATCATATCATTTGATATAACTTCACACATCTTTTCTTCAACATTACACATTGGGTTGGGCCCTCCTTATTTGAAAGCTTGGGGCTTGGTCTAGTGCATTTGTGGCCAACCTATATTAGATTCAACATGGATATATAATTTTTGAAGTGTGCCCATAAGAGGGGAACACATTATTATTCATGACACTAATCAAGATGTTTTTACTTTCATTGCTAAAGATATTGGGTTTCGTGTTTGGTGTAAGTAAACACATGTCTTCCCATCATCTTCCCTCTAATCTTTGTGTCAATGGGTTGATATTGTGTTCACTTCAAATGGGTTCACATTCGAGTTGATGTTTTCATGGTTGATCCCACTTTAATATATTTAATTTCATAAATTGCTATTTTGTGGAAAGTGGTCACATTGATTATGGTCTAAGCAAAGGATGGGTTATATTGCAATCAACACCTTATGATATTTCCTTATTGTTATAGATATATTTAGGTGTTTACACCAAGAGGTCCATGATTTCTTTTATTAATGTGTTAACATGATATGGTCGACCAAAGGTTATGGTGACCTTCCTTTATTGATTTTGCATTTTTTTTTAAGGTAAAAGGTGTTAGTAACTTTACAAAGAATTCAAGTTGTTATCATATTGAAGCAATTTGTTATTGTTAAGGAGACCTCTTTTAAGCTAAGTGTTTTTTTAAGTTTCTTGCTCATCTCCTTGTTGGATATGCTTCGCATGATTGGCAAAGGTTTCAAGTCATAGGTTGCTACTTGGTTCTCACTTCGTGTGGTTCCCATTGCATTTCTTTTTGACTTTTGTTGATGCACTTGTGTTTCTAAATGTTGAGTATTGGTTGAACATTGGTCTCCTCTTTTTGTTTTTCCCTTTCCCCTTTTGGGTGAGTGTTTGTTCCTTAATTATGTTTGGTAGAGTTTCATGGTTTTAATAACTTTGTTTTAATAATTAGCCAACAATACCCATGGGCTATACCTAATATGAAGCACAAAGCAAAATTTATCATGAACCAAACCTCCATACATCACAAGGTATATGAACGAAAGGGTTCTTATCCCTACTCCTCAATAGTGGGAGGGTTCTTACACCTGCAAGTAGGCATAATTTCCTTCCCATCCTTGAGGAGTAGGCATGATATCCCTCCCAATTTGTAAGAGGAAAATTGATGGATATAAGGACTTCCCATCCTCGAGGAGTAGGCATAATATCCCTCCCAATTTGTAAGAGGAAAATTGATGGATATAAGGTGCCCTCCGCATACACTACAAATTTTCTCGGAGTGCTTTAGGAAATGCAATTTATCCTTTCTAAGGTCAGAAGATTTAGAGTTTGGGGTTTTGGGCATTAGGACCTGATTTGGGGACGTTGATGGGGCCCTCAATTTGAGACCGGAGAGCGCTAGAATTTGGGATTGCTTTCGTTCAAGCGAGACTGTGAGTCTTTCTGGCTGTGCTCTCGTGCGGTGCACAGCTCTCAGCAGGTGCTTCTTCGTTCCCACCAGAGGTACAACCATATCCCTTCTTCCGCACATATGTCTCCAGCGTTGTCTTCTTCTTCGTATGCATTTATACTGAAATGTGTTGTATAAATGTTTAAAATTCCAGAAAATGCTCTTTGCAAGATGGGCTGAGCATTTTTGCCCATTTGCAGGTTTGGTGTCCTGAAGGAGGAAGCAATGTCAGAGCCGAACGGTGATACGGTGGTGAGTGTCCATGACCTAGATGTTGGGGAGAAGGTTAGTATTGCAGGTGCTGAAGCTCCCCTCAAAGACCTTGATGCACCTGAAGAAACGAAGGAGAAACGTAAGAAGGCCCCTAGGAAGAAGAAGAAAGAAATTGTGCATGAAGATGGTGCAGCACGAGGTAAAGGCTTCGGACTCTTTCTGTCTATTCCAAATCACGTTGTATCAAAATTCGCACTGTTTTGCTTTGTTTGAAAATCTGGAGCTTTCTTTTGGACCCATGGGGCTGAAAAGTTGTCAGGGCCAATTTTTGACACAATTTTTGTGATTTGCAGCAAAGAAGAAAGAAGTCAAGAAAGAGTCAGGCCTTGGTCTAACATTCAAGAAGGAAGAGAACTTTGGGGATTGGTACTCAGATGTAAGACAAACATTTCAACCTTCACCCTGGATGATGTTTCTGTGACGCTCTTCTATGGTGTGACCTTCTAGGGTTTAGAGACTCTCAATGGCAGTGTTTTTGACTCAGAGGATACTGACAATTTTCTTTGATTGAATGAATACAGCTGGTTGTTCGAGGAGAAATGATTGAGTACTATGATGTGTCTGGGTGTTACATTCTCCGGCCTTGGTCTTATGCTATTTGGGAGTCCATTAAGGTACCCTCCATTTGTATGGGCAAGAATATTGAATTTTTTAGGGCAACAGTTTGTCTTTCAATCTTGAATGATTTCTCCTCTATATATTACACGTGTATATAAGAAGAAAGCATATGGTTTCTTCCAAAGGATAGGTTGCATGATCTGTATTCTATTTAAGGAGATTGCCTTAGTAACTAAAAGCATTCAGGAGGGTTTAGGGTTTAGGGTTTTGTAACTGAATTCAATGGTGGTGAATGTCACGAACAGGATTTTTTTGATAAGGAGATCAAGAAGATGGGGATTGAGAACACCTACTTCCCTCTTTTTGTATCAGAGAAGGCACTGACAAAAGAGAAAAACCATGTTGAAGGTTTTGCCCCTGAGGTATTTTGCCTCTCCACTTAACATGACATTGCATTGACCTCCGTATTGTCTGTGCCTTTCTTTGAGCATTTCCATCTTGGACTCTTTGCATTCAAATTCGCAATACACAAGGTTTGTGGTTTGGAACTTGGCAAGTTCCATCGATTCTTTGACTCTCACGTCTTAATTTCACCATTTTGGCTGTGCCTGTGCATGAGCAGGTTGCATGGGTGACAAAATCAGGAGACTCCCAATTAGAGGAGCCCATTGCCATCCGCCCCACCAGTGAGACAGTTATGTATCCCATCTTTGCTAAGTGGATTCGAGGTCACCGGGACCTTCCTCTTAGAATAAATCAATGGTGCAATGTGGTGCGGTGGGAGTTCAAACATCCTACTCCTTTCATCAGGTGAGTACTTTGCTGATCACCACTGAAACTGATCAATCCATGACAAAAGCACAGTTGTGTGTCTCAACGATCAAGTCCAGTATTTTGTTACACTATGAAGGAACAAGTGTAGCACGTAGTCCCTGCCAAAGCTGATGCCAATTTGTTTTCTTAGTTCAATGATTATTACGTTTATTTCACAGGAGTCGTGAGTTTTTATGGCAGGAAGGTCATACTGCATTTGCTACAAAGGAGGAAGCTGACAAAGAGGTGCACATTCACTTTTTACTAGTCTGTCTCTGTAGAATACATTGTATTAGAAGCAATCTGCATCTTGCAGTAACCCCACATTTGAGTTGTACTATGTTGCATCTATTTCAAGGTCAAGTATTTCTCACTCTTATAGGAGCACAAAGTTTGACTATCTAGGTCTGAAGCAAAAGAGTTTTTTTGATGCATACCCGAAATTTACCTGAGCAGGTACATGCCATACTGGAGTTATATCGTCGAGTATATGAGGAACTGCTAGCAGTGCCTGTTATAAAGGGTGTGAAGAGTGAAATTGAAAAGTTTGCTGGTGGTCTCTATACAACAACTGTGGAGGTTTTTTTCATTTCATTCTGCATTCTTTCATTTATTATTATTTCATTTATCTCAATGACTGCAAAGCTGGGGGTTATCAATAGTCAATTTTACAGATTCTTGAGACTTTGTAGTTGTAAGAAGTTTTTTGTCTTCCAGATGGTCAGTCTTATTGTCTTTCTGAAGGCAAA
>Ga0116227_10007061_pt1 | contig 22217 bp, 19 predicted proteins | sample S1TSphgellanicum_FD_89693 | JGI IMG/M metagenome (GOLD analysis project Ga0116227, IMG submission 89693) | Host-associated microbial communities from peat moss isolated from Minnesota, USA - S1T2_Fb - Sphagnum magellanicum MG | ecosystem: Host-associated > Plants > Peat moss > Unclassified...
AAAAAAAAAAAAAAAAAAAAAAAAAAAAAAAAAAAAAAAAAAAAAAAAAAAAAAAAAAAATATAATTTGGTATTAATTTTGATTATTTGTTTTTTTGTTTTTTTTTTTTTTTTTTTTTTTTGGTGTTATTTTCCCTTCAAGAAATAAACGAGTGGTGATAGGGCCCAGTACCATAAAAACAAGCCGCCTCCCGGAGTCCGTGCAACCGTACTGTGGCGCGGCTGGCTGCAGGCGGCGAGGTGGCGAGGTTGCGAGCGAAGGCTGTGTGCAGCTGTTGCTCTCTGTTCTTCTGTTCTCTTGCCTCAGCTCCGATTTCGCAAGCGATGATCATGCGAGAATCATCCCAGTCACTCATAATCGTGGCTCTTGCATCAATCAAGTTGACTACCATCTGATTTTGCTCATGAAATTAACAGCAAAAATCGAACAGTAGCATCGCGATCAGCAAGCAAACTGCGAAATAGTTCTCAGTTATATCATGGATGATGATGCAGGACTGATAGCAGCGGTAGCGACAGCAGCAGCAGCCGTGAAGAATGTTTTGTGTAGGAGAAGAAGTGCTTAGTTCTTTGACCCATCTGCCGTATGAGGAGTGCAGCTCATGATCATCCAGTGGACTTTTGGTGTTTTTGTGGGTGGGTAGTGGGACTAGACAACAGCAGCTGCTGCAGCAGCAGCTGTAGCCAGGCTTTTGTTGTTGCTGTTGTTTTTGTTGTTGCAGGTTACTTACTGGGTATCTTCATGGATTTATGTCACCAAGAAGAGATGTTCCAGCAGCTTGATGGGGTGAATTTGAAGAAGGGTCCTTGGACATCGGCTGAGGATGCCATTCTTGTGTCTTATGTGAGCAAGCATGGAGAGGGTAACTGGAACTCCGTGCAGAAACACTCAGGTCTATTTCGTTGCGGCAAAAGCTGCCGCCTACGGTGGGCAAACCATTTGCGTCCAAATCTCAAGAAGGGAGCCTTTTCTCCAGATGAAGAACGCACCATCCTTGACCTCCATTCCAAGTTCGGAAACAAATGGGCTCGCATGGCTGCCCAGGTATGTACTGCATCCACATGCCTTCTCTTTTCTTGCACTTTTTCTACATAACCCATCTCATCAACAAACCCTAAACATACAACACATGAACTCTCCTCCTCCTCTTCATCATCATCATCATCAGCAGCATCATCATTGTTTGCTGCTTCAGATCAAACTGATTTGAACTTCATTTGCTTGAAACTGTAATGTGATGATAGTTGCCAGGGCGCACAGACAATGAAATCAAGAATTACTGGAACACTCGTATCAAGCGAAGACTGCGAGCAGGCTTACCAGCTTACCCATTGGACATGACAAAGCATGTGTCATCATCCATGCCACCCCAATACTATTGTGAGCAAGAAGATGGCAGGGACAATATGGGCATTAGAAGAACAGATTTGGAGACCAAATTCACTTCAAGCGCTAGCTTGGGTCAGTTGTCCTTTACACATTTATACCATAGCTTCAAAGCAGTCTGTGTATGTTATGAATTATTTTTTCTCAATTAGCAATGTCTCTTAGATGCTCTTGAACCCATGCTAGCCAACATCATGACTGAGTCTCTTCTCCTGTTGGTTCTGGAAATGATTCAACAGAAAAAACTCTCAGGACACAGATTTTGTTTGTAGGATGGGTTTTTTTGCCTGAATTTTTTTGAATAGTAATGTCTCTTGAATGCTAGCCAATATCATGAGACTGGATCCTTTCCTGTTGCTTCTGGAAATGCAACAGAAAGCCTGATGGTGAAGTCAGTGGGTGGGTGGGTTAAGTAGTCATGGCAGCTTGTTCTCACTGCTCTTCATCTTGATGAAGTAGGTGAAGATGGTCTGACACTTTGTGAGTGACTCTCATAAGTTTTATGATGGCACTTATTTGTCATGTTACCTTCAAATTGATGTTGCACAGATTTCTCTGCAATTTCATAAATAAGTGTTGGGGTCAGTTTCTATGCTGCTATTGCAGTCAAGGCTACTTTGGTGATCAAATGATGACTGTTTATCATGCAGTATCTATTTGGTTTAGGAGTATTCTGTAAGAGTTCCATGAGTTAGATTGAGTGGTATGTTCAAATTCTGACATGAGTGAAAATTGTGATACTGTTGGCTTCTCATTTGAGTTTGTATGTATTTTCTTATGTTTGCAGGTGATCACAAAAGCTGCCAATTGAGCAGTCTTCATGGGGGGTGTGAAAACAGAAACTTTTATGCAATCACATCCATCAGTGACCTCCCTTTCACCTCAGTAGTTGCAAACCAGGGATTGGGTGTGGTTGGAAAGGGAATAGGAAACCCCTTGCCTCAGGTTAAGCGAGTCCGGCATAGCCTATGTGGGGGAGCTGATGGTAGTGGGGGGTCAGTCTCTTTTTCCCAGCTATCTGACGGAAGTGGCAAGACACTGCAGCCAGAATTGTACACAGAAGCTGGTCGAGCCTGCACACACAATTCTACAAAGATGGCAATGATGTCTGTGTTTGCAGATGAGCCTGATCCCTACATAGCACCTTATGATGGGACAAAAGGGCTCATGGGTATGCCCTTCTGTTCATTTGCACCCAATGCCAGCTTGAAACTGGAGCTCCCTTTAAGCCAATCAGCAGAATCTGCAGACAGTGTAGGCACTCTGCAATCTGCAATAATGAGTCCTCTTATGTCACTATCTCTTTCAAGTCAGCTCCTTTCAGAAGCTGACAGCTTTGGCTCTAATGCCAGCAACTTTCTGGAGGCTCTGATGAAGGTATTAGGCTGTACATTCATGTCAATGTGCATGAATAGCTTTTGTCTGTTGCATGGAACCTTACTTGCATCAGGAGCCTTGAAACTTGTGGTGGTTGTGTTAATGTCTTCAACTATGGTGTCCAAGCTCTTGACATCAAGTTATTCCTCTGGTTAATGTCTTGCATTGTGTGCCTGTGATGTCCTGAGACTAAGCTTGCAAATGCATTTGATGTGCAGGAGGCGCACCCAACTGAAGGGCTTGACCAGGTGGGGCGTACAGATCTGATTGACCAGCTACTGGTTCTCACATCTGGTAACATATCTGCAGATATTGCCGCACTCCTCATGGGCACAGATAATAGCAGTTGGGGTGAGGACATCAATCCTATGGCAACAGTAGAAACTTGTGATTCTTCTTACCAGGAGAACATATCACTGAATTGTTGTAATGACAGTGTGAAAGAGCCAGCCACCTCACCCCTCTTGCAGTCTGCTGTGCCACCATCTCTCTCAGCTTCCCAAGTTGCAGGGCCAAGGGTGGCTGAGATGTCTGCAGAAGTGCCTTTGGGGGAATCGACTGATGATGAATTCTTAACAATACTTGCAAGCTCTGATACCATGCCTCAGTGGTATATTCCTCCTGAGGACTATTCAGTAGGCAGTATTGCATGCACGTCCCTTGTTGATGTCATTGACAATGAAGCAAGTTGTGAGGTTGCTGTGGAGTTGGACTACCAGGTTCCTGGATTAACTGGACCAAATCATCATTCAGAACTGAACACTAGCCCTTGGAATGTAACATCATCAGCTGTGGCCATACAGGAGAACTTTCTTCTGAGCAAAGGCCACAAATCCTTCTTGGAGAGCAGATAAGTGACCATATTGCTTTATACTAATTCAAAGACCTTTTGAAGCACTAGTGAATCTTGTCTGTGACGTGAATCACTTGCAATTGCTTGAATGACTTGAATCTACTGATACATAAGTGGCTGTAAATTTGTTTTTTCCCATGCTAACTATAATTGTTTTAGTGGAAGCTAACTGAGACTGATGAGAGCTGGACTCTTCTCATTAGTTCCCAGTACGTGTTATTGAGAAGATCTGTCTGAAAACAGGTCAGTGGTATTGCATCTGCCGATTGATGGAGTCTGGTGGTGAATAGGAAGACAAGAACCTTCTTCATTGGCCCCCCATGTTGTCCTCCTCAGTAGTTTTGTGGCATAGATTAAGATTTTACGACTTTTGGAACTGTGAGGCTATGATTCTTGCAGCTGACCTTTTATAACTACATGCTTTTTGTTGTGACAAATGTTCAGTTTCTGGCTATGTATTTGCTTTCTTTGGGAGAAGTCACTATAAGTGCATTGGTGTCCCTGTTGTGCATGTTGTGTAAAGGACAAGAGAATGGTTGACACATTTCAGCTATGGAGCAAATACAGTGTTGCTGCTTCTGTATTCTCATCATCACTGGTACCCATTGTGCTAAATGCTACTTGTTCACTCTTTTTTGGGAGCAAGCTTGACCTTTTGCAGAATCAAAGTAAGAGCTTGATATGGGTGGTGCCTGGGGGCAACCTGAGAGCATTGTTGGGTGGATAGAGGAAAGCCTTTCGAGGGACATGTTAAGTTTTCGAAGTCTTATTGGAATCCTTCCTAGTATGCCATGGTTGAAAGTAATGAAGGCTCGCGAAAAATGTGTTGATGCTTAGAGATGGTGGAGGTGGTAATTCAAGTGATATTGGGTGCTGGGATGTTTACACATGGTTCTCGAATTTAATGGATGTAAGAAACATTTGAGGGTTTGAAGCCCGAATTTTCAACCATGCATCATTTGTGGGCCTATTACAAGTTTTGATTGGGGGAAACCATTAAGGCCGACAATTTACTATCAAAATTGCCAAGGTACTAGGGTATATGTATATTGGGTAGAGTTATAGAATAAGCTTGTGCCTAGGGGTGGGAAAAGAAAAGCCTATTATGTGACCAATGAGATTGTTAGGTTGGGAGCTTTGAATCGTTTTTAAGGAATTTAATCTCTTTTGGTAATTGGCTAACACTTCAAATTTTAAACATTTGGCCTAGGTCTGAAGTTTTTTTTTGGTGGCCACCAATAAAATTGTTGGAGTTGGTGCCTTGAATTTTGTTTAAAAAATTAGGTCTTATTAGTGAACTAACATGGAAATGTTGTATGGTCTTTTTACATGTGGTCCATGCAAATGACATGTAAATTTCGCACAAGGAGATTTAACCAAGAACTTGGAGCTTAAATTTCACACATGGGCTTTTTTTATTTTATTGAGGGTTGCACAATTTACAACATTTTTAGATATATACATTCTCAACTTTGCAACCTTCTTTTCATAATAAACATGGGTGTTACTTGTGTTGTTTGTTAACATGTTTGTATGCATGTAAAGGTGATAGTAGGAGTGTAATAATACATATAGAAGGTGTTGAATAGGCTTGTGTGTAGTTGTGCAAAAAAATGATATGACCAATGAAATTGTTGGATTTGGTGGATTTTTTTTTTTTTTATTAGTTATTTTTAGTAGTGTTACTTTTTCAATTTTGTGATGTTTAGCCACATTAGTGATGATCCACAAAATGATTTAACCACATTTGGCTATGGATTAACTATGCAAGTTGAAATTTATTTAAATCTTTTTTTATTTTGGCTATTTGCTTGAACGATGTGTAGAGACATGGTGATTTCTTAGAAATTTTAATCAATTTTTGGTGAATGCTTTTGAAAAAAAAGGAATGTTTGACAATTCATTTTTTATTTTTGAAAAAACACTCATCAAATGGAAAAAATTCACCACAAAAAATTCTTGATCTTGAGTGAACTAACATGTAAATGTGTAATAGGGTTTAGTAGTTTTGTGGAAATGATAGAAATGGACCATTATTTTCAATGTTTAGTGACATAGGGTTATGTATCAACGTGAAGATTCTTTTTCCAAGCCAATACGATTTGGTGGTTTGAATTTGTTTTCCTTAGTCATTTTGAGGGAACTAATAGTTGGAGGTGTTTGTTTATTAGCTTTATCTATGGGTGGAGAGAGAGAGTTTAGAGACATGTAGTCTTTATTTGGTCCCACAATTTGACAAATGTTCAATATGTGGTGTGGTTCTAGGAACTATATAATGAAATAATTGGGAGTGTTTTTTTTGAACTTCATGGAACATTTCTTGTTTTTTTAAACTAGCGGTGGTGGTTTGAACCCATGTTGTCCAATTCTTGATTTCAAAAGAAACCTTCAGTCTTGGTTCTAACTTTTATTTTTTGTTTTGTTCATGGAACCTTTAATTTAGTATTGATACCTTGACTTGAATTTAGTAAAATCAAGAACATGCCAACATTGGTTTAATGTTGAATGTGATATTAAGGCTTAACCTAATTAAACAGCAAGCTAATTGTTACTTTGAAAACAAATATTTGATAATGCAATTAATTAAAAAAAAATCAAGTTCACTAATAGTTTTTGAGATTATTCAATTAAAATATATATTGAAAATATTGGAAATTTATAATGTCATCTCATTTATAAATAAATCTACACAAATTTATCAATTGTCAAAGTTCAAATATTTGTGAATGAATATAAGGGTAAATATTTTCATTCCTTTTCTATAGGAAATTAAGTAGCAACAGTAATATCAGTTGTCCATGTACCCTTTGCTTGGACAATACAAAATAATAAAGATGTAAGGCAATCTAATTTATGGAATCCACATCATATCAAGGAGAATATTATTCCTTCTCATGTAATTGTGCAAAATTATTATTAAATAAATTTTGCTTCCCAAGATGTTGAGACTTCATATTACATCATTATTATTATACCTAGGATGTCAAATTAACAAATGTTTGTCACATTAGAGTTCTTGTTGTTAGAACGAACTCATGAGAAATTGAAATCATGCAACCCATCAACTAGTCAAATTTTCCACTCATCATTTTTGTGGAATCACACCATGAGACTTTTCATTGCATGGTTATTGATATTTTAAAACAAGGAAGAATATTGGGTCCAACATTAGGGTTGATGTACCCCATCCAAGAGGTTGCAATTTTGTGGTTCGATTCTAGAGGATTCAAGTCCTCATATCATGACACCATCAACTACCATGGTTAGGTTCCACATTGACAATTAAAAGAAAATAATTATTATTATTTCAAAAAATCAGTTTTTTATATTAATATTTCATGATTTACAATAGTCTACTATGATGTTATCATATGAGTAGTGGAGTTATTCAAATCATTGCCTACATTAATTATGAAGGTTTTCCACACCTTAACTTCATATTTTCATAAAGATTCATTTCAAAACTGAAAGGATTGTTTAATGACAAAATTAACCCTAGGATTTAAGGTATATATATTCAAAGTGTTGTTTCATTTTTAAGGATCATAACAGGAGAATTCTCATTGCAGTTGATAAATATAAAAACCCTAAAATTTATATAAAATTGTAAATATATCAAGATGGCAAAAGCTCTTGAGCAGAACACATTGAGCAAGCAAAGCTTGGTTGCTCCAACAAGCAAGCAAGTAGCTAGCAAGGGATATCAATGGCACATTGAACAAGCAACCAATAAAATTAGCTATCAAGGATCAATGATGTATGTGTATTATAAACTTGTGGAAAGCAATGCCAACATCAATACTCTATTGCAACAAGATCACAGCTAGTATTGAATCACAACATGTAATTATACTCATGCTATGCATGTGTGATGATGAAGACTACTTACATGTCCAACAAAATTTTCAAGTACTTACATAGATCCAACTTGTGAATTTTTCTTCATACCTAATTTGTAACATTTGTGCACAATTCAATAATAATATAAGCTCTCACTCATCCAATATTAATGAAGAAATTAATTATTATTCATGATTTTAAATTATAGGGTTTCAATCAAGAGGCAAGGATCATGTGATTGATGTGATGTTATGGCTACTAGATTATGATCTACATGCATGGGAGGCGCTCCTAGACTCATGATTGACTAACAAAAAATTCATGTTACAAGAAAGTAGAAACACTTGATCAGTTGGTGTTGAAGTAAACAATTTGAATCCGCAATTATCATTACAAGTGCACAACATCTAAGTTTTGTGGATATTTTTGTTGTTGTTCATGTAAGTTGTGTGGCACCATGACCATTGCAAACTATTGTGGTTTACTTATATGATATATCCTCTCATGGTTCTTGATCTTCAAGTATCATCATTTGGAAACTCCTCTAGTTATATTGATTTCAAGTGGAATCGATTATCATTACACATGAGTATAGTGATCGATTTTGTTGCTCTAATCAAGCTTCAACATAGTGAAGAGTGCTGACATTGTGTACTCCTAGTTAGTGGCTTAAATCCAATGCAACAAATAGCTTCTCAAAAGAGATTGAATCCTTGTATTAAAAATCCAAGTAGTTCTTCTAATCTTCACCATAGGAATGTGGTTTTGTGTTTCGTACTTCTTTCATATTAGTATCGACTTGAAGAATTAGTTGCATGCAACTAATTCAAAAGAAAACTCCATATTGAGGCTGGCAATCCTCGGCCTAGTTGTGATGAATAGCAAGTGATAATTTAGTTGCGTATATGAGACATTTTTTACTTCATTAAATACTATCCTTGAATTACATTAACTTCCCTCTCATATGTTAAGTAGGAATTTAGCTTCATTGGTCGAACAGCTATTTCACAGCAACTACATGCAGCAAGAAACACCAAAGTGATCAATATTTAGCTTGAAAGCACAACTAATGCAATTGGGACTAATTCTTTTGTTATGTTTGTCATTTTTTTTATAAGCTTATAAGCTAGCATATTGCTCCTAGAAAAATTTATGACCTTTGCAAGTTGCAGAGATTTATACAATGCCCAACTATTCGTCAAATATTATCTCTCACGGATCACCAACACTATTGATCATGATTCATGTGTTGGTGGTACTCTTAATATTACCCGTGACCACCTCCTTTTCAGACAATCATGATCTAGTGAAACTAGGATTGATACTCGAGCCACTGGAGAACAATCAGCTCAGCGGTCCTGTTATAACAACAACAACAACAACAACTCAGGAATTGGAAGAGAAAAGTCCTAATCTGCATCCGCTTATATATCTCCATGGTTACAACGGCCATAACAATTTCAAAGGATCAAGCTGCTTGCACTTGAAGAAGCAACGACGGAAGCTAGATGTATGTACGATGATGATCGTGGACAAGATTGACGGAGTTGGAGATTTTACAACTGTGCAGGCGGCTGTGCACGCAGTGCCAGATTGGAGCAGTGTGCGCACCACTATCCACATTCATGAAGGAATATATAAGTGAGTATAATACGAAGTTCTTCTAAACTGGTCTCAATTATTATATACTTGCCCAAGACCAGAATGAACTTGACTTAGTTGATGACTTAGTATTAATGATCTTATATATATACTCTTCACTAGACCTGAATGGGTGTAATTGATGCTCAAAATTATAATTGGAATCTCAAATTTATTTGCCTAAGATTGATTGATTGCCATAATAAGCATGTAAAAGTCTTAGAAAGCATTGAAGAGTAATTTATGTCATGACTTCTTCTTTTTTAATAAAAATGTTGTTGGGGGGGGGGGGTGGGTTAATTTCAGAGAGAAAGTTCATGTTCCAAGCTCAAAGACTTATGTCACATTTCAAGGGTCAGGAAGGCACAACACCATAATTACATGGGATGATAATGCTAACAAAACAGGAAGCACTTTCACATCTGCATCAGTGGCTGTGCTTGCTGATCATTTCATTGCACAAGACATTAGTTTTGAGGTATGATTTAGTTCTAAATGATACACATTGACTCTTTGCCATCCGATTAATTGTTTGTTGGCTCTGCTTGAAAGGGTTCAAAGTATAGGAGAATGGCTTGTACTCATGTCCTTTTCCTACGTAAAGCAGAGCTGGGATTTTTTCACTTTTTAGAAATAGTGACACGCTGGCTGGTACCTTCCACTGGTAAGAAGGATCCCAGTACAGCCTGGCTGATGCCTTCCACCGCAGAAGATCCCGCTTGCTGAAAACAGGTTTTTTCAGGCAGGTAAGGGAGCTGAAAATACGAAGGAAAAATCCAGGCAGTGCTTTTCGACTATGGAAGTTCTATGGAGTATTTATTGATTTATTTCCCACATTTTGAGGAATGTTCACTAAGTGTTACTATGAAATATGAGATTTTTTTTTGGGGGAAAACTTCATGGGTTTAGGGTTTAAGGTCTAACATGTGTTTAATTTGCACATAGGATTGTGAAAAATGTGAAGATTATGATTAATTAATTTTTATTTTATTGTGTGACCTATTGGGTTGTAGAAAAGTGACCAACAAGAAAAATAATAAAAATTAAAATAAACTTTATTGAGTGTAAGGAGTGATTGTGGGGAGAGGGAACATCACAGAATACAGCTCCAAAACCTGGACCTGGCATTATTGGGGCCCAAGCAATAGCATTTGAGGCGTCAGGGGATATGGCAGCATTCTATTCATGTGCATTCTATGGGGCACAAGATACCCTCTATGATAGAAAGGGTCGACATTTTTTCAAAGATTGTTACATTGAGGGATCGATTGACTTCATCTTTGGCAATGGACGCTCGTTATATAAGGTCTGTTAATCACACTCTTTTTCAATGAAAATGAAATTTACAAAGGCAAAAAGTACCCAATTCCCATATGTACCTATCCTTAAGTGAAATACAAAGGCTTCAATATTTACTACCCACTTCTCATCCATTCCTAATAGGTATGTAGAATACAAGCTCTAATATATTTTTAGCTCCCATGCATGGTACATACACTACAACATAATGTGGGTGTTTCCTATAGTAGTAGGCCTTGGCTTACAATGCATGTGGGAGGTCAATTATATGGTTTCATGCATTTCAATGTAAAATATATGTGTTATGTATTATGTAGCATAGGTTGAAATTGATGTAATTAAATTTGCCACATTAAACAAGGTTGACCTAATGTTAGATGGAAAAACAATTTCTTGTTTTTATTAGGCCCTGCCCCCTTAAGGGGAGGGATTATTGCTTCCAGGCATGTTGGTTGTGGTTTTCAATTGCCTTTTTACACCGCAAGCTACTTCACCTCATATTTTAGTCATGTTTAGATCAGCCTGTCTTGGTTAGGGTTAGGGTTTTAATGTTTTATGTTCTTCCTCTGCATAGGACTGCATGATCAACACAACCGCAACAAAACATGGGTACATAACAGCTCATAGTCGACAAAGTGTGGATGAAAACACTGGATTCTCCTTTGTCCACTGCTCAATAGTAGGAACTGGGTCGAATTTGTTGGGGCGGGCTTGGGGTCCAGCCTCCCGAGTTGTGTTTTCCACAACTTTCATGGACAATATTATTGATCCCCTTGGTTGGAGCAATTGGGGCAAATCTGGTGCAGACACGTAAGTGGCACTCTACCATGATCGGCAAGCTCTTTCTTTTTGGTCATGTAGGTTGAGCTCTGATTAGCAAAATCAGATTAGGTTCACACTGGAAATTATCCAACAGCAACCCAAATTGACATAATTTAATTTTACATAGGTGCCCAATATGAGAATATTAATTTAAAAAGGGAAGTTAATAAAAAAAAACTCAATTGACACAATTGAATTTTATATATGGGACCCAATTGACATAATTAAACTTTGTATACCCACTCTGAAAAATTTTAATTTTTAAAGGGGGAGCCAATCAAAAAATAATTAAATTTTGTATACCCAAATATGACAAGATTAATCCCTTACTTCACCTATATGTTGGGGGGTACGGTATGGAGTATATATCGGTGCATTTTGCATCTTAACTCTTTGAAGTGAGGTCCCTGAAGTTTACTGCATTTAATTGTTTGGTGTGTTATTTGTCCCTTTAAAAAACTAAAGACTTAAAAAGAATATGTATCGCCATTTCAGGACAATCTACTATGGTGAATATTGCAATATGGGTCCTGGAGCAAACACTGATGGACGAACTAGTTTTGCAAAGGTGCTCACATTTTGTGAAGCCGTCCCTTTTATGCACATTGACTATATCGATGGCTGGGAGTGGCTTGAGTAGACATGAATGACATTGTTGTGTGATATGCTTTGAGGTGATAAAAATTAACTATGTAATAATGGCTTTGTACATCATGGCAATTTCAAACCAGCTACAACAAGAGTTAAATAGAAACACTGTCATTCCAATGAAGTTCACCCAAAATGAACTCTGAGTAACCACCTTGTGAACTATCCTCAAAATATGAGACCAAATGAAAACTACCTTCATCATTCCCTAGTGTCTCTCCCATACAGGCAGAGCAAAACTTATAGAACTTGGTTGATTTTTTTGAATTTAGAAATTCACTTTTTGAATTTGTTTGTTGTCCATAATATGCTCATCAGCATTCCCCAAAGTTCTAAACTCCATTAGAAAACTCACTCATTGAAACTGAAAAACCAACAAAAATTCTTCATCCTCTTCTCTTGTTGCTCTCGCTTCCATGACCATAGAACACCACAAACCATAAAATACTACAAACTATGTATGGAAAGTAATTCGTTCAAAATTTCCTTCTTGCACACTCAAACTCTCTCTAAACATATAATGAAAAAAGTAAATTGAAAAATAATTAATATCCCATAAAATCCAAATCGTTAATTGGCATCATACTTTAGTTGGTTAACTATATTCAACACATCATGCATGGGCTTATTCTTTAGTTAGTTAGCTCCATTTGACACACCATGTATAGGCATCAATTCTTTAGTTACTTAGGTGGACAAAAATGGCCTAGTTTTTATTGTAATTTTTTTTTCTTTATATTTTGATTTCCATCAAAATTAATGAGTCAAAAAATTTCAAATATTTTATAAATATCATATTTTAAATTATTATACTTCTAGATTTCATTGTAATAATTCATAAATGTGTTTTTGTATGGTATAATAATAATAATAATAATAATACCAAAAAAATGATGCTATGTCACAATTTTGATGTTTGGACTCTAGCTCCATTCGGTGTGCCATGCATGGGCACTAATCCTATAGTTTGTTAGCTCCTTTAACATTTTATTATATGGATCCAAAATATGGGAAAAAAAAAGTGCTCTTAAATTACCAACACCATTATACACATTTATTGTACTTTTGAGGTTTGATGCTTTGAAGATATATTTTTAAATGAATTTATATATTTTAAAAAAAAAATTCATAACCAATGATAATAATAATTTCTTCCTAAAAACTAGCACAATATAATTCAAGGAAAAAATAAGACTAATTAAAATGAAAGATAACTTCAAGAAAACAAAAGAAATTGCATATTCAATCACATGCCCTCTCAGTTTTAGGGCTTAGTAATTTAGGGTTGCGAAACGAGGTGTCGTCACCAGTTGTTATCGATACAGAACAACGACGATGGTTTCCGAAGTCCCAAGAACCAGGTGTCATTTCGGGTGACCTCGTGGATCTTCAAAAGCCGTGGATCACTTTTTGATCGAACGGACGCGCACTAAACCCTAATGCAAGCTCTGTATGTATTCGCCGCAGTGTAGAGTACTTGGCTTTTTCCTTTGCGTTTTGTTTCCTGCGAGAGAGAGAGTGATCAGGTCCTCGAGCCTGTGTCTGTACCTAACTCCCACTCCGGCGTCTGCCTCTTCTTTCGAAGCTTGCCATCATGGGGCGTATGCACAGCAGTGGGTGAGTAAATGCTGACGTTTGACAAGCTGTTTCATTAGGGGTTTTGGTAGCGTTTCATGAATTTTTGTTGTTTTTCTGTTCAAGAATTTATATTGTTTTGATGGTTTCTAGGACTTATGTCTGAAGATGCTTGTATTTTTATTTTTTTTTGATTTTTTTTTGGCTTGTTGCAGTAAAGGTATGTCCTCATCGGCTTTGCCGTACAAGAGGACACCCCCAAGCTGGTTGAAGGTTACCACTGCGGAGGTGGAGGATCATATCTGCAAGTTAGCGAAGAAGGGATTGACTCCCTCGCAGATCGGTGTTATCCTGAGGGACTCTCACGGTATCGCACAAGTCAACAGTGTTACAGGGAGCAAAGTGCTCCGTATTCTCAAGGGCCATGGTAGCACTTGAAACCCTAACTTTCTTGCCTTCTGTACGCCACACTGGCAGGCCTATCCTAGGGCATAAACAGTGAGCTATCAGGGGTTGATTCTGGTAAAACCTTGTCATTTCCAATAGTGTTTGAGCTCGCTCTAGGATTGTCTCCTTTGCTTTGCTCTGCTTAATGTTTGATGCGTGAACTTTGTCATTGAGTACGTTAGTTTTGCACAGGGTTTTTGGCAAGGTTTCCGATGGCTTCTGATGATGTAGAAGACAACTGACAGTTTTGGCCATGCAGGATTAGGACCTGAGATCCCTGAGGATTTGTATCATTTGATCAAGAAGGCTGTGGCTGTGCGCAAGCATTTGGAGAGAAACCGCAAGGATAAGGACTCAAAGTTCCGGCTTATTCTCATTGAGAGCCGTGTTCACCGTCTTGCCCGCTATTACAAGCGCACAAAGAAACTCCCACCTAACTGGAAATAGTAAGTGGTACAAGCTCTCCTACTATAGTATCACATGTCACAGGAGCTACATGACACAGCATAAACTTTAAAGAATCTGGTTTAATCCTCTTGTTTTTGTTCAATTCTCTGGTTTCAATGTTTCTTATTTTCCTCTGCTTGCTTTGTTTTGCAGTGAGTCTGCAACTGCCAGCACCTTGGTTGCTTAGGCGACGTGGAGAGATTGGTTGTTGCCGAGATAAATTGAACCAAAGATAGATAGAGTTTGACAGATTAAAGATAGTGTCTGATTACAGATGTGTTTGTTTTATTGGTACCCCACTCTTCGGTGATTCTTATGCCACAGATGTCCCAATGCTCAGATGAGGAGACCATGCATATAAATCCATGAGGTTTTTTCAGAATGGGTTTGGATGCCAATTTTTGAGGATGCTTTGATTGCTGGTTCCATCTTACTCTACGGCATGGCTTATCAGGAGTGAGTTGAACTTTAACTTCCTGTTGATTGCAATCTTGAACTTTCTCTATCTCTGGCTCATGTGTATGTTTCATTGAACGCGAGAGATTTCATTGTCTCTAATCTACTGGTCGTTTTTGGTTTTGTTTGAGTACTTAATAAGATTATATTTTGTATCTTTTACCTCATATCTGACTATTTTCTAAGATTCTCCTCTGATATGAGAGCTGACTTTGTTCATCTACATTGCCAGTGATGAGTAAAATCATTGAACAGGATTGGTAGTGTGTTCCTGCCATACATGATGAAAGTGCCAGTTAACAGTCACAAGGGCTACCATTGTCTGTGTTTTGCTTGGTTTACCTATGGACAATTACCAATGAAACATTTATTTGCTGGCGAGTGTATTTCTGTCACGTATATCTACATATTACTGTTTGTTTGAAGGTTTGCTTTAAACTAAGAGGCCGAAACCGAAGCTAATGGTTTGGGGCATTTTCCTACCAGGGGAGGGCGGAAGGGATTGTGTGGAGATTGTTTCTACCTATGGCATGTATCACATGGTTTGTAAACATTTTGCAGGTGGTTGTGCAGGCACTACTTTGCTTATATCAGGAATTTGGTGTGCATATTTTGATCATGTTGATCTTTTTTGGTAAGGACGTTTCCTGCAGTGTATTTTTGCTACGGTTGATCTTTCATGGCCAGATGTTCTGTATAAGGGGGAGGTTTCTCTGTGATAGCCATCACATGACAAGACTGAGGGTAGATAGGATGTTGGTGGATGGAGGGGGTTTTATTGCATGGAATGTTCTTTTTCATGTTGTAGCTCCCTGCAGTTTGCCTGCATTCACTGGGTTGCCTGTTACACTGATGTGTAAATGAGGCATTTGTCTGAGAGATACACTTTGATGCTCTTATCTTTAGAGTACCACACAAGAACTATGTCTGTGCTCTGGATGTTGCATTGTGGTTGTATATTTCTGTTGTTTGATTGAAGTTGAATGATGAGACATTCCTATCAGAGTTTGATGCCATGTTATTGCTGTTTGGATTTTGTTTTAACAATGCATACTTGTGTGTGCAGCTCTCTCTTTCTTTAGTTATAATTTCTTCATGCAACTGCTCTTCAGTTTGGAAGTATGTCCAGGGTTAAGTCAGGTCAATGTCTCTGTCAGCTGTTGAAAGAAACTTTTGACTTGTACATATGTCAAAGACCGTTACAATCCTGGCAGACGAATGTCAAGGATAGCATTTAGATGGTCTGGCTGTTTTAATCATACCTCAACAATGCTATGTTTGGACCCATTGTTGCCGGATGTGTTATTGTGATCATCTGAGCTCCATTAAGGGGTACACACTTAGTCTAAGCTCTAAACTCCTATTCTGACATGGGAGCTTTCTTTGTTGCAAAAAGTGAGATTGAATCTTAAAACCTTGTGTGTTGGCCAATCTTTGATTCTTGTTAAAACAAATACTATGAATCTAGGAGTGATTAGTGTGTATGCACACAGACTCAACATTGTCACTGGCAATCATGCAGAGACCCTTCACGTGAGCTGCATGGTGAAAACCATTGGCACTTTGTCTGGGGACCAAAGTGATTGGATTTGATGAGTCATTCAGCTTTCAAGTGGATTTGGTGACCAGTTGAAACCTGACATTATGGAAATGAGTTGAAAAGCTTGATGAGCAATGAGGTTTGCCTATCTATGGAATTCTGAAGTTGGAAAACATTCAATTTTCTTTCAAGTTCTTATCCACATTGATGCTGTTTTGGGTCCTGTGCACTGTCAATTTGTTGGCAATGTGTATTGGTGTTTAAAAGTGTGGCAAGATATGTTTTTGCTTTTGATTTTTTGTTGGACTCCTCTCTCTCTGTGGTTGTGTTATGGTACTCTGAAGAGTGTGGTGACATGTGTGCAAGTTTCTGTGTATTAATTTGTGATTCAAATACCCATGTTAGGTTGAAGCACGAAATAGACCACAGATCTTCAAAAGACACCTTAAAACTCGAAGATAGAAAGATAAGAATGAATTTGAAAGAAAGACCACCATGACCAGAAGCAACCAGAAATAAACTCTAAACCCGAAATAAAGTTTACATGGCAGCACTTATGAGATGAAATAAATCACAACAAAAGCACACCAAATCATACCCAATCTTTTATCAGAGTCAGCACTTATGAGATGAAATAAATCACAACAAAAGCACACCAAATTATACCCAATCTTTTATCAGAGTCACTTCAATCATACTATAACCGACACCAATCTTCTTTGCTCTTCAGTGCATGTCTGCAACAAAAGTCTGAATTACTAGTACTAGTACCCAAAGCTGCCCAGTACATGACCTTGTACATAAAAGTGCATAAAGTAAAAGTCAAAACATGTTGGTTTGGCTCATCGAAATGGTTTGTGCCCTGCCATTTTTTGCTCAGTTTTCTGAGGTTAGTTTAAGGCGCAGCAGAGAAAAGCAAATAAAGCTGTGCAGCTGCCATAGAAAAGTGTAAGAAACATGATCTGATTGTTGCTCCGTGTTTTTGATTGGCCTACCATAATGATTGGTCCACATGGTTTGCTGTTAGTAGTCTACCACTGATTTTGCAGTCCCAGGTTTAGTTTTATGGGTAAGGTTGGGAAAAAAGAGTAAATAACTAAACTTGGATGTGAGAAACATTTTTCAGCAGTTGCATACTCAGCACCGCTGGAGCTGCTCTAAGACTACCAATAATAGACAATCTTCTCTTTAGATACAGTGCTTGCAGCAAAACTACAGTTAAATATTGCTGAAGAAAGAATTTGGGTAGCTTTAAGGGCACAATTCAATATGGGTCTGTGAGCAAACAGTGATGTACAAACTTACTTTCCCAAAGGCACTCACACTCTCTGAAGCAAACCCTGTTTATTGGTGCTTCTATTTTGGGGGAGTTGAGGGGGCCAATCAGAGTGGCTCTTCCCCCAAAATTTAAACAAATAAATAAAATTGTGGGCACACCCATGAACTAAATTAATAGAAGCAACAATAGCATAGCATAAAATCCAAATCCTTAATTGGCATCATACTTCAGTTGGTTAACAGCATTTGGACCCACCATGCATGGGCATCAATCCTTTAGTTACTTAGCTCAATTCAGTGTTTTTTGTTTTTGGCTAATTTTCTGGCCACACAAAAAATATATAAATTAATTAATTAAAAAATCCCCAAGTGTCATAGATACCAAGGATTTTTTTGGGGGGGGGGGAAAAAAATTATCCACAGTTGCCATGTTATTATGATGGATTTTCACTTTTTTTTTAATTGCCATATTTGGACAACAGGTTCTAGCGTGTCAGCAAAATATAGCACAATTCCTAAACTTTTCTATTTTCCTTGTGTGACGGTCCTGTAGCCAAATCTGGGAGAAAAAAAGAAGGAAAAAAAGGCATTTGAGGCTCTATTTGAAAATCCATGTATGGGCATCAATCCCTTAGTTCGTGGATGAATGGCTGTCTGCCACGTCCATTTCGTTGGTTCTTCGTCGTCGTCTTCGTCGTCTTCTTCGTCTTCCTTCCTCGTCAGTCCTCTTTCTTCTTGACCGCCTCGTGCGATAAATCCGAGTTCTTGTGCCACGTTTGTGTACAAATGCCGAGGAGCTTTTGTGCTTGATTGCATCTGTGTTTGTTGGCCAAACAAGGTTGTTGCGAAGACTTAGGAGGTTTCAGAGAGCTAGGATTTGTGCGTTTTGAGTGTCTCGGTGGTTTTTTTTGGGAGCTTTTTTTTCAATCGTTACTTTGTTTTCTGTATCGTGTTCTTTTGTGCTTTTGAGAGAGAGAGAGAGAGAGAGAGAGAGAGGGGTGGACTCCGGAGGACTACCTTTTGTTGTCGTTTTAGTGCTCTGATTTTCACCGCGAAGGTGCTTGTTGGTGTTGCTGTGTTATAATAACAAGAAGCGATGGCTAGGGTTGGCGGAGGAGGAAGCTTAGGGATTCAGGTGCGGAAGTTGCTGATGTCGACTTACTCGCGATCACATCCGGCAAGCATCACTCAGTGCATGGTAAGTAAGTCGGCCATGTAGTGCATTTTTTGGACGCATTGCTACTGGCGAGAGAGACACAACCACACACACACACACACACAGTTAAACAGACAGACGGACAGACAGACAGACAGACAGAGACGGATCGTGCTTTTTTCTTGCGATAGCCTGGTCAAGAATCAGTAAGGACGTCGTTTCTGTCCCTGGCAGGTGCACAGAGGATTTGCGCAAGAGAGACCGGAGGACAGCTCCAGCTCCAATTGGGGAGTAGGCGAGCCGCCGATCGATGAGAAGCACACTGAGCGCGGAACTGCCCCGGGGAGCGAGCATTCGCAACAACCGCAAGGAAATAGTAGTAGTAGTCCAGAGTTGTCCACGGATGCTGAAGGTCAGAAATATACACCTAACCTGAGCAAGCAGAAATCGACACGCGACTTCATCAACACGCAGCGCGAGGAAAGACTGCACGGATCTGAGGTTGGAACCTTTTCCATTTGCCAAGCTTCTTCGCAATCACAGAAAGGGCAGCTTGTGCTTCTCGATTGTCTCTAGGTTTTTTCTTCATTCGCATGTTTTGCTACCCATTAATTTTTTTTCTGTAAATTTCAAGCTGAGATTGTGCACCTGACAATGGCAGGGTTCTGGGCCAGCAAGTCATGAAGTCCGCCCAGAAGACGCAGAATCCCAGCATGCCTCTCAGAAGAAAGGAGCAACACCAGCAGATGTTGCTGCCGGTTAAATGTTCTCTGGATGGCAATCCCCAAGGTGTTGGCTGGTTGAGAAAGTCCAGGTATCTCTCAGCTGTTAGCCTGCAAACCTTGAGAGGTCTGGATCAAACTGTGCTCTTCTGCTGTCTTGTCTCTTCAACATCTTGCTGTCCTCCGCATTGTTCTTTGCAAACCAGGTGTTTGAACATGTGTGCTGCACCTGTCTCTATTGTTCAAACTGTTCCTCAGTTTTGCTTTTTCTCTCTCCTCTGTTCTTTTGGGTTTGGTTTCTCTTTGTTGCTGTTTGCCAATTTGTAGTCAGATATGAAATCTGTCTAACATTCTCATAGGTTGTCTCTCATTTCTATACAGGTGACTGATATTCCGTTTTTTCTCTCCCCTGTTCTTTAGGGTTCAGCTTCTCTTTGTCCCTGTTTGCGATTCATAGTCAGATGTGAAATTTGTATAACATTCTTATAGGTCATCTCTCATTTCTATGCAGGTTGACTGGTATGATATATATTGCCATGGAAACGTTCTCTCCTCTCTCAAGTCTATACAGGTTGACTTAAATCTCAAGTATGGAGAAGTTCTCAGTACTGATAAAGACATACTTCCAAACACAAACATTACTAATGGTCGGAGGAGGCATATCTTGATTCATGTTTTGCTCAGTGAAAACGTAATTTTATTCTGGTGAACCCATTTTGAGGTGCAGTACTTTTGAAAGTTTAGATCTTTTGCTTATGTAGATGAAGATATATCACTCTTCTTGGAAGATGGAACTTTCGCTGAACTGGAGCTTATTTTCATAGCTATGAGCAGAATTCTTGTACAAATCCGGCATGGTTGGTTATGTTGGTGTGTAGTTGTAGAACATGTTTGTGTGAACATTTCCTCCTTGTTTGAGGAGATTGTAAAACTCAGGTTGCATTAGGGAAGGGGAGTGTTTCTAGCAACAAAATGTTGTATATAAAGTGCTGTCATCTTTTTGTGTTATATGAGTTCACTGAATGTAAAGAGGCATCCCTACTGCAACAGCTGTTAAATTTCAAGATGCAATTTCTTGTCCAAGGAAGGAAAAGATGTTATTGTTCTGATTGTGCAGATAGATATGTGGATACTCTCAACTTGAAGAAGCCAGGCAGAAACCCAGGCCTGCTGCTCTTCCTGAAACTCCTGTTGATGACAAGATGCCAGTACACAAGAACCAGTGATAAACCATGCTAGTTTTGTTGACACAGCTAGATCTGTCTGTGCAAATTCTAAGGCCCACTTTAGATGGAGTCCAGTGTCCAAATTCCTAGGAACCAATTTGGACTCATATGAAGCAAATAGAATCCTTGAGTTAAACCCTGTGTTGGACCCTAGCTTGCATTGTGGTTCTCCAAATCATGAGCTCTGTTTTCTGGTCTGAACCAATCGGTTTTCCTCCAAATGGTGCCAAGTAGGTTTTAACCTCAATTTGCCACTTTTTGGTCTTTGACCAACATCTAAAGGTTGTGGGTCCAATTCATGGCTCTCAGCCAATAGGGTTGCCCTATTTCATTGGACCCTGCACCTTGGACCCTCATCTAAAGTGGCCTTTCCATGCTTACCAATCCTAATGACACATGACATTGCGTGCCCAGTCAATCAAACGGGTTGTGCACACCTTCAAAAATTGCTTGCAATCCAGATGTGAAGCTTGGATATAGCAGCTCAACTTGGAGCTCTTCCTTGATGCGGTTGTTGGACACCCTCTTCTCAGGTACTTCCCTGCCTGAATCCTCTTTGCTCTTCAGACGATGAGAAGCTCCTATTGCAGCAGAGGATTCAAGACTGGCTTCCTTAATACCAGTTTTGTGAAGAAGGGTTCTTGCAAAAGCCATAACTGTTGAGCGTGGCATAGGATCATCATCTACAACATTGAATATTCTCCTGAAAACAGATATACAATGGTGCTTATCAAGATAAAGATGTAAAAAAGGGTTCTTGCCTGTGAAAGGACTGCTTTGGTTTTCATATATAATACCAAAGGTTGATCAATGGGGTTGCAGAGGGGAAACTCCCACATTGTGATTTACTTGTAGATATGAGTTACCTACCTTTGCTCAAAATCTTGCTTGAAATGGTGCACTTCCATAGCTTTTGTCAGTACTTGGCAAATGTCAGCCACGTGCACTCTTGATGTGAACCTGCGTGCATCTCGCAGCTTCTGTTGACCTGAGCGCAGATGCTGTTGACGGAGGACAGTATCCAAAGCACTGATACCCACCCAACAGAGAGGTCGTGATGAGAGCCCATCGTCATGATCTCTCCATATTACCAAATGTTCTCAATATTTTCAGCCAGATTAAAGGATTCATCTAAATCAGACAAGTCAACTCTCAGGTGAAAATCAGCCTCATGAATCAACCCAAAACTACAGGAAACTACATCAAATGGGGTGGTGAGAGCAAACAAAAGACCTGCGTCCAGGTCCATATATTCCTCCTAGTCGAAATATGTGCACAGCAACACCAGTCAGTTGTGCTAGCTGAAGCCAAGCATTCTCAGCTTTCAACCTGGCAATTGCTCGGTTTTCTGTTGGTTGTGGCACTGAGCTGCAGAAAATATGCAAAAAAAAAAAAAAACACCCAAGATTTTCGGTAAGCCAAAAGACCGGCTCCCCCTCCTTCTGGTTGTTTTAGGGGGTGAAATTTTTTGCTTCAATTGGTTCTTTTTTGGGGTTATAATTTG
>Ga0116227_10007062_pt1 | contig 22214 bp, 14 predicted proteins | sample S1TSphgellanicum_FD_89693 | JGI IMG/M metagenome (GOLD analysis project Ga0116227, IMG submission 89693) | Host-associated microbial communities from peat moss isolated from Minnesota, USA - S1T2_Fb - Sphagnum magellanicum MG | ecosystem: Host-associated > Plants > Peat moss > Unclassified...
AAGAACCGGAGTGGGAAATGTGAAGGACCGGGGCAGCGGGGGGGGGACCAACGGTTGTTTGAAAAGAAATTTTTTTTTAAAAAACCAAAAACAACAACCAAACATTGTTGAAATAACACACCTATGCATTATGCACGGGGTTCACACTAGTCAATTCTAATACCTTTGTTAAGCTTGATTAATTTGGAGTTGTAGGGATTAAGATCACAGCTAATCAAGTGTCATTCATTGTAAGAAGTTGAAATGTTGATTAGATTAGCCTTCAAGTCTTGTTGCTTGGTATGTTTTTTTATGAAATTAGAAATTAGTGCTCTTATGTTCATTTTGAAATGCTCTTTTAATTCGATCAATTTAGATATGGTTTAGTCAAGATGATTAGTAATTTTGTTTTCTATTGGTCCTATATCATCTTGGTTGCAAAGTGGTGATGGACACTATTAAGTCATGGATTGTATTAAGGAACCTCGTTGATGAGGAGCAATGCAATAATATGTTTCATAATCTAGCGGCACTATTTTAGGCCACGGCGCCCAACTAATGACTTGTTCCAAAAGGGGTTTGGAGTAGCCAAGTTGGTAACTAATACATTTGGGCATTGAAAAAATGAACATGATATTAAATGGAGTCATGATATAAGTACATGGAACAAGGGGTGTATCACACTGTGGCCTTGCCATTTACATTAAAAATGTATCTGAAAGGCAAAGGAAGAAGAATTATGGAAACTCAAATATTTCACCATGCAAAAATATACTCTTCAAAAAATCCTTTAAAAGAAACCCAAATCCTTCAAGATATTATAACTCTATAATAACTAATCTCTAGTTTCAACACAAGCCAAAATACCATCTTTCGAAAATCCTCATATGAAAATAGAGCTATTATTATTACCTAAGGGCCAAAATCCCTTAAGCGACTATACTCTATAATGAATCTAAACACAATATCCTTGCCTTGGTAGGCGAGGCCAACAAACATTATGAATTCTCATTACTCTCTCCGAGACATAACTCTTCATTCCTGGACATCAAAAATGAAGTAAAAATGCAGAGTGACAGTCTCCATAACAAATGATCATCTGCATACAACAACAACATCTAACCAAAAAAATTGTAATTCTTCTACCAAAAAAAAAACCTTGCTAGGAAATTACATTTAGCTGCCCATTTTTATAGACAAGATATGATCTTGTCATTGTTATCAGAACAATGCACATGTGTGCCAGTACTGGAGCTTCATCACAGTCAGAAAGAGGAAAAGAAACCTCTTATCAACTACGCCTAGCAGCTTCACACATGAGAAACCACAATAGTCAGTTCCAAGCCTAGCAGCTTCACACATGAGAAACCACAATAGTCAGTTCCAAGTCCGTGTTCCACTTGTCAATTCAATGTAATGCAGTTGGAGATGATTTACAAATGCAGGACCAAGCTCATGGTTTGATTTCAAATGGCAGGGGGACTTTGGAGAGGTGCAGATTTCACTTGCATTTGATCATGTAAATTATATCAGCTTCCGTATGGAAACTGATAACCAATCACTCTCTGCAGCCTTCAGCCATGGCCTAAAATATGAGATTTGAATTAGGATTGGAAGTGACCACTGCTGAATTTGAAATTCTGTTCTCAGAAATGCCAAAAGGGTGCATTCAAGTCATCCTCCCTGAATCAATCATTTGCTATATTGTTGGAAAACGTTATGAAAGTGTAGCCTGGAGGAAGAAGGAAGACTGCCCAATCGTCTGAACAGAGATATGGCTGGTGAAAACCAAGAGGCTGGGAGAGACATGAAAGGAAAAAGGAGGCTAACGGAAAGAAAGCAAGAAGAGAGAGACAGAATGGTACAAGTGAGTTTGAGAACCGTGATGTACAGAAATTTACAGTGAAGACAAACCTTCAAGAATTTGTGCAAAAGCTATTGATAAAGGCTTGTTGACTTAGGGAGTAACCTTCTATGATAAACTGAATGACAGGTGAATGTTCAAGGGGGTGAAAGAACATCATCCAATTGTGAAAGGCAAAAAAACATATTTGAGTTGGAGTAGCTTTAACTAACTTGCGTCAAGTATTTCAGTGGCAGGGCTGTTGATTGCCATTTCTGAACTTTTCCCTTGAGCTAGCAAGTTGGAAGCTGCCATTGTCCTCATAACTGCTGAGTCAGACTGAATGCAACCTGATACTTCTTCTGAAGCTGGCTCATCTGATGGGCTTGCTGTATTTAAGACCTCTTGAGGAACTTCAGAAGAAGATGAAGGGGTAAGTACTGTGAGTAATGAGCCACTTGGATAAGGACCACCAACAGGGATGTCAGTTAGTAATGATGCTGGTGACCCATAAGTTAGGTCCCTTAGGGGATGATCAAATTTGCAAGTTGGTCCAAACTTGCAGATACCATAGCGGGTGTAGAAGGTGCAAGGCGGAGAACCCTGTAAAAGAAGACCAAATACAGGAGGCAGGATTAGCAAGCCCAATATTAAGGTTCTGGAAAGAACATGTGCAAGATGGAGTAGGTATCCCCATCTTGTTGCTGAAGTTCCAATAAAGAAGTGAGGGGACAATGACAGACAATAGTGAGGCAAGGTGCCATCTTATGCAAAAAAGAGTAAAGCAAGTCAACCAGGGCAGAATGAGTTTTGATGAGAGCAATCCTTACTGGTCGTAATGGAAGACCGAGTGAATTCAAAACACAAGTTGGTGCAGTAGTGGTTCTATCCTTGGGGTGATGGTATCTACAAGTGACCCCAAACTTGCAGTCCCCTGTTTTGATATAGTATTGGCACTCTGGTTCCCCTGGCCTTTCAGGAAAAACGGTTTCCTTGTGGACACGGATGGGTTGAGGTTGCAATACTGGAAGGCCCATTGCTGAAGACCCTTGTATGTAAGGAGCATACCCTGATACTGCATCCATCTCAAGTCCTCCATAGGGAAACCTGCTTCCTAATGAATGTTGCTGCTCCTCTGGTGTTGGCAAATCATTTACTGGTCCCTGTTGCATATCAAGTCATGGCACACAACATTAAATGCAATCTGTGTGTTATGTATAATGTCAACCCTCTATTGTTTCTTGACTCAGATAGAACGACGTAGCTCAAAACCCCACAGACGCTGCCTGCCCAGCACAGCTATATCATCGGTTATTGCATGAATGATGTAGAGATGTTACAAGGACTGCAACATAATAAGACCTAAAAGCCTGAAGAATGAGAAACACAAGACAAAATAAGATGTATCTGCACACACAAGAGACAGCTCCTGCTGCTCCCATCATGTATGTGATGATTGGAGTGAAAGAGCTCAACATGCCATGTACTGCAAGCTTGGATAGTATGGTCTCTAAATTTGAACAGTTGGGACACACAATAGCTTAGGATTATCTTTGAATCAGCAACCCTACTACAAAAACTTCCAAAGCATTCCACGAGATTGGAGGTCTGCTCACTATGGTTGATTGAAATGGCCATGCCACAAATATGGACCCTACATGGAGATGACCCCTCAAAAGGCTAGTTAACCTCAGAGGTTAGATTCAAGGTTTGGAGTGGCAATATGCACAGGGCCAAATGTCGAAGAGATGTATTCTTGACTTGGAATCCAAAGTGTTCACAAGATCCTTAGTACCAATGCCGCTGTCAGGGATCCAATCTGTATGGCTCAACAAACAGCTTGTTCTGAACAGATCAGAAAAAGACATATATGGGTGGACAGCTCTTGACATCTTTGTGCAAGATAAGCAAGCTTACTTGGTAAGTATTCCACCCTGTCATTGACACCACTCCTTGAAGTGGAGGAACAATTACAGGTGCAAAAGTTGAGGGGACCTGAAGGTAGGGTGCTCTTGCTGCAATTGGCCATGAAGGAGGCCCTGCTGGATAAGGTTGAGGGGTAGAAGATGACTGAGTTGCTGGAGTGGCATACAGTGATGAGCCTGACATGGATACCAGTGCACCCATTGCTGCAGGTTGAGGATGATGAAATTTGCATGTTACACCATATTTACAGGATCCTGTACGCATGTAGTAGGCACAATCCTTCTCTTCCTGTAAAAAGTTCACAATCAGTATAAGTAGTGCCTCCAATACTGTACATGAGAAGGCATTGATTCCCTTGCATGTGTACTCTGTAATTGATCCTGAAAAAAATTGATTACTGCTTTCCCCACGAAGCATTTAGGGGTTGAAGAAAATGGAAAAGCCACCATATTCAAGTGCCAGAACCAGAATGCAAAGTAAAACCACATTATAACTATTGAACATTAAAGAAAATGGTAGTAGACTCTGAGTGTCAGATTGAGATGGGTAAATCACTAACCAGGCGCAAAGGAAAACCTAGAACATTTATTTGCACTCGTCCAATTGACCCAGCCTTGTCACTTGGATGATGATATTTGCAAGTTGCACCAAATTTGCATGTTCCAGTCTTCAGAAAATACTGGAGGTTATCCCAGACATAACAAGTAAGAAAATACCTTTTTTCTTTGATGACTTCTGTGCAATGTGAAATCCATAGGAACTATAACACTAACTGCAAACAACTGCAGCTGTCTGTTTCTGCTCCACATAAAGTCCAAAACATGAGTGAGACCATATCATCTGGAACAAAAGCAATAATTAATATGCACATTCAAAATCTCTTGTAAATCCCCCCCCTCCCCCCCCCTCCCTCTTGCTTAAGCCCCGATCATTTTCAGGAGGTGCAAAACAGATGATGCAGTCTCTCATAGTGCTATTTTGCAGGCTGGTGCTGTAAAGACTTTCTCTGGGTACAAGTGATTTGCACAGCCCTGGTGGCTCAAAGCGAACCAGCTGAAAATCAATTGCACACTGCTACATTCTCCAGTTACAAAATCAGGAAAAATGGAGACACTCTTCTTAACAGACAATTGCCTCTTAGAGTATGTCCAGTACCTGACAATCTGGCTGACCAAGTCTTTCAGGATACTCTCCTCCCCTGCTGCTCCCTCCTTGAGCAGCCAATGCTGCAGCCTGCATCATGTGAGAGAGACTACATCTTTGTCATTTGTGCACATACCAATGGAGGTAGTAGGTACAAACAGTTTGCACATACATCTCAACACCAATCTTAACAGATCTAGTTCTGATGATGTCTTGCCCACTCTAACTGATCCAGAAAAGATGTCAGCAAGCAGCAAGAAGATCATGTTGATGATGATGCAACAGGCAAAAGGGGTGAAAGAAGGTGGCAGTTCAGAGGTTGCACCAGGTTGCTACCATTGGAGGGGTGGTTGAAACGGCAGCTGATGCCAAAGCCACAGAGTCCAGTGCGCATATAGTAGCCACAATCAGGCTCCCCAGGGCGCTCTGGATATGAAGCTGCTGGCCCTCCTCCTCCATGATCCATCTCCTCAGGCTGCTGCAAGGTGGTCATCCGCCACAATAATCGTTCTGCAAAACACAGAGGCAGTTGGATCTTCACATGCACTTGTAAATGCAACCCCTATAATATCCATCCACAAGTAGAAGCAGGTTCCAGGCAGCCACCAATTGCAACAGTTTTTCCTTTATCAGGTTATGACAAGGTGGCACAGAGTGTGTCTGTGTCAAGCAAGCAAGCAAGGTCCCACAGTTTTTCCAGACTTGCTGCGTTTACAAAACCAGCAGCTCCAGACCTGGGACAACTCTTCTGATGTTGGGCAATATTCCAAGCCTTCTCCCTTGTCACAGAGAGGGTCATCATCAGACATCTCTCTAACAAGGATGATCTATCTACCTGAGGTTTTCTCCCCCCTAGTCTCCTTCTTCTATAGCAACATGATGGATCCGTCCCATTATTGCCTCTTGGAAATGGGTATCATCAGCACTGGGTTTGCAAAAGAGAGAGCCTTGTCGCAAAACATTCCTTCCGGGTGCCTTCCCAAGAAGGTATTCATTCATACTCGAATTTGTCTGTCATGCAAGGAAGGACCCGACGGCAAGCAAGGCAGTCCATTGTCCCTTCCTCTGGGCTTCGTATTCAGGTCCTCCTCAGTCCAAAACTCTCTTTAGCATCATCCCGATTCTTTCTATCATTCACGAATTCTTAAGCTCCCTGGCAGAAAGGCATCCTCTCTGCAGATCCGAAAAAACTCAGCCTCATCCGGGGCCTGGAATCGAAGAAATTCCGCCTCCTATGCTGATCGATGACGCCCCCCATTCCAGATCAATAATGGAAGTCAGAAACCAGTCTTCTTCACACAACTGCAAGCGAGAGTCATGCCATCGCCACTGGAAGTACTTACTGATTTGAGCGAGTCACACAGTATAACGCTGTTTCACAAATGATGGTGTGAGAGGAAAATGTTGGGATGCTAGACTTAGTAATATATAAGGTACCTTGCAAACCTGCTGTTTCTGCCGTCCCTGCAGCCACATGAGAGGAGGAGGAGGAGGAAGAGGAGGAACCATGATGATGATGATGATGATGATGATGCTGCTGCTGCTGCCGCCGTTGCTGATGACGATGCCAATCAGCCGATGAAATTGAGACACTGGATGCATATCCTACCACATGAGGACTAGGATCACCATAGTACAATTCCATGGAACAACAAACAAGCAAGCTCGTCGAATCTACTACTACAACAACTACAGAGTGGAACCCAACAGCAGCAGCAGCAGCAGCAGAACAACTCACATACTGCCCTTAGACTGTATTCTTGCCCCCTTCTTCCTTCTTCCTTGCTTGCTTGCTTGTCGACACCACAAATCCCGGCCGCTAAAAAAGAACCCCGTTTGCTCCTCCGAGTGCTCCTTCTGCTTCGCTTTTCACCGCACAAATTTCAGAAATGGAACAATAATTTGCGAGTGGCATTGGAAGGAGTTGTTTGTTAGATATTAGTACATGAGAAGCTCCGGGAGTGCCTGTTTGAAATTGTTGTGATTAAATGTGTTTTTTTTTGTTTTTTTGCAGTGACGAACAAAGAAATGCAGGTGATGAGGAAGGAATGAAGGAAGGAAAGAAGGAAGCAGCAGCAGCAGCAGCAAGAGCAGCACCACCCATGTATGACGGTGCAGTGTGCAGTTGGATACGTACTGGTGCTTGCTTTTGCTTTGCTTCTGTGCAACAATCATTGATTTGCTTGACCCCGGGGGAGCTTAGAGCCGCCAGTCCCTCGCAAGGACCCACCCAATCCTCTCTTTGTGTGCGCGCCCACCTCATGAGAGACCCTAAATCGGCCCTAACGAGCTCTGTCTGGTGCCACGAGCCTCTTGTGTGGTTCTGTGTTGAACAGGACTGCATGATTTTTCATGTTCTGCATGTTCTGCAATCACTAAAATTATCGTCAAGTTTGTCTTTTTTTTTGTGCCTTGTGTGAATTCTGTGTTGAACAAAATTGCGTGGTTTTTTTATGTTCTGCATGTTCTGCAACAAAAAAAACATTGTCAAGTTTGTCTTTTTTGTGCCTTGTGTGGTTGTTCTCTGTCAAACCAGACTGACTGCATGGTTTTCTTGTTCTGCACGTTCTGCAACAAAAACAAAATTGTCAAGTTTGTCTTTTTGTGCCTTCTGTGTCAAAGCAGAGACTGCATAATTTTTCATGTTCTGCATGTTCTGCAAAAAAAATATTTTGGGTCTAATCCATGTGATGCATACATTGTCCAAATAGGACGTCGGATATGAGTTTTTGTCAATTGAGAAGAGGGTTGGATGATTTGAAGAGGGTTGGATGGTTTTTCATCCATTAATGAAGGGTTATCTGACTCTACAGGAGGATTATGTGATTTTTCATTCATCAACAAGAGGAGTTATGATGTTGCTTTTGAACCTTTGGACAATAGGTTATGTCTAGTAACCGTTTGATTACTTGAGATACCCTTCAATAGTTACCGGTGAAAAGGCATTTGATTGCTTGAGATACCCTTCAATAGTAACCGGTGAAAAGGCATTTGATTACTTGAGATACCCTTGATATACCCTTCAATAGTAACCGGTGAAAAGGCATTTGATTACTTGAGATACCCTTCAATAGTAACCAGCGAGAAGCCCTTTGGTTACTTGAGATACCTTCAATAGTCCTCTCAAGTAACCAAACGACCTCTCACCAGTTAGCTAACCTGTATTTGGGTCCAGGTAGTAGAAAATTAAAAATTTCAAAAAAATAAAAATAAAAATAAAAATCAAACAAACAAACAAACCAAACCAAAGTGGCCATCATCCCTAGGAAAATGTAAACCAGATATGAAGTACAAAATCTTTAATCATCCATGTATATATATTTTTTAATTACAAACTGAAAACCAAATATAAAAAATTGGCTTTATTTATTTATTTATTTATTTATTTCCCTCCCTACTCCACTTCTGACTACTGGAAACTTCCAGAGTCACTTCATTTTTGAAATTTGAAATTTTCCTTTTGGAAAAAAAAATTTCCAATAAAAAAAAAGGGTTAACTCCAAGATTGGTTTGTTTGACTGGTACAAGGTAAATTTATATATGGTATTAAAACTGGTATAAAATTGGCATAATATTTATAGCATCATTCAGACCTGATGTTAGGGCCTGTTTTCTTTTGTTAAAGTTGGCACTAACTTAAAATTTTAGTTAACAATTTTGGTGTTCATTCACACTTAGATTAATATTAAGCAAAATTAAAGTATAAAAATAAAATAACTTATGTTTGTCACAATAGATTCAATTAATTGTGAGGAATGTTAGTGACCACAATCAAGATTGATTACAAATTATAATTAATATTATATATATTAAATATTGAGTTAAACACTAAAAATCAAAATTGTGGCTATGTAACATTGAGTCATTTAAAAATCTCTTTACATAACATTGAGTTAAAACCTCAAAACTTAGGCTTTTTAGTTAGATTTACATGTTAACTATCACAAATGCTAACACCAAATTCACACCACTTGGGTAACAAAGATGCCACATCATAAAAAATGCTACCTAACATTACATATGTGAATGCACTCAAATTTTTTTAAAAAAAATTAACATCGACTTACCATTGACTTAGTACTAGGTGTGAATAATGCTAAGATCGATATTATTTCAGTATTTTCATCCGCCTATTGACTGTCACGTTTATGGATGAATGTCGATGGAATTTTCTTGGTTGTTATGAAATTGTTGCACCCGCCAAAGTTACAACTATTAAGTCAAATTTGGAGAAAGGAATGATACAAATAACATGTTTATGTTGTTGAATAGAAGGCCATATGAAGAAGAATTGCCTTATATGAGTGGGAGAAAAAAGCAAAGGAATTCAAACCCAATGTTTTCTTTTCTTTTTCCCTTGAAGGGATTCATTCCTAACCCTCATAATTTGCACAAGATCATCTTTTTGTGTATCATTGATGGGTGGGTTGTTGGTGGAGGTGCAAATTGATTTCAACATGTTCATCGATTTCAATATTATTCATAGAAATATTTAAACAATCAATCACCACATTTAACAATTTGTGAAATCACTTGCCTCAATGTTGGTAAGGAGAAGGTCCTTGTCCTATATGACATTCCACAAAAGACCCATTTATATTATAGAATATTTTTATTAAAGTTTTAAGGAATTAATCATGCAAATAAGATATTTCATATGAATTTGTCATTCATGGCAAGGTTTTTTTCTTCAAATTCCTCAAGTAGGTGTACTAGCAACGATCCTCAACATTAATTAACAATAAATGGTGACTATCACGGTGGACTAGTAGATCTTTTTAGGAATCTTGCCTAATTCTAGCAACCTAATGGAACACACTATTTAAATCTAGCGACTTTTAACTTTTTTTTTTCTTGAGATATGGCAAGTTTTTTTTTAAAATTTCAAAAATCCCTTTTTTGGATTTGCCAACCCTTTCTTTTGTCACTAGGTGGCGACAATTTGCCACAAAAAAAAACCTTGATTCATGGATGAAGTTGATTTATGAACATTTTTTTATTATAGTTAATGAAGTTTATTCATCATTGTCCATTTTTTGTTCACTATATATATATATATATATATATATATAGTGTATTCAATACTAGATAGTTGAACTTAAGTTTGGGCATGTTTCATTGTAATTGGGTCACAACTCATAACCATTGTGCACATTATAAATCTTATAATCATAATGATTTTCATGCCCACATAGTTTGAGCAAACTTCCTTTCAAGTTTTAGTATTGTTGTTATTTGAAAATCATGTTGATTTCAAGGAATAAGATAGCTGTCTTCATGGAGGAAATACTTGTTCAACTTTTTAAATGAATTAGTTTCTAAACCCATCACAATTTTGTTGCAAGGGGAAAAAATAAATTAGGGAGAAAAAACACTTGTAGAAATTAGATACCTTCACTTTTTTGGAAACACTATAGGAAACCCGACCTAACAAGCTATTGGCATCCCCAAGTCAAGCTCATTGGCAAAGGGCATGTAGGAATTTCACTTACATCCCATTGGTTTTGAACCCAAGAGTTTTTTTTGAAGCCCCATAGTCCTAGAATGGGCTATACAAGTGAGCCATAATTACTTGGGGGTGTACCTTCACCTTTTTAAATGAAGCATTTCCACTTTTTTATTTAATTGAGGAATTGTTAACCCAATTTGTATACAAACAAGGGTTATAATATTAGTGTAATAATATATAAAGGGTGTTGAATAGGCTTGTGTGTAGGTGTGCAAAAAATTGTTACTACTAATAAAATTGTTGGATTTGGTGGACTAAATTTTTTTTCTTAGTTATTTTGAATGAACTCCTTAATAATCAAGGTGTGGTAATTATTTACAAACATGGTTCGAACACATTATTTGTTCTCTTTGTTAAATGTATTAGACTTATGATCCCATCACACCTATTGTTTAGGTCTTGACGGTAGATCTTGCCTTAACATTTAATGTTTAGCACCTAGCAATAATGTGAACAAATTCCCATATCAACTTAACACCAAACACCATACCAACAAGGACGTTGTCCACACTTAACTTTTGGTGACACATACCACTATCATTTCAACACCCAATTTTGAATGTTGAGTCACACCTATTAATGGTAAGTTTTTTTGAGGGGTGTATTTATATATGCTTTTGTGTTATGTTTAATGTTATTTTTTGTTGTCATACTTGCAAGCTTGCAGTTTGCATACATTTTTTGTTCTTGTATATTTGTAGGAATCAAGTTCATAAAATGAAACTATGTTCTTGAAACCAATTCTAAAAAAATAGCTTTAAAATCAAGTATATAAAAAATATGTCGTTGGACAAACCATCAATGGTTTACAATTGTTTGTATAAATGAGAAATGAAAAAACATGTTGCTTGCACAATCATTAAGTAAAATATTTTTGAAGTGCGAACCATAGTGCCAAACTTGGATAGACAAGAAGAAATAGGTGTCTAATTTGGAAACCTTCAAATTTCCATCCTCAACACAAACTTTGTGATCTTGCAACCACAAAATATCTAATGACAAACAACATAATGCAATTGTCATATGTTTCAAGGATTTGTTGCAAGACATTATTTCTTGTGGTTTTTTTATTTGTGATTGGAAACCAATTCAATGTAAATGAGGTTCTGGTTTTTTTGTGTGTTTGGGGGGCTAAGCCTTATGGTGTGGCTCTAAAGTTTCATATTTCATATTTTGAAATTCCAAAGCACATTAGAGAAACATGTGGTTGTTTTGTGTGTTTTGAACATGGATCTTTGCAGTTTGTAGGTGAATTTTCTTGAAACACAAAAGATCAACATAATGTTTTGATGTTACAATTATATTAGTTTTTGTTTTAACATTGGAAATATTGTTGTAGAAAAGGGGTAATAGTTTGTAACATGGGTAGAGTTGCAATAGGACAACCATTTTGATTTGCTTCTTAAGTTGAAAAAAATCCTTAAATGATTTTGGTTTATATGGTCTCATTTGTTCATTGGTAACTCCTTTGGGAATTGAACCAAAAAGGGGCATGTGTACTTCAAAGCTTGAAGAAAGGGTTGAAGGAGAGTCTTTGTAGTTTAATAATGTGACCCCCCTATGTGTGTACAATTTTGTAACAAAGCAAAGGCCCAACAACCAACCAAACTTGAAGAACTTAAGTGGACCACGATACCCCAACACATGGCATCTTCAAGTAGGAAATGCATAAGGTGTTCTTGTTTTGTTGTGCAACAACAACAACAATTTGGCAACAATAATTTCCAATTTCAAACACCATCACAATCAAAGTTGTGAACTCTCATGGGCTTCCCATTCTCAACAATCAAGGCCCATCCCCATTGTCATCATCTTCATGTAGAGTAACAATAAGAATAAAAACAACAAATGGCATTATAATGTTTCTCGTGGAGGTTACAACAATGGTAGCGATGCTACATTGTCATCTTGAACTTTTGAGCTAGGTTTTTGTGGTTTGGGGCCCAAGTTTGGAGCCAAAGGCTTGAGCTCCAACATTTTTCTATTTTTAAATATTTTCATCCAAATGGATTAAAAATCATCCATAATTTAAATTATTATTATGATTAATCCATCTTCATTGGTAACTAAATGCGGAAGGTGTGATTGAACAAATGGATCAAATAAATTTAGGCCTATGAGTGGACAAAGTGTTTAGTTGATGAATAGTGGTTGGTAGTTGGATGGGATTTGGAGCAAATAAAAAAGTTTTTAGATTGGACATGGCACAATAGGAAATCATGACTTTCACGACATGAAACCAATCCACAGACTAATTGATTAATTAATTATAATTCATTTCAAATTATATTTGATATTTATTTTGGAAATTCATAACTTGGTCATACAAGGTTGGATTTCTGATGTATCTATGATGTTGGAGTCATGGAAAGAGGGCATCTATGCACAAAATTTCAATGAATCACTTATAAATAATAGTTTTTGGAGGTTTTTTTTTAATGTGATTTGTGAGATGGGTGTGGCACTATGGGAGTTGACTTGTGTGTGATAAGTTGTCACCAACTAAGGTCAAATGTGTGGATAAACACTACAAACTAAACCCATAGGTGGTGGAATGTTCCACCATCAACAAATGTGGATTGTTGTGCCATCAATTTTTATTGTTTTTGTAGTAATTTGTTATAGTAGGTCAAAGATTGTTGGCCTAGATGGAGTGGGGGGAAATAAGACATGTATTTTGTTTATTTGTTATGTAAATCTTCCATTGGTGTTATTGGATTACGGGCTTGTTTCTTGTCATTATATTTGTTGAGTTGTCATTTATTTTTAAGAAGTAAAGGGGTTTTGAAATTATGTGGCATTGGTTGACATCATGGGGAACATTAGTGGAACCAACAAATCATGTTCTACAAAAAAAATCAAAACAAGATCTAATCCTAAATATGTGGGCGCATTTATTAAACTTTGTGTTGTCATATTTTTCTCCTCCAACTTTTGATTTTCCATGTTGGTGATCAATTCTTCCAATCGAACAAATTGATATTATGTAATGGTCATGCCACCACCTCAATTTTCATCATTGGCCTTATCGAAAATTTTACATGTGATTTTACCCTTAAATTGAAAATTGTTACCTCCCCCACACCCTCCTATGCATTTACCATCCTTGTTAATAGATTTGTTAGGACACAGTTTTAAATGCAATGAGTAACAACGGTCAATGTCATGACCTTCCACACCATAATGTTCACATTTTATAATATTTGAAAATGTGGATTTGGATATAAATGCCTTGCTTTTATTTGGGCACTCCTTACTCATGTGAAGACCTCCACAAGTCCAACAAACAATCTTTTGGCCTTATTCTACTGAAAAGGATATAGATGGCCCAAATTGATCCCCTTTGGCCTTCTCATTTTAAATGGTCATTAATTCCTCCCTTTTGGAATCCTTTTGGGTGGTCATGGTGATGCCAAATTTACTGACTTTGACCACACAAAATCCTTAATCAAAAATTTCGCAATGTGGAATGTTTCTTCTAATGTGGCACAATCCCCATGATTAATGGCAAGTTGAGTTCCTACCATCCTTTACACCTTCTTGTCCTACTTGGACATGTACAATTGCACCAACTACCATTTCATGAAAATGTTACAACTTTCCTCGGCAAATTGTGCAAACCTCATGTACATGGTGCATGGAGTATCATTTTTTTCCCTTTGGAAATCTTAGATCTACCACATTTGATCTTGGCAAATGCCCCCACACTTCAATTCCAAAATCATGATCTAACTAACTCTCATTGATCTCCAATGTTTCATGTTCCAAATGTTGATATAAGAGTTTAGATGCCTGCCAAGGATTCAAAGTCAAGTTTTGTTGCCTCTTGGCTTACGTCAAAGTTTTGAAATCCAACTTTGATTCCTTAAGTGACATGGTGCCCATGAGTCCAAAAAACTAATCTTTGATGGACCTAAGGCTCCCCATTTCATCCTCCACATTTCCAAATGAATTCACAACAAATGTAAAACCTATAGAAAAATATTTTGTGACCTTTTAATCCACATTGTTTTCTTTAGAATCCTTAACACATCCCTCTAAAGATGGTGACTTATAGTACCATCTTCAAGTCTACATGTAATGTGCCCCTATGCTTGAACCCTATTCCTAATCCGAATAACTAATTTTGTTGAATCTATTGTGACTATAATTCAAAACTAAACCTAAAAGGCATCTATATCCATCCACTAAGTTCCATAGGGCCAAACATAGATGATGGCTCATTGTGAACACAATTAAAAAAATCTATTAATCATGATTTCGGTCTTATTGCCATACAACAATTAATAGAGCAATCCTAATAATCAAATCTAAAAAATGTTTGCAATAATGTCAACCTAGGTTTAGAACTTAAACCATGTTAAAACCTAATCAATATGTTTAAGCAATTTACGAATCAAGTAAGACTTAGCTACTCAAAAGTCAAAATTGGTGGGTAACTTCATCCCATGTCAATTCATTAACCACACCAATTATAACCCCAAGGTTCATTATTGTAATTGGCATGCATGTGTGGGATAGCTTATATCATTTCACCTTGGGTTTCCCACAAATTGGTATGCACATTTTGCAAAAGATCAACCCACAAGTGCAAGTGTTTGCACATGCTTTGGGGGCAAAATACTATCATTAAAAGAAAATTGGGTTTTTGTAACCAATGAATTTGTGAATACTTGTGACTATTTGTCATTTGCGACTACCATTGGTTATTTCTTTAGCTACTTTCTGCATTTGGTTATGCTTGCAACTACACTACAACTACCTTATAACTAATGTTTTTCTCATTCTTCCATTTGCACAATTTTTAACATGGTTTTCATCCAAGAAGACCCATTTATGTTCCATTAGTTGCAAATGTGGTCAAATGAGTTGCAACCTTATGTGTATTCAAAGTGTATTTTGCATATTCTAAGGTGTATGGATTTATAATGGTGTACAATATGTATTATATTCAATAATATATGGGTGGATACTAAAATTAAACATTGGTATATGAGGGGTGATGTATAATACTTGTATTTTTCACAAAAACGAATATTATTTTTTAGTCATAATTTTTTTCTAGTAATAAAAAAATTTCCAGTAATTACAATGAAACTAATTATTTCAATTAATGTAACATTATTGTAAAAATAAATAAATTATAGTAGTTATGAATTAATTGTAATGACTTATTTTATAGTTGAAGTTAATATTCATAATTTTGAATTTTTATTTTAAATTATGACTTAAAGTTATAATAATAATTTTATTGTAAAAGAACGTAATTATGGTAATTATAGTAATTATATTACACTAATTTATTCAATTTGTTAATTATAATCACTTATTTAAGATAAAATAATAATAATAATAATAATTAGTAAAAAAATTATTAATCAAAATTAACTACTCTAAAATCATTGTAAATATTCTATTGATACATTAATTAAAGAAGTGGTAAGTTTTATAATTAAAATTAATTATAACTTATGCCTTATATTAATTCTTACTTTATAAAGTCATTTTGAAATTTTATAGTAATTTTAGAGAAAATAGAATAATTAATGTAATTACTATAATTTTAAGATCATATTACAATACATTAAAATATTCTTTTATGTTTATAGATATTATATATTGAAAATAATCACAATGATTTTACTATAATTAAAGTAATCGACATAATTACCATAATTATAGTAATTGAAATAAAGTAGATTATAGATTTGAAAAAAAAATGTTATTGTAACATAAAATTTTACATCAAGATTTAATATTTTCAGTTAAAATATTATTATTTCAATAAATGAAATTATATATTCATTATAGTAATTACATATTAATCATATAATTAATAATTTAATGGCAAACACTAAATAGTAACAACCAATTAAATGTAACATTGGGTTAACATGATTCTTTCCCAAGAAAAGGCCCAAGTTCCTCAAGGAAACATATGTTATGAATATTTTAGCAATCACAGTCATCTTATTTTTGTTTTTATATAGTTTTACGACCTATCATTGGAAAGGTCTCAAGAAGAGCCTTTGTAGTTGGAATTTTTTCAATTAAAATTGTTATGCAAAAGTTATGATTAAACAAAATTTCGCACACATTTGTACCCCGAAGGACCATGGTTTTTCTCGTGGGCAACTTAAGCTCCTTTCTGAGGATATGATTGTTCCCCTAAGAAAAAAAGGTTTTTTTCAGGGCAAGAAAAACTTGTTTTCCTCAAAGACATGATTGTTCCCCTAGGAACAATGAATTTTCCTTAGGGAAAGGCCCAAGTTTCCAAGGAAACATATGTTCCAAGGGGAAATATAGGTTCCGAATCTTTTAACAATCATGGTCATTTCATTTTTGTTTTTATATAGGCTTGCAATTTATCATTGGAAAGGTTTCAAGGAGGTACAACTTTTTTGTTGGAAATAATTCAATGAGAACTCATATGCAAAAGTTATAATCACACAAAATTTCGGACACATTTGTTCCTTATGGGAACATGGTATCCTAAATTATTGTGTCTATTATTTATAATTACATATTTAGAATATATTATTATTATTACTACACATTTTAACAATAATAATTAATAATTTAAAAATCATTAAAATCAAATTTTGTATGGCTAATTATTATAAACTAACTGTAATTAGTTAATTAATATATTAATTGTAGTATTTTTGTAATTTATAGTGAAAATTAATTAATCATAATTAAAAACTTAAAGTCATTAATTTTGAATCCAATTTTTAAAATTTTTAAATTAAAGTAATTAAATCATTTCTTTTTTATAACTACTTATATACAATAAATAATTGTTATTACATCATAATTTTTCTGATTAAATTTTCTATAATTAATACAATTAATTAATTAAATTATATAAATGATTGTATTTATTAATTATAATGACTTATTTATAGTTAATAATAATAATTAAAACTCACAAATTTATATTATGTGTTGATATTAAATGATAAAAAAATTAGTTTAGAATAATTTCAGTAATTAATATTAGTTATTATGTATACATAATATTAATCTTTTATTATAATAGTAGAAAAATAGTTATAAGAAGTGAAGTAATAATGTAAATAATAAAAAAAAAACCTAGCCGAGGTCACAATATAAAAATTAATATTATTGTTATTAGTTAATTATTATATTTAATATTTCCTATACCAAATGAAAAAATAATCAAAATAACTATAATAAAATAGTTAATTTAAGGTAGTTATTGTTACATTAATATTAATATTATTATATAAAATCATTAATTATTCATCTTAAATATTAATTAATTAAATTACCAACATATATATAATTATTTTCAATATATATTATTGATATTAATACTTATTAATTAGATAATTTATAATTAAAATTTGAAATAAATTGAATCCTCATTTTTTATATTGAATAATATTTTAATTAATTGGTTAATTAAATAATTATGTAACAAAAAATTATTGATGAATTATTATTATATGTAATTAGTTTATTAGTTCAATGTTAATTATTTAATTAGGTAGTTTATTAGTTAATTAACTATTTAGTTAGTTAGTCACTTACCTATTGAATCATATAATTTACAAAAATAAAAATAAAGATAAAGGATATAGAATGAGCCTTCTAGTTATAAGTAGTTTGCAACTAAACTTTCTAGTCACTAAACAATTTGCCACTAAACTCCAAGTTCAAAATTTATCCCACAAGGTTTGTGTTCCATTCTCATTTTAAAAAGTATATAAAGAAGGTTTTTGCCTTCAATTTTCACATTCAAAACATGGGCCATGTGGGATGAGCCAATTAAAAAGCTTAACCCAATTTATTTTTTTAAAATTATGTACATATTCCTTAACTACCCTAGTTCCCTAACCAACCTATCCACTTAGCTATTTAGTTATTTACCTACTTAAGTAAATATCTAGCCTAAATAGGTAGGTAGGTGTTTAGTTTAAATAAATAGGTTAGTAGGTAAATTTGGCCTACTTATTTACCTACTTAGTTCAATTTACTTACATACCTACCTACTAAAATTGATTTTGAAAAAACTAATTAATATGCCATGTGGCGCATTTTGAATGTACCACATATCACAATCTTAAACCATCCAAACATAAAAATTGGACATGTTACATTATTTCAGAATTTCATTAAAATAATAATAATGTTAAATACATATTAAATTAATGACACGTGGCAACATATGATAAGAACACAAGGTTGACCAAATTAGTTGCAAACTAGTTGTAATCAACAATATTTTAATGATGGGTCAACAGATGAACATGTATTTTGTTGACTTTTTCTTCCATCCATGAATGATTATCATTTGTGATTAATGTCGTTTGCAACTTGTCCAACATAACTAAAGGAAAAATGGTCACAAACGTTGTCTGTGACAAAAACCTAGTTGCAGAAACTAGTTGTAAAGACCTTGATTTCTTCTAATGCATGTTACTTTCTCTTTTCCACTTGAAATGGATTCATTAGTTACAATTTTACATGTTCCAATTCACATGCCCTAAAACCACATGGAGCTAATTTAAAAGACTTTACCTTCAAAGGGCTTAAGGTAGGTACTAAGTGCATTTTCCCCAATGGTTTATGTTGGGCAAGATTGTGCCAACTGGTACATTGACATCCCCAAGCAATATGGGGCATGTTCCCACAAGGCCACTGAAACGAGGATTTTCAACCTTTAAGTTGGATAAGAATGGGGTGATGTTGGGGGTGGTTATGTCAATTTGCAAGGTTCCATTATTTTTTGTATTCACCATGGCAATCCTTGGAATGTAACCAACTTCCATTTTAAAACTTGTAACCACTTTATGTGAAAATGAAGGAATCACAAGCTTGACCACGGACATGGTATCAAAGTTGTTACCAACAATTAACTTAAAGAAATAACCTCAAAGGACTAGATTTTGACATGGACATTCTTCCTTCATGGTAAGTTGCAATTACTACCAAATTATACAACCTTCCAACATGATTTACCATTGATTAAACATCAATGACACCAATAGTGGTATCGATGTGCAACACAGAAGGTGTTTTTCAATTCAAGGAAAATGGACATAGGCAAACATTTTGCCCTTGGAAGGTTTTATTAAACTTTGGTGCCTAACTAGTGATGTTGGGCCAATTGACATTTGTGGGGTCTTGGCATAACAAATGAGAACCTTGAGTCCTACCCATATCAAATTTAAACATCAATGGGTGCATCTAAAAAAGGTCGTGATCATGAGTTTATCAAGATTGACATTTTGGTGTAATGGAGCCTTAATTGCCCAACAAACAAGTCATCCATTTGAGTTTGAATCATGATGACAAATTGACACGCTCCCAAGTTCCTTGACAAATTCAAATGTAAGTTTAAGGTGAAAACAACAGAAGAGTAAAGAGTGAGGGCACGCTCCCTGGTTCGCAACATTTTAGGGGTAGAGGGGCATGTTGGAGCTTCGAGATGGGGACTAGGAAGATTGGCAAGAAACTCAATTACTCACACAGACCTGCACGAACTAAACAACAAGCTTGTTAATGCATAGCTGGAGCACTTTTGATGCATGGACGAACCACGAGCAAACACAGACTCATAAGACTCATCATGGCCTAGATTTAGGGGAAGCCACCACCTTCTCCCTTATAGTATACTCTGTGCTTGGCCACATGGCTAGCATTCAAATGACATTTTGTCCAAGGACTCCCAAGTGGGAATCCCGAAATTTTCGAAATTGGGACTCTTGCAACTTTGGAGGCCCATAACTTTGTGTACAGACCTCAAATTGAGGTGAGGTCTAAAGCAAAATTGTAGCCCTTGTCGAGATCTTTCCAACGGTATATACTATGCCACCTAAACACAAGGAAATCGGGGCGATTCTTGACTTTTAGTGGTCGGGAGTCAAATTGGCAATTTGACTCCCGACCCTTCTTTTGGCCATAACTTATGTTTTAAGTATCAAAATGGGTAATGCGAGGCTATTTTAGATATTTAAGTTCAAGATATTTCTAATGATATAAGGAACTTCTCAATCCAATGAGTTTTGACCCTTATAATCACCCTTTGAAAATTCAAGAGTCCATTGGGACTCCAACTCCCAAAGTGGGAACTCATTTGGGAGTGTGGGGCTTCATTCCCTCACATTCTTTTACACTCCTAGGAGCATGAAATGTGACTCTCGGGCTCACTTTTTGGCTCACACCTTCACAAGCCCTTGCCTTGTTCGTGAGCCCAAGGCTAGGGTTGCGACACACATGTTACATCATATGATGTGTCGGTTGTGGGTGTTGTGTTATATCCTATGGGATTTGTATTAGACTTTTGACAGGTGACTACCTTTTAAAACTTGGGTGGGAATAAAAAAATGGGCATTAAATTCAGTTCCCTATCCAATATTTTTCATGAGGTGTTGGATCAGTTATTGGTGCTACCATGTTGGTTAGATTTTTTAGCACATTACCTTGAACATTAGGGCTATTGGAGGGCAACTTGGATGCATATGATGTCCCACCTCCATTCGAAGACATGACATGGACCATTTATCCCATGTTGCCTTGTCCACATGTGACCCACCACCGTTGTGGGGAACCTTGGACCAATTGGAACAAATGAATGATCAGTGTGTTGTGCAAGCATAGCAAAATTTACCACCACCACCCACAACGAAGGTACTAATGTTGCCATTGGATGGCCCATTAGGATACATTCAAATATAAGCCACCCTTATGTTATGGCAATGTTTTGAAAAGGGGGTATGTTTATTGGAGTTGTTTGGAAACATAAACACATCAATTTGGTTGTAGTGCTTCATGCATGAATGAGTTCACAAATATTTATATGTGACCTAACACCATAACCCCAAAGGTTTCCATGCACCATATGGGGATGTTATTGGAAAGTTCATAATCATGGGCAAGGTCAGTCATGGTTGGCTTAACTTGTTGACCTACCTCATTGGAAAGTTGAAGGGACTTCAAATGCACATGGAATGGGGGCTTTATGGGGATTTAAAAATAGAAAATATTTCTATACTAATAACTATTATGGGTTTCCTAGTAACTAGGTAGTTCTTAGTGGTAGATATATTTATTGTTTTCTAATCTAGTTGAAAGTGAAGCCATTAGGTTGGTTAGCCCATGGGAATGGGTGATTGGTATTTGTCTACCGATTAATTAAGAGGAATTTATGAAAAGATTAGGATAAGAATTTACTTTTATGGGTGGAATGTGAACCTTGGGTGGTTTATCAAAAAAATCCTTTCATTCTTGTATGAAGAGATTTTGGAGGAATGGAAGAGAGGTTGTATGTTGGAAGAATGAACAATATAAAGCTAAAATGTGTGAAGGTTATGTAATTAAGTGTGTTTTTACCTTCATTTCCCTTTTATAATGATAATAATTCATTTGAATTTGATGTAGAATATTGTAGCCATTACTACAAAATGTGGGTGTAGTCATTAGTCCCCATTCACTAAACCAATGAATTCAATGCATCACCATCAAGTTTCGTTCACTAGGACCAATAAATTCATTCAAAATCTAGTGAAATCAGTTGGCATACAAGGACACTTTTTATTGTAACAAACTTTTAGATTAATTTAGTTTCTTTCTTTCTTCCTTTAAAACTTATTCTTTGAGAATTAATAGTTTGTTGGAAGGTAATTGTAGTAGGGTTGACGCGCTCCCAAGTCACGGGGTGACACCCATTTGAGGGTTTCACAAAGTCAAGTTGCGGAAAGTTGAACTTGGTAGCACGCTCCCGGCTTCCAACTCTAGAAAGGGGTAGAGGGTCGAGTTGGGAGCCCCGGGATTAGACTAGGAAGA
>Ga0116227_10007063_pt1 | contig 22210 bp, 16 predicted proteins | sample S1TSphgellanicum_FD_89693 | JGI IMG/M metagenome (GOLD analysis project Ga0116227, IMG submission 89693) | Host-associated microbial communities from peat moss isolated from Minnesota, USA - S1T2_Fb - Sphagnum magellanicum MG | ecosystem: Host-associated > Plants > Peat moss > Unclassified...
TGTTTTAAATTCTCCAAAAGACAATTGTGTTAGCTTTAAATAAATGAGCCCTTTTTTAATATTTAAAAAAAATAAATAATTTTATTTTAAAAAATCTAAAAGATAAACAAAAAAAAAAAAAAAAACTATGAGTGTGATATTCATTTTAAGGTCACTCTAGTATGCTTTCACATTATAGTGCTCACGATCAAGAACGGTTAAAAAAATTGATTAGTTTATATTAATGGTTCGAAGGTGATTGGTCGATGTGGTGGCATTTAATTAATCCTCACTCTTAAGATTCTTAAGATTTTCACATTTCCTTGACCCTTGTGTTGCTTGATGGTTTTCAAGGGCTCTTGTAAGGAAATTTTAAGGAAAAAATATTATTTACTTCACCCATTTTTTCATATGCTCATACACACTTGGGGCTTACAAAATAACTTACACACAATTTCAGATATGGTAGCCATTAGTAGAGAGGCCCACATATTAGTAGGTGTGTGTGGGTGGACAAAATTATGTATGAGAACTGAATTCACCTGGCAAGGTCCCAGGGTGTTCAGATCTCTTTTGTCTTTGAAGTCATGTTCCTGAAATGGTTAGAGTAAAATAAGATGAGAAAAAAATTCTCTACAAAATACTGGCCCATTGAAAATCTGGTTCAACATAGTCTGCTAGCCAATTTAAGTTACTATCTGGCAGGACCCAACTTCATCCTCTTCTGGGTAAAGGATTTTTTTTTTTGTTAATGTCTTATATGGGGGACCCTTCTAAAAGACTAGTTCCTATCTTGGGCCCAGAAGCCGACCACCCTTTCCTTCCTTTCTTCCAGGGATGGCAATCTACTAGTCAGCTTTTCTTATCAACCATCACCGCCCCCATCTCAGAAAGGACTGATCAATGTTAGTATGTATTAAGGTCATTATTGATGGAGGAAGGCAAAAGTTTTCAAAACTAGGACAAAAACAAAAAAGAAAAAGTGAGAGAAATTAAAGAGGGAAAAAAAAACAAGGAAAGCATAAAAAACAAACACTTTCTTCATCATGGTTGTTGTTGGGAACTAAAATCAGTTCAGCTTAAGCCAAACAAGATGCTGTGAACTAATTTGGGCAGAATACACCAACGGTCCAGTCTGGGCATAAGCTGGTATCCCATGTGATAGGTTGTTGGTGAGTGAGAGAGAGAGAGAGAGAGAGAGTAGGTATAAGTTTGGGACTGGCATCATCAGACTATGATAAGCAGCAGTTTATATATTATGTCTTAATTCCTGGCTACTCTATCAGTGGTTTTTTTGGGGGCAAAATTTCACTATCTGGCAACAAGCAAGCAAGCAAGAAAGAAAGAAAGAAAGTAAGTAATCCTTGCAGACAAGTACAAAGACTTTGAATGTTTCAAAAAAAAATGCCCTCAGTTGCCATAAGTAAGAAAGAATGAAAGAAAGAAAGAAAATAATCCTCACGGACAAGTACAAAGACTTTTAATTTTTGAAAAGAAATGCTCACTGTTGCCACATGATCATGAGGGGAATTTTTTTGAAGTCACCTTAATATTTAGAAAATAGGTTGACATAGTAGCATATAATTCCTAAAACTTTTCCACTTTCCTGATCTCTCCGAGGTGTAGCCAAAATTTGGCTAAGTCCTCTTGTGAACAATAGTGATCAACCCACCTACCTCAAAAATTTGGAAGAAAAAAAGAAAAAAAAAGCAACTATGGATCCTTCATGATTCTAAACTTTTCCACTTTCCTGATCTCTCTGAGGTGTAGCCAAATTTTGGCTAAGTCTTCTTGTGGATGATAGTGACCAACCCACCTACCTCAAAATTTTGAATAATAATAATAAATCTATGGATCCTTCATGAATCTTATATTAAAAAAACCATATGAAAAAAAAAAAAAAACCAGATTAAACTAGCCATTTATAAAAATTATAAGTTCCTGACCTGATCCCACCCTCCCAGCTCGTCTTAGGCGATCAAGACAAAGAAGCTGTGCAGTTTATAGCAGCAACAGCTACTGTAGCGCTAAGTCTCTTGCCACCCGATCCCATCAACGTCGTACCTACGTCGTTTTGCTCCTCCTGGTGCTGCTGCATGCAAGAGTTGTCTCTTCTTCTTCCCTCACTGGGCTTGTTGCATCTGCACCCTCTTTCTTTTTTAAGTTCATCAGTTTTCCTCATTTTGTGTGAAGCAACTCATCATTAACCTATTAGTCATGATCTGTATCTCTGCCAAATCTCTAGAAGAACTCTCTCATTTCTCTCTCTCACACACAATAGTTCTTCAGTCTGGCAAACTACATGCTTTTATATTCTCCTGACTTTCTAGCTCTTCCACTAGTTTAGTCGTTGCTTCAGGGGAACAGGCTATTAGAGAATCCATCGTGGCCCAGACTTGAATTTCACCACATCAGACAAAACGCAAACTTGAGATTTGGGCTGCAAGTTCTCATAATTTTGTAGTTGCAGTAGTAGTAGTACTAAGCTGAAATTATGGTGAAGGAGGAGGTGGAATCCAGGAGGCTGCCAGCAGCAAAGGACTACAAGGACCCGGCTCCGGCTTCACTAGTAGATGCCGCTGAGTTGGGGCGGTGGTCGTTGTACCGAGCCGTGGTTGCGGAATTCGTGGCTACGCTGTTGTGTCTGTACATCACTATGGCGACTGTGATCGGGGCAAGTCGCAACGCGGGTTGTAATGGAGTTGGGCTGTTGGGCATAGCCTGGGCTTTTGGAGGGATGATCTTTGTGCTCGTGTACTGCACTGCTGGTATCTCAGGTATGGAAGAACAACACTTAGCACCTGATCTGTAGCACCTGATGTAGTGTTCGAGTGATCTTATATGCAGCTCATCTGCTATTGAAAAACTAGTCCAGAATGAAAATGTTAAGCTCCGAGAGTTGGGTATTCTGATCGCATGCAGGCGGGCATATCAATCCAGCAGTCACCTTCGGTCTGTTTCTTGCACGGAAGGTGTCTCTACCACGCGCACTTGCGTACATGATAGCACAGTGCTTGGGAGCAATCTGTGGTGCCGGGCTTGTGAAGGGCTTCCAGCGGTCATTCTACGAAAACTACGGTGGCGGCGCAAATTTCGTTCACCCTGGCTACAGCCTTGGCACTGGACTTGCTGCTGAGATTATCGGAACGTTCGTGCTGGTGTACACTGTCTTCTCCGCAACGGACCCCAAGCGCAATGCCCGCGACTCTCATGTTCCGGTAAGGGATGAAACCACAAAAGTTAACCTCACACATGTGTCATGAGCCATGGTTTTTTGTGTGAGAAAAACCACATTCTTGCTTTTGTAGTGTCTTTGATGCCAGCTGCACCCATGTTCAGTACCAACACGATTTTTGCTTTGAAACAAAATAAAATCGGGTTAGACATTTTGCAATTTGCATCTTTTTCTGGAAGTCGTGGATGTCATTCTCCAAATGAGTCTGTTTTTCTCCAAATTCGATGTCATTTCAAGGACTTAATTTGTTTCTTTGTGTTTGACATGATGATGAATGCCGGCCAGGTTCTCGCGCCGTTACCCATTGGTTTTGCAGTCTTCATGGTTCATTTGGCCACCATCCCCATCACTGGCACAGGCATCAATCCGGCTCGCAGTTTCGGAGCTCAAGTGATTTACAACCACGACTGGCACCGGCATGTCAGTACCCAAATTATCATAATTCTCCTTCCTATATATTATTGTTCGCTGCTGCTCCGTATCTTTAGGAACAAGCCACTCATCGCATGACTGCTCTGCCCTTTAAATCATATCCATAAGGATTCATGATCAATTTTGTCGCTGTGGTTAGCATGGTGAAGCTCAAGTGGGTCCTTGAGTTATGTTGAAAATGTTTTATAATGGACTCCACATGACCCTAGAATGTAGGCATACTAAACTTTGGGCCGCTTCTGGTTGCATCACAATGTCTGTACTCTCTCTGGAGTTCCCTGAAGGGCAGAGCCAGCCACTTGTTGAACATTCCCTGACAGAATTAGCCGTATATAATATCCACGGTATAATATAAGTATTGTGCTTGACGAACTCAGTTCTGATTTGAACTTTTGTGGGGATACATATGTGCAGTGGATTTTTTGGGTGGGTCCATTCCTGGGAGCTGCAATAGCAGCAGCTTACCATCAGTATGTCCTGCGAGCTGTGCCCTTCAAAGCTTTGAGCACTACTTTCAGCCGGAGTGGCAGCCTGATCACTGTCTAGTTCAGGACTACTAGTGGGGGAAATTGTTCGACGTCGCGGTGATCACCTCATCAAACGTCTAGCTGCCTTCTACTAGAGCGCCAAAAATGTCCATCAGAAATAACGAATTAGTTGGGAAAATTTTATGTCCAAGTGCTATAATCTGTCTGACATCGTTGAACAATGCAGAGCTCATGGATTTCAACTAGTATGCAATAGTTACTTAATTTAGTGCTCCTCTAATTCCCTCTGTCGGTGCCGGCATCATCATCATCATCATCATCATCATCATTTCTCTGTGTCCAGATAATTTCTTGTATCAGGTCAAGGACTCTCAACTTTCAAGTACATTATTATCTAACACTTCCACTAGAGAGTCAAGACCTGAAGAAAATTTACAAACTATACACGATCAGTGCTCACTCCAAGTGCAAACTGTCACAGCTAATTAATTACTAGTCCCTGAGTGCATGCAGCTTTATAATGAGCTGGGTCATGTGGACACGACCAGCTAATTACTAGTAGTATTTTTTTCTAGTCTCTTAATGCAGGTATATATCAATCCACTCTAGATTTGTGCCTATTGCATATGATCACCATGCTAGCTGCTGCAGCTAGCGGTTCTAAACCACACACAACGTCTCATGGACCTTGTTGTAACTTATGTATTTCTAGTCTTGTTGTTGTTCGATATATACTCTCCAGCTTGATTGATCTAGAGTTTCAACTTCAATGATGCCAGCTTACAAAACTGATCTTCGTGTATAGTGAACAGCTGAAGAGTGTTAAATTTGTGATGTTGTTGTATCCCAAAGGGTAAAGTTCAAGCTGCTGAGAGTTAATTAGTGATTGATTTAAAACTTCCCAATATGTTGCTGGAGATCTTCACTTGCTTATTGCACCATATAATGTAGGCTGGACTTGCTGGATCATAGCAGAAAGTCTGGAATTGAGATGAATCACTAAGTCAAAACATGACATCCACGACCACTATGTCAAAACATGACACTTTGACATGAGATCCATGGCTAGACCAATACAATTATGCATAGCATAAATGACTAAAAATGATATAATCAACTAACCTAATCGAAAAGGACCAATTATGGATCCCATGTTTTGGCGTAGTGAATTAAAGACTTAAATGTTTGAACTTTGAATTTGGTGGTGAAGATCTCTAGAACCTTTTTTGAGGTAGGTCAAAGCACCATCAGGAAATTCAACATTCAAAATTATAGTAGAATATCTTATTGCTTTAAATTTCTTCTTCTTTTGCCCCCCAGTTGTTTTGAACCCTCAAAATTGCAAGTTGGCTTATTGTCCCTTGGGACCTCCTTTTCAATTTGCTTTCATTGTTTAAATTTTCTTTTGAACTTGTCTTTTTGTTTTCATCATGTGTTGGTTGTGTTGTAGATGGAACCTATCTTAAACATTCACTTAGTTTGGACACACAAAAGATATATATGTTCAGATTTTATGGAATGCACAATGCATGGTTAGTTCATACTTGGTTGTGTAGACTATGGGAAGAGTTGTGAGGATGTAAGCACAATTGAAAGCTAGCAAAGCAAATAATGAAATTATTTATCTTCGCAGGGTTGGGTGAAAATAAATATCAAATAGCACCAAAATTCATCATAAAATTACTCTACATTGAATGTTTTAAATTGAATGAGCATTTAGGTTAAAACTAGATAAAGTATACAAATATATTAATATTTTTATAGTTTACTTCTTAAGTTTATAAAAGATAGCAGTGAAATCCAACATAAAACTATTGTACATTCAATGTTTTTATTTGAATGAGAGTGAAAGCACACTAAACCCCTCAAAAGTTGTAGTCACAAATATAATCTTCTGCAATTAAATTTTTTGATAACATATGGACATCACATCTTGGATTATTTTTACTTGTTTTAAGTATATTTCATTAGTTTTAGATTTAATCTAATCAATTATTTTGAAATTTCAACAAATATTGAAAATTTTGAATGTATGGAATATGTTTGTGACCAAATAATACTCATCACAAAGTTTGAAAATTTGAATATGTACTTTAAAAGTAGGGTTATTGACAAAATTCTTGGGTGAATTTTTTTATGATGTATGATATTGATATACATCAATTAAATATAGAACAATTTCAAAATTAAAAAAATTTGGATGAAATTTCATTCAAAAAATGTTTTTAGTTGTATTTTTTTAGTAATGAATGCATAATAATATCTTCCTTTTAGGAAAAAACCAGTAGCATATGAAAGAGAAGGAGATTTTATAAATGGGCATTGAAGTATTTTTTCAATTTCCTTTTGTTTGTTAAGTTTCATGAATCACAAACATGAGGCCTTATGGCCATTGAAAAGTTGTAAATTATATATTGTGTGTAAATTGATTTTATTCAATCCTCCTCATCTAATTGTTGGATCAAGATTAATTTTGACCCAAAGAAAAATTTGAGTTCCAAAATGTTGTTGTACACATTTAAATTTTATTGCTTATGTTTAGGTTAGCCAAAGGATGCCATCAAGATTTAACGTACTATGTATTATAATATTTGTTATACATCACCTTTTTTGAACAAAAGTGGCTCACCTTTAGTGTGTTTTCACCCATGATTAAAAATTAAATAAATAAATCATTATTTTGCATTAAATTTTTTAATTTCACATTGTCAAAACAAGTTGACAATAAGTTTTGTTAAATGTTTGAATAGCTTTTGAAGTTTACTTTTTGTAGTGTAACCCGAAGAATATTTAACATTATTTACAAACTATATGCATGTGTTAAACAAACATTTTTTTGGGATATCAGGTGAGGGGTTTTATTATTTTTCTGCCCTATTATTATCTAATTATTAAATATGGACATATTTCACCCACCTTATATTTTCATTTTTATTTTCTCATTCAATTTTATTATATTATATCCATTTAATTTCTTAGTTTCAATAATTTTGAAAGCAGAAAGGTGTAAGCTTGGAATAATTTCCATCATAACTTAAACATATGAGATTTTCAAAAAACAAAATACATTTGAGCTTATGAATGTGTGAAAGTATGATTAGGTGATACAAATAGGAATCACTCAAGGAATTTTTTAAGAAGTGATCAAGAAAATTTTGGTAAAAAAAAATTAGATTTATTTATTTATTTATTTTTCTCCTTATTGTTACATTCATGCAACCCAAGGTTTTGATTATTTTTATTTAATAAAATGCAAGATCCTCTTTTTAGATTTGTAAGATGACAGGGTCAAAAAAATTGTGTTCTTAAAAATATAGGAACTCCATGAATGCCATAATTTTTTATGGACATCAAAAGTTCCCAAGGTTTTAATAAAAACCCATAATGTGCACATGATGTAAGAATATCAAATTATTAATAATAATATATTGTACCAAAAAAACATAAATCATTCATAAAGTCAAGGTGGTCTAAGAAAATGATAATTTGTGACATTCTTCATGGTACCACCCAATCATACTTTCATTTAAATTTGAAAAAAACAATTTGATATATAACTCATTGAAATATAGTCCATATGTATAGTTTATAATTCACCACCTCTAAATGGACATAATCCAATCATCATTTTTTCCTTTTAACATTCCATTTGTTACTATTTCATTTATTACAGTTGATTTATTTATTATCCTGATAGCAACTTATAATACCTTTAATTTTTTATACATGCCTCCCCCCAACCCCACCCCCTAATACTAATGATTATCACATACCTTATATTAACCATATTTTTATTTTAGAATAAACATAATCTTATTATAAAATTAATTAGATTGTGAATTATATTCAATAACCAATATATAACACCTTATATTTTTATTTATGTATTTTGTAAACTCAAAGAAGAGTATGCCCCCCTAGAATGTAACATTTGTTTTAAGTATGTGTCAAGTATGTTTTAACATGGAGAAAATGTTTTCTTTCAATTCTTTGTTTAAACATACAATGATATTTATATTTAAACTTAATATATATTTATGTCATTAAATTTTCTAATGAAAAAGTACTTTTGAATTCCATATTGACCAATTAATTTCAAAAGTAATTGTTTTTCTTAAAAAATTATTCAATTTCTTTTTCAAATTTTGTAATCAAAATATATTAAACTCAATGGAAAGAAAAATGATTCCATAATGAAGCTTGAATGTATTTTCAATCTATTTTCTTGTACTAAATATGAAAATTTTCCTCCTTTTGACATTCATTATTGAGTATTTGTCCATAGCTTTATCATTTCATTTTCAACTTGTCAATCTTAAAATCACATTGGGATTTTTGCCCGCAACTTTAAAACCAACAAATTGGTGGTGTTGTTTCATTCCCAAGTGTAAGAAAATGTGATTTGAATTTGTCCTTTGGGTGTGTAAAAAAAGGCATTGAATAGTAAACAAAACTAGTCAAAATTAAAGAAATATTTATGTTTTGCCATTTAAAACCATGGCAATCATGGCAAGTTATTGCTTGTTCATTCATATGAATGTTAAGAAATCTAAACAAAAAATCACTTGATGAAATTTTAGGTTTTGATTTTGATTTAAAAGAGTTGAAAGTGAACACTTATTACGTGAAAAGGAATCAATTTTGCAAAGGACTATGAAAAGGACTCATATAATAAAATAATTTTGATGAGGAAAAAAAAGATAAAAATCCATTAGACACATTCAAAAATCATTCATACCTTAAAACTATGGAATTTTAAAATTTTAAAAATTCAAATAACTTTTCAAGATTGATCTCAAATTTTAAATGTTTAAGATTTTCTTACCACATATAAATGGGGTATAATGTACATGATTCATAAAGAAAAATTGTAACTTATTATACAAGAAAACATAAAAATGTAAAAAATGATTTTTAAATTATGATTTAAAATGTTTTTAATCATTTTTAAAGACACAAATTAGAACTACAAAGAATCCACACACTTTCAATTTTTCATATTTATTAAAAAATGATTTTAAAAAAATAATGTATTGGAAATTTATGAACATCTTTTATAATAATTTGCAAAAAACATTGTTTAAAATTTTCATTCATTGATAGTTTTATTTTTGGGCAAAAAGACATGGAATCCTTGTCAAACTAATATCATTGGCTCATTGTATCCTTTTTGCACCCCTTTTAGTGTTTAAAACACAACAAAACATTATGGGTTTTTTTACTAATCAAAGAAATGACTATTGTCCTTTTCAAATATAATTGTAATTACTTAGTCATAAAAAATCACTATGTAGTTACAAAGGCCATTGAAATGTAATGTGATGTCATGGTTTTATGACTATAATTAGTATGATGACTAATGGGCTTTTTGGATAAATATATTATTATTCTTTAAATTATAATAATATGTTTTAAATAAATTAAAATTAATTAATTAAAAATACCCTAACTTTTGTGACTAGAATAACGACTTTTAGTTTCACAACATGATGATGGCATTCCATGTGCAACACTTATTTGAATATAATGAGAGAAATGATTAAAAAAATGGCATAAACAACTTTCTAAATGACTATAGTGTAGTCAAATTAGTCGTAAAAAACATGTTTTCGTGTTGTGGTGGTAATAAAATACTTGACTATTAGTCAATATAATGATTCATACATTACTTTGGATAAAATGAGGCATTTATTGGTTAGTCACTATGTTAAAAATGATGTCCAATCCCTCAATGCAACTCTTTGCATCAAGATGCAAGTCTAAAAACTTTACCTTCATTATAACAAATCCTGTCCTTTGAACCAAACACAAAAATAATTATTGTTCTTTCCAACTACAATTATAACTACTTAGTCATAACAATCACTAAGTAATGGCAAAAGACATCAACATGCCACATGGCATCAAGGTGCAATCAGACTAACATGTACAAAAGCAGTCGTAACCATTATTTCATTTTTGAACTTTGGATTGTAAAAATAATAATAATAACAAATAAAATTATTTTTTTATAAAATTTTATTGTGAATACATTATGTGCATATCATAAAAATTTGGAATCAATCTAATGAGTGAAAAATATGTATAAGGATATTTAACCTCTTGTAATCATCGCTTAAAAGTTGCATGAAAGCAGGTTAAAATTAGTTTTGACACTAAAAACACAATTTGATAATATTTTTTTAATGAAATATTTTTTAATATACACCTTAACCTAATAGTATTAAGATTTTTTTTTTAAATTAATGTTTTTTTGAAAGACGTATTAAAAGAAACTTTAAAATATTTTAAGAATAAAGTAGTGGTCTAAAGGGGCATGTGTGGCTCTTAATAACGTGGTTGGACCCATCACGGTTTTGCAACTATAGTCAATATGACAACTTGTTGGTTTTATTGGTAAATTTCCATTTTTTTCATTTTTTTCATTTTTTTCATTAATTAATTAGTTGTAAGAACCATCCACCTTTGCAACTAATAATAACTAAATCTCCCATGATGATGACATGGCATGCTATATATGCCAACAAGATAATGTGGTCCTATTTGTCAACATCATGATTCATGTCATTGATTTGATGAATTAATTTCATTTATTAGTTAGTTGAAAATATTGTTGTCCTTTGTGATTAATAACAACTTGGTCTTCCATGCAATGATGACATGGCATGCCATTTAGTAACAAGGTGTCACAAATTTTGATAGAAATCCATGATTTTTTGTGACATCATAAGTTTTTTGTGTTCTAAATTTATGGAATCGATATTTGTCATGGCATGTTATAATTTTTTATGCCATGAGATTTTTGAAGTCATGAATTCACATGCATGTGTATGTGTACTAAAAAATTTATTATTAAATCACAATTATGACTACAATATTAATGGTTGCTTTGAAAAAAGTGACATATAATTCCTTAACTTTTTAATTATTTAACACATTAATTTAGGTTAACATACTTATGAAGTTAAGCTATGTATGTAGGCTACTTAGTAAAAACCTACTTCATAATATAGGGTACTTTGTAAATTATTTAATTAAACATAAAACATTTATTACATCTAATAGGTTTAAATATACCTAGAATAGGTTATGTTATTAATAGGTTAACCTAGGTAGTTTTACCTAGGTTCCTAATTTTAGGTTTTTTGCCAAGTCAACCTAGGTAGCATCATTATAAGATATTTTGTCAAGTTTGTGCGATTAAATGCAATTATGATGTGATTAGATATGATTAAATGCAACATAATTATCCTAGGATAATTTATTTTTTAGCCTAAAAATGCATAGCTTAACTGAGGCTAAGTTAATAAATAGTATAGGTTGATAAAGGAATTCATCTTAAGTCAATCCAAGGAGGTTTAAGTCTAGGCTATGTTGGTAGGTAGTAAACAGGTTGACATAGGTCAACCTAGGGTAACCAAGGTTAATTCAAAATTAAAAATGTTTGAGCTTTATAACTTTGTGTTAAATATAATTAATATAAAAAAATGTGATAGTGCAATGGATGAGGACTTGAACCCCAAAATGAAAGTAATACCTAAGCCATTGGGTTTAAATTAACTAGCTTAGTCTAAACTTCTTGGGCTAGGAGTCCAACATTTGTTTATAATCTAGGCCACTTAGCGTAGGTTATTTAACATAGATAACTACCTTAACTAAATTAGCTAAGTTGACTTTTGGTTAGGTGAGCTAAGCTAAATTGCTTAGCCTAGTTAGGTTAGGTTGACTTTTGGCTATGTTAGCTACATGGGCTAAACTAGGTTGACTTTTAATCATGTGCAATGACTCATTACATGTTTATAGATTTTTTATACATGTCATATTTTCATCAACGTGTCTTTTGTAACACGTAATTGAATAAAATTACTATTGAAATGGCATGCATTTTATACATCATACCAAGGTTAATGATGACATGAAATTTCAATATTATAAGAAAATTTTAAAATCCTAATCATGAAAACAATTGGGCTTTGCAACTAAACATCCTTTGCGACTAAATGAGTGAAACGACATGGGTTTAGCAACTCACTAATCACTAATTGCATATGTCTTTCCTAACTAGTATGTAGTTGTAAAGGCTAGTTGTAAAACCCAAAATGTGTTGTGAAATGATCCATGTGGATGAAAATATCATTATGTAATATTATTAGGAATGTCACACCTTCAAATTTTTAGGCCCATCAAATTCAACTTTAAGGGTGAATGCAGGGTCAATCATGGTTCACTTGGATTATTAAAAAAATCCATATGAAGTCTAGCTTACATTGTTAAATTACCAATTTGTAATATCATATTATTAGTTAAACAATATGAAAATAAGGGGTGTTTTACAACTAGGCTTGCAACTCAATTTTTGAGTTGCAATGACCATTTGCAAACTCACTATATTTCTACACCCATGAATGTTATTAAACAAGTTGCATATTGAATTGAAAAAGATGCAATTCAATTCACTATATATACGATGACACTCTAATGCAATTCATTGCAACTTAGTTGCAACTCTATCACAACAACTCCTTTTCAATTACTATGCAACTTTATTGAATGATTGGTTGTTTCAATTTTTTGAATGGACTTGTTGTTTCATGATTTAATTAGACTATATTACTACAATTTTTTAAATACAAAAGACACAAAAATAAAATAAGTTTCAAAGGTGTTGATTTTTCAAGTTGATAAGTATTTTTTCATAGCCTATTGAAATAGATTTGATAAGAAACCAATTGGGTTTAAGCTAGAAAGTTTTTATTTGAAATTTTAAAACTTTGAACACCTCATCTAAAATTCTTTTAGTTTATGTAGTATTTTTTCATTTTTTCTTTACTTCAAAATCCATTTGTAGATTGAGTTTGATCTGTCATTTTGTTATTTATTTAAATAACACTCAAACATACTTTTGGCAACCCTACCATGGACATCAAGTTAGTGATTATGGTTTGGCAAAAACAAAATTGGTAAAGGAAATTATTTATTTTGCAAGAAATAAAATTTTGCACATTTTTATATAAAAAAATTCAATTTGCAAATTACAATATGACACCAAGTATGCTCATTTGAAGTCAAGAAAAACATGTAAAAAAATTTATGCTTGAACATAAAAGGCATGGAATTGTTAATGAAGTGGTTACTCAACTTAATAAACATAGGGATGAAATGTGTGCATTAAGAGAGGTTCATGAAGGTGAGAACGAATGATGAACATACAACCACTTTGCAAAATATGATAGGAGTGGAATGAACCAAATATCATTTGGTCATATTCACCATTGAACTTGTTATAGACATTTTTTATTTAGAATCTTGTTGAAAAAATTGCATGATTTCAAATGAGATTCAATAGATCATGAGAATTGCATAATCAAGCCCAAGAAAGAGGTTTGATTTTTTCACGCATTAGTGTCCAACCAAAAGATGAAACAACTACAAGTTTGATAACCAAAGCCACCCCAATTTCAATAGGTCACTTTCACATTTGTCTTGGGATTTTTGTGGTTATGAAAAATGTTTATTTTTGCCAAATTTTCAGCCATTTGTGTTTTAAACACCATCTCAAAATCAATCACAAATTCGCTTCAAAATAAATTCCTACCACATCAATAGGTATTACCACGATAGCTACTCAACAATAGAAGTACCCAGAACTTCGATAGCCAAAAAAATATTTAGTAACCTAACCACTTGTATTTAAGTAGGAGGAATCCCTTTTGTTTCAATAGTGGTTGATGCTTCTAATGGATTTTCATTTGTGATTTCTTTTGGATTTACTTAGGAAAAGCTTCTCATTGACCTCCAACAAGTATGGGACAACAATCGAATGCCAATTCAACACACACACTATTCAAGCAATACATTTGGGAGGTGGTAATGGTCCTTTAAGAAACGGCATTTGAGGAGGTGGTGATAGTCCTCCAAGGTAGCTTGGGAGCCACGAGAAGAGGAGGCAAAATTGGAGGAAATTTGGCAGTTGTCATGGACCATCAATGGTCAATTAGGTGGTGGACCACTATGTGCGTCCTCGGATGGAGGTCTACCAAATGGACCCCCAAGAAAAGGACTTCCTTGGAAACCCTAGTACCCACCTTGGTACCCCATTCCAACTTCGAGAGTAGCATCAATTTTGATAGTACTTCCATTGACAAAAAGGTGCTACCATACCCAATATGTGTACTTGGATTTGAGCTAAATGCACATATTCAAGTGTTAAGAAAAGCAATTACCATAGATGGTGAACACAATATTATGGACATTGTCAATTTATTATGTTTTTCTTTTCATGATGACATTTATAAATGGGAAAAATATTTCATGCAAAATCATTCAAATTGTGTTTTTGACAAATTGGAAGGTTTTTTTGCAAAAAATATTAAAAGGTTCAAACTAATGAACAAGTCTACATGGCATTGTGTGTCATCAAGCAAGAAAAAGATGAAAATGTGAAATTTATTATGAAAAAATTTGTGAAAATGATACAACACCTCAAGGGGAACATTAGTTTAAAAAAATAAAAAATGCATGAGTAAAAATATAGGGTGCAATATATTGATTGTTGGGTAAAAATATATGTTAATTAGTTTTTAAATAGGGTACATTTTATTCAAATAATCAATTTAATTACAGTATAGGGTATGTAATAATCTAAAATAATGGATTATAATTAATATATGGTGGCTTTAATATGTATATATTACAAAATTAGATAATAATAAGGTGATAAAAAATAGATTGGACAATTATTTAATACCCCCCTTAAAAATGGTCATTTGACGCACATAGATTTCAAACTTTACGCTAGTGTCCCCTCTAGGTACAACACCCTCTTCAAAAGTTTATAATTCACATTATGATTTTTTTTTTGTTATGCATTAAACTAATAGATTAATGAATGAATGTTTGCAAGCTAGCCTTGCGGTTATAGGTTAGATTATTATAAGTTGAAACATGATGTACATTGATTTTTTTTCAAATTTCAATTGTTGCATCATTAGTTAGCATTCCAAAAAGGATTTAACGTTAAATGGTGATAGGTTTTAAGATTTTATCTAAACATTAGAAATATTAATTTAAAATTGCTACCAATTAAATCAAAATCCAAATGTTGTGAAAACATTTTGAAAATAATTTAAACCAAAATTTGTATAAAAAGGAAAATTTTTGCATTTAGATAATGATTATATTATAGCATAGTGTCCAATAAAATTTTGAAATTAACTCTCAAGGTGTTATTTTTCCATTAAAATATATGCCCATATCATTTAGAATGAATTTCCAAAGTTCTACCCATCAGCAAAAACTTGAAACAATCAGAGTGGAGATAGATATCAAGATTGTCATATTCAAAACAAACATTTACATACCAAGTTACTTTATTTATAAAAGTGGGCCAAATAAATTACTAGAAACATTCCATAGCCAATCCTTATCATAATTTTGTTATTAAAACCATTTATTCACAATATTAATGATCTTCAATCCTAGCATATAATTGGTTGTTTGAAATCATTTTTATTTACACATAACTTCGTTTGTTTTCACTATTACAAAATTTGAGTGCAATTCACTAGTCCCCCTTCAATGGATTGGTGAATCCATTGGCTCCGCACTAAGTCTCATTCAATGGGACCAAGGAATTTGTTCAAAATTCAATGAAAACATTGAATGAACAAGGCACCCATTTCTTGTAGTGTTTGATACAACAATTGGTATTTGTTTTTCAAATCTTGAAGATTTAATGACCTTGAAACCCATGGCATGGCCATGGGGTGAACTACCTTTTTGTGTGTCTAACATGAAATTTACCCATCAAAATATGAAATACAATTGTGACATGTAATTGTCAAGTTGTGACGTAAACAAAGGGGTGTGTATAGTGTAGATGTTCAAGGTTGGGAGCATTTGAAACCATGGCTTTACAAATGCAAGTTTTGCAAAAAGTTTGTACTAAAATCTATGAACCTTATAATCCCAACTTTCTTTAAATCATAGAAGTGAAAATTCTGAAATTATTGAACCTTAAAAGAAGGAAATTCTAAAATTTTGTCATGTTATCAAGTTTGGATCAATTATCATGGAGTGCTTTTTTTAAACAATTGCCTACAAACTGGAAGAATCTAATCCTAATTTTTGCCTTCTTATGTAGTTGTATGTTGTCATTGGTAAGCAAACTAAGAAACTTCATTCATTTGATGATGCTGATTCCAAGGATTTGCAATTGTTCGTGCAAGAATCTAAAGGAGTGAATGAGAGATCCATTCAGGAAATGGACAAACAATCATGTTTGTCACAAAATCAAATTCCTATCAACTTTGACTACTAGAAAACTTGGTCCTATGCCACTACAAAATTCCACTCAAATTCAATTTTAGTGGAATGGGACTAATCCATACCATTGTACATTGGATGTAGTGGATTGGTCTAGTGGATTGCTCCACTCGAATCCAATTCAAAATGCTAAAAAACACAATTTTCTTCTTTTAGATGCCTCCTACTTCCAAAGCTCATAACTTTTTCAACTCCTATTCAAATTCAATGATCTAAAGTGCTATGAAAGCACCACCTTAAGCTCTATAATTCATCTTGGAAGTTTAAAGGCAGTTGAGCAGGATACAAGGACTTTTTGGGTGTTTTTAAAACGATTTTGTAATGTTGAGTGCAGCACTTTTTTGACTTTTTGACCATGCACACTTTAAAGGGCCATAATTTTCTCATTTCTAATCCATTTTTGACAATTTTTAGTGCTATGAATGCGCCAAGAAGAAATCTCCAAGTTTTTTTTGGACATCATAAACAAAGGACCCCTCCTTTGAAATTTTTCAAACTCAAATTCTTATGTGCTTGGACATTAGCCTATCTACGTAATGCATTGGTAAATAATAAAACTTCAAATTTATTAGATTTTTCTAATGATGGTACAACCAACATAATAATAGCCAACATAAGTATAAGCAACATACATATATCCAACCTAGGTATAGCCAACATAAGAATAGCCAACTAAAGAATAGCCAACCTAGGTATAGCCAACATAAGAATAGCCAACTAAAGAATAGCCAACTAAGGTATAGCCAACATAGATATCGCTAACATAGGTATAGCCAATTTATGTATCACCAACATAGGTATCACAAACATATGTGTAACCAACATAAAAATAGCCAACATACATTTAGTCAACCTAGGTATAGCCAACATAGATATCACTAACATAAGTAGCCAATTTTTGTATCACCAACATAGGTATCGCAAACATATGTGTAACCAACATAAAAATAGCCAACATACATTTAGTCAACCTAGGTATAGCCAACATAAAAATAGCCCACATAGGTTTAGCCAACATAAAAATAGCCCACATAGGTTTAGCCAACATAAAAATAACCAACGTAAGTTTAAACAACCTAGGTATAGCCAACATCAGAATAACCAACATAGGTATAGTTAATATAAAAATAATCAACATAAGTATAACCAATATAGGTATAGCCAATATAAAAATAACCAACATAAATATAACCTACATAAGAATAACCAACATAGGTATAGTCAATATAAAAATAACCAACATAGGTATAGCCAACCAAAGCATAGCCAACAAAGGTTTAACCAACCTAGGTATAACCAACATAAGAATAGCCAACATTTGTATAACCAACATAATGTAAGTGTAGGTACATAACCTAATTACAACCTAAATATAACCTACATAGCCTAGATGTAACCTATATAACCTAGGTTAGCCTACAATATAACTTAAGTTACATTAGGTGTTTAGCTTAAGTATCCTATGTTTGTTTAAGTACCTATCTTAAATTAGCCAAAATTAAACAAATTTAGTATATGTTAATTAGGTTATTTAAGTATGTTGAAAAAAATTGTTATGAGATTTTGTTGACATGTTATTTCACATAAAAAGGAAGTGGTGCAATGGTTGAAAACTTGGCCCTCAAAATGGAGGTGAAGGGTTCAAGTCCTAAATTTTGCAACCTAGTTGGCAAAACCAACCTAGGTTAAGCTTACTAGGTTTCATTAACCATGTTAAGCCTCCTAGGAGGTTAGGTTTTTAAACCGAGGCCAACTAGGCCTAGGTACCTAGGTGCATAGGTCTAACTACCTAGGTACATAGTGGATAGGTGCCTTGGCCTAACCTTGCCACATGGCAACACCTCATTGGATGTCTAATGTTTGCCATGTGGCAACACATCAAATGAATGCCTACACATGCCACATGGCATCATTTCAATGGAAAAGGACTTGCCATATTTTAAATTAATCATTTGATCCAATGGCATAAGAAGGCCCAATTTGGACCATTGGATGGTTTTCCATGATTGTGTTAAATAAGATCACTAGACTAATCCACTAGGGTTCCATTAGTAGTCACCACGCAACCCCAATCACTAGCCCATTCCATTATGTTAGGCCAAATGTCACTATAATGTCATTATAGTGGAATTGGTTTAGTCCATTAAAAAATGAGTGGCTTGCGTAGTGGCTAGGACCATATTTCCTAGTATTTGTCCTTGTATAAAAAAGAGTTCAAAAGTGCAATTCATCTTTTCTATTTGAATAATCTTGAGATTATGTTATGATGACCCTTCTTGTATTCTACTACTTGGTTTTACTTGATTAAACATTGGTCTCTTTCAATTGACATAGTTACACAATGTAGCTCAATGAACAACTTTGATAAGTCTTGCTCCATGCAAGGGGTTTGTTATGAAGTCCAATGTGTGAGTAGATACAACCTTGTTCCATGGACAATAACTTGGATGTAAGGTCCAAGTTCTTGTGTCATGGATTCATACTACTTGGATTCATCCAAGGTGTCTTTTATGGGTTATTTGAAATGCCTTTATTGTTCTTGTGAAAAGAACATATTATGTTTTTTCAATGTGACACACATTGTATGAATTACTCAAAATACATGAGATCTTTATTCAAGTAGTAGTACATCAAACACTTAAATTCCATGCATGTTTTGAAGACTCTAAAATTTGACACAATTTTGAGTTATTCTAATAGAATGGCATCATGACTCAAGATATACTATGCCAAAGGGAACTCCCTCCATGGGCTCTTCAAACTTGTTGACATGGTGAGTGGTTGTGGGTTGAAGTGTGCCTTAATATGTAGGAAAAGGAAAGACAAATGTGAATTAAATCAGGGTGTTGTAGATCCCCATTCAAGTAATTCCATGTCAAAAGTTAAAGTTAAGGTGGTGCAACTTTGACTGATTTTACTAAAGTGGGAGAAAGGTGATGTGGTCATTATAGCAATGACTATCAAACTACAATAAATGGATATATGTGACATAATTGTCATCACAATGAGTTTTAACTCTTCTTTGGGGTGATATTTTCATGTGTTTGATAGGAACTTTTGGGCCCTCCATCAAACCAATGGCAGAGGTGTCAAGAAATTGGATAGGGGACCACTAGCTTGTCACCACTTAACTTTTTTGCTAGAGCATCAATTGCTTACTTTTGGGCTATAATGTGAATACTTGTAGTAGTAGCTAAAATTAACCTTTATTTCTTAACACTTGCATCATATGAGCTTGTGCTTCTAAGATCCAAGATAGTATGTATGTCATACCCTAATTTGTCTTTGGAATAGTGAGACAAAAACTACTACTAGCAAGGGCAACCATGGACCACAAGCATGGATAATTCTTGATTCTTCCAGATTGTTTTGTGCATGCCAAGAACTTGTATCTAGTTCACCCCAATTATCTCATTTCTACAAAGTGTCAAATCATTCTTTATCTTTGGATTACTAATGATGACCATGGTCATGACTATTGATGGTCTTATTCCTCTTGAATGTGTAGAAAATGACTACAGTTTTGTTATTGGAACTTGGATTAGAAATTACTTAGAGTGATAGGAAGCTTCAGTGATAAATTCTTGAGGATGTGAACTTTGGGGATTCCTAATCATGCTATTCTTCTTCTCATGGGAACCTTTTGCGCATTTTTTCCTAAAGTCAGAGACATTGAAACTACAAGTAGCACATCAAGAGGTAAATTTTCATATTCCATGTTTAGCATTAATTTCAAATTTTTTTTCAATTCATCTTGTTGGGATTTGTCTATCACATGATTACAAGCAATAGACCCCAAAAAAATTGCATTTTCTTATGCATTGCATGCACTTTCACTTGCAGATGTCATAGCTTGGGCTTTGAAGCATAAGGTTTTAGCACGAACATACATTGAATCCCTTTTCTAGGGTAGTTTAGAGGAAATTGACAATATTTTTAATCACAATTATAAGGTTTTCCATAGCCAAACTTGTTTAATTACAATATATATCCTATATTTCATAAAATTTGGTGCCAGATGTTCTATGGACACATTTTTTCATAATGATTGAGAACCCTACTCCTTCTCCAATTAAATGAAAAGTGGGTATTAATCTAGTAATCTAAAGCAATTGATTTTACAATGGCATCTACCTTTCAAGGTGCTTTGGATGGTGTAAGGAGATTATTTCTTTGGCATGTAAAAATGCAACAACATCGAAGTGATAGGCTTTGGGTTAGGGAAAAACAATGGGCTAATTTATACTAATTGAAATGTCTACATTGTCCTTGCACCAAATGCAAAGGACAATTCTTATACAACATTACAAATGTGAGGGAATATTTGATCTATAATGGAAGGGATCCAAAGTATAGAGTTTGGAAAGGACCAAGCCATAGAAACTCATCAGACAAGGAGTGAGAAGAGGAATTTAGGGTTCCAACAAGACAATAGATCCAAAAGCTTGATTTTGTTGTTGATATGCGAACTATGTTAGCTGATGCATTCTAGCAAGAAAATGATCTATTGGCATTAGAAGCTAGAACTTTAAATGTTGTGGAGGAGGCTTAAATAGGGTAGCTAATGAATTACAAGAGGAAAGGAATGAGGGAGATACAAATGGTGATGCCAAGGGCCAACAACCTTTGTGAGATGTTTAATTTGAGCTTGGAAAATAAGAACACAATTTTGATCTAACGGCTTTGAAGGATGCAATGAAGGAATTGTATGCAAGTTCCAAATGCACAAAATTGGTGGCAACAATACTTCTTATGAACCTGTGCACAATACATTGAATCAACAATGAATTTGTAGATGAACTTTTTACATTCTTATGCCAACATTTACTTCTTGAAGTAAATTGTCTAGCTACCAATTACTATGCTATAAGGGCTTTGACACAAAAACTTGGATTAAATTATGAGAACACTCATACATGTACTAAAAGGTGCATCTTGTTTTGAGGGGATCATAAGGATGATGTCAATTGTCCCAAATGTGGAAGTGTTCGATAAGATACTATAAACAAAATGTTGCTTGTGAAAATGTTTCACCACTTTCCTATAACCCCTAGACTTCAATGACTCTTCAGGACACTTGCAATGTTTGAATTAATGTTGTGACACTCACAAAATAATAGTCTAGATGGCCTTATGAGGCATTCATGCAACTCAAAGGCTTGGAAACACATTCATTAAAAGTTCCCTAATTTTGAAACAAATCCACACAATGTGCACTTAGCTTTTGTTACATATGGGGTCAACCCATTAAAGTTGACCCGATCAACATGGTCCATGTGGCAAATAATAATACTAAATTACAATTTACCTCCTTGGTTGACAGATAAAAAATTCTTCATCATGTTCACATTATTGATTCTAAGGAAGGAGTATGTCACATTTGAACACTTTGATGTTGAAATCTACAACCATTAGTTGACAAACTACAACAATTTTGGACTAGAATTCAAACATACAATGTGCTAAAACCCTTTGGCTCTAGCTCATTTACATTGAGAGGTATGATGATTTGGGCCATCCACGATTTCCTTGAATATGGGACAATTGCAAGGGTGGCACATCAAAGATTTGCCGCATGTCTGATATATGTTTAGGGGGGGGCACTCCGTCAAATTAGGGAAGCAAACTTACATTAGAACACAAAGGTGGCTACCAAAAGGGCACCTGTCACAACCCCACTTTGGGATAAGTGTGAGGATGAAACTCACACTCCCAAAAGTGGGAAGTTGGAGTCCGCCGGGACTCCCGAAAA
>Ga0116227_10007065_pt1 | contig 22205 bp, 16 predicted proteins | sample S1TSphgellanicum_FD_89693 | JGI IMG/M metagenome (GOLD analysis project Ga0116227, IMG submission 89693) | Host-associated microbial communities from peat moss isolated from Minnesota, USA - S1T2_Fb - Sphagnum magellanicum MG | ecosystem: Host-associated > Plants > Peat moss > Unclassified...
AATGCGGCGACGCGCGATGAACTGCTGGCGACCGCGCAAGACGAAACCGAGCGCATGTCACGCTTCGTCAACAACCTGCTCGACATGACGCGCCTGGATTCCGGCGCGCTGGCACCGAGGCTTGAGGCCTGCGATCTGCATGACATGGTCGGATCCGCACTCAACCGGGCCAGGAAATTGCTGGCGCGCCACAAGATCAGCGTGCATATTCCACAGGACATGCCCATGCTGATGCTGGACTTCATGCTGATGGAACAGGTGCTGGTGAATCTACTCGACAACGCCGCCAAATACGCTGCGCCAGAAACCACCATTGAAGTGGCCACGCAGGTTCATCGCTACGCCCTCACCCTGGAAGTACGTGATGAAGGCCCCGGGATTCCCGAGCAGGATGTCCTGCGGGTATTCGATCCCTTCTTCCGCGTGAAACAGGCAGACCGCAAAGCCGCAGGCACCGGCCTGGGCCTGGCGGTATGCCGCGGCTTTATCCAGGCAATGAGTGGGCGCATCAGCGCGGGCAATCGCCGCGATCGCAGTGGCGCGGTGTTCACGATCGAGTTTCCATCACGCATCGTTGCAAAAGTCCTGCCTCCCAGCGAGACAACGGCATGACCCTTGGCTCAGGACGAATTCTGGTGGTTGATGACGAACCTGCGATTCGTCGCCTGCTGCGCACAACGTTGCAGGCGCACGACTACGAAATCGTGGAAGCCAACTCCGCCGCCACCGCGCTGAACATGCAGCGTGAATCCAATCCGGATGCCATCATTCTCGATCTCGGACTGCCCGATCGTGATGGCTTGCAAGTGATTGCTGAGATTCGCAACAGCTCTGCCGTGCCCATCCTGATCCTCTCCAGCCGTGATGATGAACGCGGCAAGGTCGCCGCGCTCGATGCCGGCGCTGATGACTACATCACCAAGCCTTTTGGCGCCGAAGAACTGCTGGCCCGTATCCGCACGGCGCTGCGGCACCGGCTGCAACAGCAAGGCAGTCGTCCACGCTATGAGTGTGATGGGCTGGTGGTTGACCTGGTACGCCGCATCGTCTCGCGTGACGGCATTGATCTGCGCCTGTCACCGAAGGAATATGCATTGCTGGAGCAACTGGTTTTGCACGCCGGCAAGGTGTTGACGCACAAGCATCTGCAAAAAGCCGCATGGCCAGCCGAAGCCGACATGGACATCCAGTACCTGCGCATCTATATCCGCCAGTTACGCAGCAAGATCGAGCGGACGCCGGAGCAACCTTCCCTGCTCATGACCGAGCCTGGTGTGGGCTATCGCCTCAAGGCGATCTAAAGCCGGAACCCGGCGTACTCCAACGACGCAAGGGCTCATGCGTCACGCCAAATAGTCATATAATTTGTGCAGGGAAAGTCCTACAAGGATGGCGACTTTCCACGGTAGCAAGGCCTACTTTCGTTTGTTTCGGAGTGCACAATTGAAAAGCAGCAATCGCAGTATCCTCGCAGGAAGCGTGGTGTACGCCCTTATCGCAGGTTGCACGTCTCAAATTGATTCGACTCCGAATCCGATCATTACTGAGGGAAGCCCGAATGCTGGCGGCATCTATCTCGGCACCATATCCACCGATGGTTCAGGCAGCAGCCCGGTGCCGGTGACGGCGATATTCGATTCCACTCAACGCTTCGTGATTTACTCGAAAGACTCGACGGCGCTGTATGCGGGCCTGTACAGCGTGGTCAACAGCCCTGGCATCTCTGGACAGGCCCGTGCTTTCAACCTGGCCACCGGCAACACGACCGGTACGGCGACGTTCAGCGGCACTTTCAGCGCCAAGTCCGCCATCACCGCGGGCTATACCTTCAAACTGAGCACCAGCCCGGCTGCGGCAGGCCCCGATGCAACCGGCTTGATCAGCCTGCCGTCTTACCAGACTGCGGTCTACGGCACGACCTCGGCGGTCAAGTTTCTGGAAGGCAGCTGGGATAACCATGACAGCTTTGGCTATTCCACCATTCAATTCACGATCTCGGGAGACGGCACTGCCAGCGGCAGTACGTCATCGCCCAACCCCAGTTGCAGCTACTACAACGGCAAGATCAGCACGATCAACCTGAACTACAACGTTTATAAAGTGGAGTTCACGGAAAGCTGCACATCGGGAGGCGTCAACACCATTCAGACGCTGACCGGCCTTGGCTCGCTGTTCCCGGCCGATTCGGCGACGGCAACGCCACAGAAACTCGTGATGGCGATGTCATCCGCCAATGAAGGTCGTTTATTTACCCTGCAGGCTGCCATTCCCTGAAACTGAACCGCGGTCCAAGTTGTAGCGCGAGCCGGAATTCAGGCTAGTGCCTGGGCTCGGGACCGAGGCCGAACCCGCAATCGGGTTGGAGCCCGGGCTCAAGTTGGAATTGGTGCTGGAATGCGAGCGTACGCGCGAATAGCTATGCGATGTACGCGCCCGCGAATGTGAACGAGGCGCAGCACTGGCTTTGGTGCTTGGGGCTTGGCTCGCGCTCACATTGGCTGGGCTGTTCCACAAGGGCGGTGGCTCAGGCCATGCTGGGATCTGCGACTTATTGATATCCAGCGTCTGGGTGGCCGAGGTGCGTTTGGCCATCCAGCCATTGAGATCCTTGAAGTTCCTTTCAATCTTCTTGTCGTCGGGCGCCAAGCGGTGCGCCCTGAGCAGCAATTGCAGGGCATCCAGCTGATTGCCGTCGCGGGACATCTTCACCGCTTCGTTGTTGAGGGCAGTCGCATCAAACGGGTTCACCTTGGTCTGCGCTTCCAGCGCATGCGCGGATTCATCAACGCGCAGCGGTGAACCATTGCTCGTCGCCGACATGGCCGACAAAGGAAAAGCCGCTAGCCCGAGGCTGAGCAGAAGCGTCCGGATCGATGTTGTCTTCATGCCTGCCCCGGTTTTAGTTTTCATCGAAGAGCGCCGCTGCAGGTGACACGTAGTCTCTGGCTTCTGGCTGCTCATCGTAATAGAAGCGTAGATAACCCATGATGATTCCCTCGCGGTAATCACGTGCATTATCGATACCCAACCTGACGCCGCCTCTGAGCTTGGGCATCAGCTGATATTCCGCGATGCCGGACAAGGCATAGGAAACGCCCGAGCTGTTCTTGGAGGCATAGCCCGTCGCCAGGTTCAGGGTGGGATTCGCAGCAGCAAAGGTCACCAGGTTGTCCTGCAGGATCTGGAAGCCTGGATAGTAGACATTGCCATCCGTCCTGAAGGCGGCATAACCGAGCGAGGCTTTCACCTGGTAGGTGAATGAACCCATGTAACCGGTCCATTCCACCGGAACGGTTACCGAGGTGTAGAGCTTGGGGCTGAAATAACCACCCTGGCCAAAACTGAAATTGCTGAGGTTTTTCTCGTAACCAAAACCGGTGAAGCTGAGTCCAATCGTGACCTTGTTGTCGGGCTCACGAACCACGCGCGAATAAACGCCAGCGCCGAAATCAACCTCGCGATTGGTATCGACGTTGTGGCCATCCAGCGTAAAGAAACCGAGGCTGGTATAGACGCCCATGCGATCGCCGTCATAACCCACATTGAGTTTTCCGCCCGTGCGGGAAACGCCGCCCCAGTTCTTGCCGGTGTTCGCATCCGGCTTACCGGCATAGGAGAGTTGGCTATCCATGACCGGACGCCGCAGGATTCCTGTAGCAATACGCCAGTTGCCTGGCGAGAGATTCATGCCGAGCGATCCAATCAGCCTGACCTCGGTGAAACCGAGCGGAGTGGTGCCAATATCACCGGACACAGGACCGTACTGATACGTTCCCCTGACGGCAACGCCAGCATCGCTCGAAGGACCGGGATCACCTGTCCCGCTCGACAGCGCCAGGGTACCCACCTTGGCAAGATCAGTACCCGAGGCCACGCCAGCATCCAGGTAAACCGGCGTGACATCCACGCCAAACTGACCCATCGTCGATTCGCGCGATCTCCACGACAACGGCATTTCAAAATCGCCGAGCGACGATAAACCGTTTTGTCCTGAACGCGATCTGGAGCTAATAGCGCCCGTGAAATATCCAGTGGTGCTTGATTCAAGCCGCGCTACGGCTTCATTGTTGATGGTGGCTGGATTGTTTGTATCAAGCGGTGGTGCGTCCTGCTTCTCAACCAGCGGATGGAACTCTTCCTCGCTCTGCAGCTTGACGCGGCGGCGAATCTCGCCTGGCGAGACCGAAGGCATGTAGGTGCTGGCACCCAGGTTCGACGACAGCCGCATTCCTCCGACATTGATGTCTTCAACCTGTGGCGTCAGGCCTTCGGGCGAAGGCAGCGCCACACCGGTGACGCGCGCGCGCAGAGGGCCAGTCGATGGCGCAGAGTTGCGCATGGCGATGCCGATCGCGTCGGGAACATCCATGTTTGGCGAGCGATCATCGATGTATTGCAGGTTGGGCACGCCGGCAACCGCCACCGTCCCCTCATTGCCGCCCCTCAACTCGGCAATCCTGCGATGCGTTTTCAGCGCATCACCGCGGCGGCCCTGTGCTTCCTGCACCTGCGCCGCAAGGCTCAATGCCTCGATGTCATCCGGATCCTTGCGCAGCAGTTTCTTGGCGATACCGTTGGCTCTTTCCGTTTCGCCCTTCTGCAAGTACAAACCCGCTTTTCCGACCTGTGCTGACTTGTTGTTGGAATCAGCCTTGAGCGCTGAATCGTAAATCGATTGGGCATGGTCATAGTCATGCGACGCCATCAACAGGCGCGCAAAAGCCATTTGCACGTCCTTGTTGTAAGGGAAGCGATTAATGACATCACGCAGCTGTGCGTAGGAATCAGCCAGCTTGCCCTGGGTGCGCAGTCTGTCGGCCAGACGGATGCGGTAAGTAATGATCAACTGGTCCAGCGTTGCCTGATCAGCCGGACTCAAGGTGCCGGCAACTGCAAGACGATCGGCAACCACTTCGAATTCACTGTCCTGCCCGGCATCCAGCAACAGCGAGGCATAGGTCAGGTTCAAGGGCACCGAGAAACCTGGGGATTTTGCGATGGCCTGGCGCAGCATTGAAATGGCGCGGCCCGGATCTCCCAGCTTGGCGTATCGCGAAGAGATATCAGCCATCGATTCATAGGAGCGGCTCCTGCTGTTGTCAGCAAGTGCAGTCAGGACTTCCGCGGCACTCGCGGTGTCGCCCTGGGCAATCAGCGCGTCTACACGCTGAAGCTGGTACTGGAACCAGGCGCGATTCTGCAGCGCGACAATTGAAGGAGTTCTCGAAGCCTGGGGCAAGGTTTCAAGCTCCTGCAGAATTCCGCCCCAGTCACCACGTTGCTCCAGGTAATAGGCATGAACCTGAATCTGTTCGTTGCTCAGGTTACCGGCGTCCGAGAGCGCCGACATGATGCTGTCGGCTTTTTCCGGCTGGCCGCTGGCAAGATAAACCTTGGCGAGATCCAGGCGGATCCATGAACTGGTGGGATCAAGTCGCAAGGCGTCTTCAAGATCTGCCTGCGCATCGCTCAAGCTGCTGCTCATCTCAGCCTTGGCCTTGTTCTGCAAGGTCACCGCTCTCAACTGCGAGAGCTGACCACGCACGGCAGGCGGCGCATCCGCAGCCATCTGCAGGGCTTCGTCGGTATGGCCGGTCTGGTACAGCGCGTTGATCAATCCCTTGGTGGCTTCAGGATCGTTCGGGTACTCGCGCAGGATGCTCTTGTAGGCTTCCATCGCCTGCTGTTGCTTGCCTTCGTCGAGCAGCACGTTGGCCAGCGCAATCCTTACATCGACCGGTACCGGCCCCTTTGGTGCCGAAGCGATGGCCTTTCGATACGCGGCTTCCGCGCCTTTCAGGTCCTGGTTGGCGCGCAGCTGGTCCGCCTGTTCAACCGTCGCCCAGAAGCGCGCGCTGGCATGAGCCTGGCTCCACTTCTGTCCACCTTGACGCTGCGCGACTGCAAGCAGTGACTCGGCTTCGGAGAAGCGACCCTGCTTGAGTCGCAGGATACCGAGCGCTGCGGTCAGATCGGTGTCATTCGGCTTTGCACGTCGCGCATTTGCAATCTTGTCTTCGGCCGAAGCCAGATCGCCCGACTCCAGCGTCGAGAAGATGTCCTTGGTATTAGCGTCTTCACGCGGTGCACGCGTGACCACGCGGGTGCTGGTCGAAAGCTCGCCCAGCTTCTGCTGGACCTGCGTGTCAGGGCCTACGACATCAATGTAATTCTGATACAGCGGGGCATCTGCGGGTCGAGCCTTGAGCCAGACCAGCGCGTTCTTCCAGGAGCTTGCAGCTTCCGGTCTCTGTTTGCTGGTGACCAGGGATGACAGCATGGCAATGCCTTCACGGCGGGAGCCATCGCGATAGGTCAGGTGCTGGGCGAGCGCGAGCGTGATGCGGCTGTCGTCAGGATTCTGGTCAGCAAGATTCTTCAGCGCCGCCCGGGCAGGCTCCCAGCCTTCGGAGGTCGCTCCAAGGGTCTGGTAGTACTCCAGTGCATGCGCACGATCGGGATTGGGGCCATTGAAGGCTTGGCGATAAGTCTGGATCGCACCATCGTAATCACGGCTGGCTGCCAGCGAGCGGGCCTTGGCGATGCTGGTTTCAAAATCTCTTGAGCCCTTGCGATTGAGTTCCTTCACCAGGCTTTGTGTCGCATCGGATTTCGGATCGATTGCGCGCAAGCGACCCAGCATGGCAGCGGCCTTGCTGTCGGCACCGGTGGCCGCGTAGAGCTGTGCCAGGTGGGTCATCGCTTCGACGTTGTTGGCGTCGATATCCAGGACGCGCTCCCAAGCCGTGATGGCTTTCGCCGGCTGCTGGCGATCTTCCCAGAATGTTCCCTGACGACGCAGGGGTGCAGTGGCATCTTCGCCCGCGGCATATGCCGGCAGGCCGGAGAGCAAACTGGCTGCTACCGCAATTGAAACAACGGCTACCTTTTCCATTTTGGAATTAATTTCCCGTTTTCATCGAACGAAAATTGATGATCAGCCCACCCCAACGCAAACAGGCTGATGACTTGTTCGTAGTACCGTGCCGGAGTCCCCACCAGATTGGACGTGGTCTTCTCCTGCAGGCTGGCGATGATTGATTTTGAAAGATCAGCGCCGCCGTTTAGCGTAAAGAATGGCAGGAATGCTGTCTGCACCCCGACCGGGAAACTGCCGGTTCCAGCCTTTCCGCCGGTATACCATTTTTCTGGAATGCGCCCACTCTGCCGGACGTAAGGAATGAACGGCTTGTATGCACGAATGAAGGCACTGGCCTCGGGCGAGCGCTGATTCATCAGTCCAGCCCAGAGATAATTGCGTACAGCGTCGTAGCTGCCGACATCGCCGGTAACGGAATCCTGCCTCGGCCCCTTGTCCGTCAGGAGAAACCAGTCAGGCACCCCGCCGTTGACGACGAGGTCCGGCAGCAGTGTGACGAAGTCCTTGAGGATTTTGCGCCAAGGGCCCGAAGGATCTACCTGCGCCAATCGCTGCAGCAGGAATGGCGGCAGATAACTGGGATTGATCCGCACCGCATTTTCGAACTCGAAACCATCGCGGCCCGGCAACAACACGGTGTATCCGAATTTCTCGCGCGTTTCGACCCGTGCGACCAGCTTCAGCAAGGCGCGGCCGGCCTGGGTGTAGCGAGGAACATTCCACAAGCGGCCTGCTTCAATCAGATTGTAGGCCAGCCAAAGGTCGGCGTCGGACGCCGAGTTGGGATCCAGCACCTGTGGATTGGCCGGGCCGTCTGCTTGATAACCCCAAAGCCAGGCTGGCAACTGCTGGGTGAAACGGCCAGAAGAAAGATTCTTCTGCGTCCACTCATACAGCCGGTCAAAAGTCTTGCGATCGTTGCTGACCAGACTGAAGAACATCGCATAGGCCTGCCCTTCCGACACAGTCCTCGAACGCTCACTCCAGTCGACCACCCTGCCGTCTTCAAGAATGAATCCGTCGACGAAGGCGTTCCACAAAGGCCAGCCGGTTGCTGCCGGAGGCGTAGCGTGCGCTGGATTTTGAGCCGCAAAAACCGGAGGGTAGACGCAGGCCAGCATGACGGCGCCTACCGTCAAGCACAGCATCCTCAGGGCGGACTTCATGAATTCATCCTTTGGGCACTCGGTCTTTCGCTTTTCGCCTCAACGTTACAAACAGGATATACGCCATGAAGAGGCTGATCAGGATGGCGATGGGCGCGATCAGGTAAGGGTGTCTCTTCATCCAGATCTTGAACGACAGCAGCGTGAACGGCGAACCCAGCCCGTAAAGGGATTCGAACTGGTAACCCGTGACCGAGGTTGGAGTGATCAGAGTGAGATCACCACCGAAGAACTGCCGCTTGCCGCTATCCACCAGCGCAAAAGCGCCATCAGAAATCGCCTGTGATCCGGTCGAGGTGAAAACCACCGAACCAAAGCGCGAACTGAGTGGTGATTGAATGCCCATCACGATTGACAGCGCGCCATTGGATTTGGCCAGCACTGATCCGGCGTATTTCAAGGCGCCGGGAAGATCACGATCATCAGCCTGCGCCTGCAAGCGGTTCATCAGGCCATAGGACTTGAGTTGCACGCCTTCGCTGCTGAAGCTCAAGGGCAGGTTTTCCGGATCCAGACCGTATGAGCCCAGGCCATTCTGCGATGTCACGATGATGAGATGGCGTCCCTTCAGCGATTGCAATTCATTGCCATCGGCGACTTCAAGATCGGTACCGGCGACACCGGTGATATGCCCGAGATGACCGGCGACGGTCAGCAGCGTGGTGACCTGATCGACCGAGTTGGCCTGCTCAATCGCAAAGCCGGTCGTGTGGAGGTCTGCAAATTCCGAGAACGGCAGCGCGCCGTCACCAAACGCTCTCAGGTTGGGCCACTGGATGTAATGGCCGAAATCGGTAAACACCATTTCGGAATTGCCATCCACCGAACCCTGCAGCGAGCCATTGGCAAAATCCTCGCAGGGCTTGGAGACATTGCGCTTGAAGTTGTACTGGATCTGCAGGCGGTTGGAAGTCGCAATGAATGCCGCAGGGATATACGACTCCACCATCGGGAACTGGGGAGAATCAGACGACGAAGACTTGGCGCTGCTGACGATCTTGGAAGATACGAAGGTTTCGTTGAACGCAACGTTCATCGATGCCCCTGGCGCATTGCTGTCGCTGACGCGATAGCGCAGCTTGAGCTTGGCGCCATCCTTGCCGTAGAAATAGATATCTGGCGGCAGGCGGAAATCAAAACGGATTGGTCCTGGCGAAAGTCCCTGCACGGTCAGCGGCGTTGAAGCGAGCTGCTTCAGCTGAACCGGCTTGTCCGGATCCAGCCAGCGGGGCGACAGCGCACGCACGCTCTCGGGAGCCGGACGCAGGTTATCCACCTGCACGGAAGAGCCGGAAGTCACCCATGCGCCCAGCGCGAGAGCCTTGGCGGCATCCACGAGGCCCTGGTTGTCCGGTGCTTCGAGCAGCAGCACGACATCGCTGGACGCCGGATTCATCTGGACGATACGAATCTGCGGCTTCTCAGGCGCTGGGCCGAATTCCTGCGTCATGGCATCACCGACACGGAAGACCACCGAATTGCCTTCAGGAACGATGTTGAAACTGGCCTTGATCTTGGCGCCACGATAATCGGCGAATGCGCCAAACCATGAGGCAACGATGGCACCTGCCTTCAGCTGCGAAGCATTGGGTGCAGCGGAGAGGAAGACAAAGGGCAACTCAAGAACCGATGTCGATGCCGGGTCAAAGAACGGACTGGGCAGACGCGATAACAACTGCTTGTTGCCCACCTTCGACAACTGGAAATCGATGCTGGTCTTGTTGCTGATGACCGTCCACAGGCTGGTGTGCGTCGGGTCTTCGCAGATTTCGCTGTTATTGACGTAATGCTGCACCGCTTCGAAACGCACCTGGTTGGATTCACCAAAGAGTGCCGGATTCAAATCGAGCGTCTTCGTTCCGTCGATCTCATTGGAAGCATCCATCACGATTGCCGCAACGACTTCGTCGTTGACGACGACATTCAGGTGGCTGATGGAAGGAATCAGCGATGGTGAGTGGGTGAAATGCAGATGCAAGGTTGCCTTGGTGACCACTTCATCCTGGCGCGTGGGCACGGTGATGGAAGCCTGGCCGAGAACACTGGTCAGCTTGAGCGGATAGGCAATGCCCAGATCCTGCAGCGACAGCGTGCGGGACACCTGCCGGGCCGGCGCAGCAACCGCCGTATCCTGGGCATAGGCCGAGCCAGGCATCAGCGCACAGACGCCGATCATCGACGAAAGAACGCCTGCGGCGATCATCGCGGCCTTGCTGGAATTGCGCCCGGTCATCGAATTCCACAGGCTGGATGCGGTCCACCTCAGCAGACCCGAGCCACCCCTGAAGGCATGACGCGTGACCTGCATCAAAGCACTCAGCGGACGATCGCGATTCTCACCCGAATTCCAGGAAAGCCACGCATCAGCACGGCCATAAATGGCATGAACAATCTGGCGCTCTTGCGCAATATTCAGGTCTTGGAAACGCACGGCTAATTTGTCCTCTGTTTTTCTGACGACGCGACCGCTCAGCCAAACCGACGATGAAGCCGGCATGATCGACAAACTGACAACGTCTCCCACCTTTTCGCCAAAAGCATTGGGCTTGTCTGATTTCAGCAAAGCCCCGCCAAACGATACGTCTTCGGTCATGCACTCCAGCGCTGGACCATGGCTATCCGCCAGCCGCACTTTTGCGGGCAGCTTGGTTTCGACACGCACCGAATAGCGAACCTGCTTGGATTCACGCGCTACGGCCAATGCAGCGCCGAGGATGATGAGGTTATAGACAATCCACGACAGATTGAGCACCACCGTATCGGTCGCGACGTCCTTGCTGAATGCCAAGCGCAGGAAACCGGCGCCAAGCCCCAGCAGGTTCAGGAAGAAAAGTGCCGAATAGGGCTTGGCAATGTTGCCGTCGAAATAATCACGATCGACAACGCCACCCTTGGCGGTCACGTTGAACTTGCCGAGCTTGGGATTGATCAAGGCCAGCAGGGTCGGAAGAATGATAAAGACGGCGAGTACTGTTTCATACACTTCAGCCCAGAACGAATGCCGGTATTTACCCTGCAATCGCGAGTTGGTGATGATGCTGAGGAATACGTGCGGCGCAACGTAAGCCAGGATCATCCAGCCCTGGGCATGGATGATCTGCGCATTGAACAGCAGGAAGGCCAATGGCGAGGTCAGGAACACCAGTCGCGGGATGCCGTAGAGAAAGTGCAGCATCGCGTTGAGATAGCAGATCCTCTGCCCAAACTTGAGGCCCGGTTTGGTGAGGGGATTGTCCACGCGCAGGATCTGCGCCATGCCACGCGCCCAACGGATTCGCTGACCCACGTGTGCCGATAATGATTCCGTCGCAAGGCCCGCCGCCTGCGGAATGTTGATGTACGCCGATTCCCAGCCAAGGCCGTGCAGCTTGAGGGCCGTGTGCGCGTCCTCGGTCACCGTCTCGGCGGCAATGCCTCCGATCTGGTTCAGCGCGGTTCTGCGGATGACCGCGCACGAGCCGCAGAAGAAAGTGGCGTTCCAGAAATCGTTGCCGTCCTGCAGCAAGCCGTAGAACAACTGGCCTTCGTTCGGCACTTTCCTGAACATGCCGAGATTTCTCTCGAACGGATCAGGCGAGAAGAAATGGTGAGGCGTTTGCACCAGCGCCATCTTTGGATTGGCGAGCATGGTGCCCACCGTCATCTGCAGGAACGAGCGCGTCGGGATGTGGTCGCAATCGAAGATCGCGATGTACTCACCCGTCGTCAACTTCATCGCGGCATTGATGTTGCCCGCCTTGGCGTGCTTGTTATCCGCACGGGTCAGGTGCGTAACGCCAATCTCGTTGCAGAAGTTCTTGAACTCATCGCGACGGCCGTCATCCAGCACATAGACCTTGATCTTGTCTGGCGGCCAGTCGATGTCCATCGCCGCAAGAATGGTCGGGCGCACAACCGACAGCGGCTCGTTGTAGGTCGGGATATAGATGTCGACCGTTGGCCAGGTCTCGGTGTCATCCGGCAAGGGCACCGGGCGACGGTGCAAAGGCCACAGGGTCTGGAAATAGCCCAGCACCAGAATCGTCAGGGCGTAGAGCTCGGCCAGCAACAAACCAGCGGCGAAAAGAAAATCAACGAGGTTGTATTCAGAACCAATCGGCAGCGTGTCACGGATACGCCAGATCAGATAGCGGCAGCTGAACAGCGTCGACAGGCCTACCAGGACATAGGTAATGCCACGGCCACGGAATTTTGCGAGGAAATATGCCGACAGGATGATGGATATCGCCGTCGCGCCCTGCCACCAGAGGCTGAGTGGCGTAGTCAGCACCGCATAGAAACCAACAGCTGCCAATGACAGCCCAGCCCAGCTGATCATCGTGCGAATAGGAGAGCTCGCGCCATTCATTATTTGGATTGACCTAATTCGCTAGCGCGGAAGTCCGTAGTTGAGGAGCGTGCTACTTGGTGAGATGCAGACGCTTCTTGCCTTCGCTGTCGAGGCGCAGGAAAACAGCCATCAGCGGCTTGTCCATCAGATCGGACAAATCCTGCAGCATTGGCAATGCGCGCTTGGGGAAACTGTTTCTCTTGAGGAACTGCTTGCCGCTCACCTTCGTTGGCTGGTTGGCGAGCACGGCGAACTTTGCGCTCAAGCTGGTTTTCGCGCTGAGGGCGGCGGCGCTGGGCTCAACGAATTTGGCGCGGTCCACCGTCGCGGCATCAACCGGCTTGGAAACCGGCAGGCGCTGGGCCGGCTCAGGTTCCACGGCAGGCGCCTTTGCTTCGATCGCTTCGGGCGCCTCAGGGGCGGCTTCGTCGGGCTTTGCAAATGGGCGGTAACGAAACTCGCCAATCTTGGCGAATTTCAACAGGCTCTCGACATCCGTTTCGAGCTTGGCCACGGTGTTTCTCCTAATTACTCTTCAACTGCCTTGAAAGACGGAACAGAATCGCTGCTTCTTCAGCATCGGCATCCGATGCAACCTGCCGCAGTTCCAGGCCTTCTCCAGCGCCCAAGGCCAACAGCCAACTGGCCAGCAGTCCTTCAAAAATCGCACCCGACCAGACCACATTGGAGGCTCCAAACCAAGCCTGAAGCGGTCCGTCATGGAGCCAGATATCGAGTGACTCCAGGCGTTCTTCAAGCTTGATCCAGCCCCAGTCTCTTTGCAGCAGGGCCTGGGATGCCTTGGCTTCAAAATCGCCTACGGTCTCAACCTGTTCCAGTGCAAAGCTTTCAGCAATCTTTGTGCCTGCGGCATAGAAAACCGCTCTTAATTCTTCTGGGGAGAGTTGGGTCGCAAGAACGCCGGCAAGCGCCCCAATGGCTTCGGGGGCACCCAAGAGACGGGGGCGGCGGTTTTGATACTTCTTGCTCACGAAGTCAATCTTCCTTGATTGCAGTAGAACAGGGCCCTGCTGGTGACATCCTTGTGAAAATCAGGTGCAGATTGGGCTGATTTCCGTTTCAGCCATCCCACCTGTTTGATTCTCATCAACTATATCAATTTAAAAACGCAAAACTTGTGACGCAGCGCACTGTTCTGTTCCCAGACCATTTCAAAGACTTATCCCAGCATATTGCCAGCTTGGGCGGCAATGTACAGGGTTTTTGTGAACCCCAGAAACAAAAAAGCCGGGCGAACCCGGCTTTTTTGTCGTCAGCTGAAAAAATACTGACTTTTTTACTTTTCCACGATTGCCGTTACGCCCAGACCGCCTGCAGCGCAGATCGAGATCAGGCAGCGGCCGCTGCCGTTCTCGTCGAGGATCTTGGCAGCAGCGGCAAGGATGCGGCCGCCGGTGGCACCAAACGGATGGCCGAGGGCCAGCGAGCTGCCCTTGACGTTGAGCTTGGAGCGGTCGATGGAGCCCAGCGGCTTGTCGAGGCCCAGACGTTCCTTGCAGAACTTTTCGTCTTCCCAGGCCTTCAGGGTGCACAGCACCTGCGCTGCAAAGGCTTCGTGGATTTCGTAGAAATCAAAGTCCTGCAGCGTCAGGCCAGCGCGCTTGAGCATGCGTGGCACGGCGTAGGCCGGTGCCATCAGCAGGCCTTCCTTCTTGCCGACGAAATCAACGGCCGAGGTTTCGGCGTGAACCAGATAGGCCTGGATCTTGAGGCCGTGCTGCTTGGCCCAGTCTTCCGAGGCCAGCAGGACGGCAGAAGCGCCGTCGGTCAACGGGGTGGAGTTGGCAGCGGTCAGCGTGCCCTTGCCGCTCTTCTTGTCGAAGGCCAGGCCCAGCGTGGCCAGCTTTTCCAACGACATTTCGGTACGCAGGTTGTTGTCACGGGTGAGGCCGGCGTAGGGAACGATCAGGTCGGCGTAGAAGCCTTCGTCATAGGCCTTGGCGGCCTTTTTGTGTGAATCAAAAGCCAGCTGATCCTGGTCTTCGCGGGCAATCTTCCATTCCTGCGCCATCAGCTCGCAATGCTGGCCCATCGACAGCTTGGTGCGCGGTTCGCCGTTGGTGGGGATGGCCGGAGCCAGCATCGCCGGACGGAACTTGGCGAGCGCCTTGAAACGCTGGCCGCCGGTCTTGGCGCGGTTCACTTCGAGCAGGATCTTGCGCAGCTTTTCGCCAACGGCGATCGGCGCGTCGGAGGCAGTGTCGACGCCACCGGCGATGCCGGAGTCGATCTGGCCGAGGGCAATCTTGTTGCCGATGTTGATGGCCGCTTCAAGGCCGGTGCCACAGGCCTGCTGCACATCGAAAGCCGAGGTTTCGGGAGCGAGGCCCGAGGACAGGACCGATTCGCGGGTCAGGTTGAAATCGCGGCTGTGCTTGAGCACGGCGCCGGCAGCCACTTCGCCAATACGCTCGCCGTGGAGCTGGTACTTGTCGACCACGCCCTTGAGGGCGGCGGTCAGCATGTCCTGGTTGCTACGGGTGGCGTAGGCAGTATTGTTGCGAGCGAAGGGGATACGGCTACCGCCGATGATGGCAACTTTGCGGGCTGTGGTCATGGTGAATCCTCTAAAGGTAAAAACGAAATGGGGACACGCAGACCTTAGTGGCCCAGCGTCGCTTGGATGTTCTTAAGATAGCCACGAACCTGGTTCTGGAACAGGCCCTGAATGATCGGCTTGGCGGCGGCACGCAGCAACATGGGAACCGGCACCTCCAGCTCACCGCTGGTTTCAAATTGAATTGCAGTGCCCTGCCCCTGCGGTTTCAGGCGCCATTGACCTTTGATCAGGCCGTTGCCAACACCGGCAACCGGCGTCCAGCTGACCGTCATTTTTTGCTCGTCAGGCACGTAATCGCAGGCATAAATGACCTGGTGGCTGATTCCTGCAGCGCCCAAGGGCTTGAGAAACCAGCGGAAACGTCCCCTGCCCTCATCCTGCAGCTTCTGCATGTCCGGAAAGTGGCTTACCGAGCGTGGCACATCAGCCAGCAACGCAAACGCTGTCTTGAGGTCCGAAGTGACGTTGAAGCTGTCCGTGATATCTACAGAAACTTTCATTCGCTGGAAACGCTCTTGGAGGCGGCTGGTCAGGGAGCGCAAGAATAGGCTGGGATAATCTGCTTTTCCGTGGCTGGCGGGCCCGCTTGGCCTGTCATCAGCGCCAGTGAGGACTCACTTCTTGGGTTTTTCCGGGACCCAGGCCCAGACCATGCGGCAGGAGATCGGCTCTTCCCCGTTGGAATCAGTGACGCGAACCGCCACCGTCACATCGCCACGCTCTTCATTTTGCATCAGGACACGCTGCTCGACCTCCAGCGTGGCTTCGGCCCGCAGGTCACCGTGGGCACGACGCAGATAGTCGATGTGCATGGATTTGAGCAACGGCAGCTTGCCCGCTGGCAGATTGAGGCCGAATACCGCCCCGGTTGCGGACTCGGCTAGCAGAGCCATTGCCGCCGCATGAATGCCGCCAATATGGTTGCGGACCTTGCGCCGATTGCGCATGTGCAAGATGGCGCACAGTTCGTCGAGCCGCTCAAAGCGCACGCCGCCCGTACCGGCAAAGCGCACGGCGAATCCAAAGATCGACGTGATCAGCGGCCGGCGCAGTGGCCTTGGCAAATGATTGATGCGGGTGACCGCGAGATTGAGCAGGCTGGCCTGTGCCATAGGGAAGCGCCGGAAATTGAGTGCGGCGCGATTCTGCCTGAATCGCTTCGGATAGAGAATGCGGCGGCGTATGGGCCTGCGTCAGGCAACCGCAACGGCTGGCTGCAATATTGTTGTCGCTATACTCGATTGCCCCACCCACTCAGAGGTCATTAACATGAATTTTACAAGCATGATTCGAGTCGTATGCGTTGGCACTCTCTTGGCAGTGAGCAGTGGCGCGGTCTATGCCAAGAACCAAGGCACGCCGCAGACCCATCACTGCAAATTGCAGGACGGCAGCATGGATATGAAGAAAACCAAGAAGCAGTGCCTTGCGGACAAGGGCACGTGGGCCAAGGATGCTGACTCGGCAGCAGCAGCCCCGGCGCCTGCTGCAACGGCAGCACCTGCAGCACCTGCAGCACCTGCAGCACCTGCAGCACCTGCAGCACCTGCAGCACCTGCAGCACCTGCAGCACCTGCAGCACCTGCAGCGGCACCCAAAAACTAAAAGCGAGCGAGATCACGGCCTGTCTCCGTTCCCATCTGGAAACGGAGACAGGCTTCTAAGTGATCAATGAAGCACGCAACTACTCGTCCTTGCGCTTGAAGCTTTTCCAGAAAGTGATTTTGGGAAAGCCCCCTGCAATCTCTTCGGTATGACCGGCCATCTTGTTGATGTGCACGGCAATGCGGAAGATCACCAGGCACAGCTCCAAGGCCACGCGTGTCAGGGTCACCAGCACCACAAACGCCACCGGCGCAATCAGGAAAGCGCGCACCAGTCCCTGCGAACTGGAAATCGTGAACCCTTCGATGGCGTAAGTGACAACACCCCATGCACTGGCGAGGATACCGAGCAGATAGAGTGCCGGCATCATGCGCGGCGTCATCAGGCTGCGGAATTCCAGATCAGCAAGACCTTTGACGAACTCGATAATCCAATCGAGTCGATCAGCGAGTGAACGTGTTGCTGCTTGTTCTTTCATGTTTGACTTGCTCATGCCGCGACTCACACCCATGCACGCTTCCTTCAATCAAAAACAACCACCTGCCTGACGGCCTCACCGCGCGCCAGGCGGTCAAACGCCGAATTGATTTCATCCAGCTTCAGGCGATGCGTCAGCAATTTGTCGACGGGCAAACGTCCTGCCTTGTATAACGCAACAAAACGCGGGATATCGCGCGACGGCACCGCAGATCCCATGTAGGAACCTTTCACCGTTCGCTCTTCCACCACCAGGCTCACCGCAGGAACCGAAAACATTTTCTGCGGATGCGGCAGGCCCATCGTCACCGTCGTCCCACCGCGCTGGGTAGCGGCATAAGCCTGGGCCAGCACCTGCTCACTGCCCACCGTTTCAAAGGTGTATTGCGCCCCACCCCGCGTTGCTTCGCGCACAGCGGCAACCACATCGCCACTACCGACGAGAACCGTGTGCGATGCGCCGAGTTCCTTTGCCAGATCCAGCTTGGATTGCAGCACATCAATCGCCACGATCGGATACGCGCCAGCCGCGCGGGCACCCAATAGCGACGCAAGACCCACGCCACCCAAGCCAAAAATGGCAACGCTTTCGCCGACACCGACCTTGGCCGTATTCACGACCGCACCCACGCCAGTCATCACGGCGCAGCCGAACAGCGCGGCGATTTCCGGTGGCAGATCACGGTCGACACGCACCGCAGAGCGCGCCGAGACCACGGTCATCTCCGCAAATGCCGAAACGCCGAGATGATGATGCAACTCGCCCGTGTCATTTTGATGCCAGCGACGCGCGCCCGAAAGCAGCGAGCCCGCCGTGTTGGTCTTGGCGCCCGGCTCACAAAGAGCCGCGCGGCCGCTGGCACAGGGAGCGCAATGTCCGCAGGATGGCACAAAGGAGAACACCACCTGGTCGCCGACGCTGAAGCCTTCGGTATCGGCACCGACCTGCACCACTTCACCCGCGGCTTCATGGCCCAGCACCATCGGCATCACGCGCGGGCGCGAGCCATCTATCACCGACAGATCCGAGTGGCATAGACCGGCAGCGCGCACACGCACCAGCAATTCACCGGCGCCCGGCGCATCCAGTTCCAATGTTTCAAATTTCAGCGGCTGCGATTGCGCATAAGGCGCAGGCAGACCCATTTCACGCAAGACTGCGGCGCGAACCTTCATGGCAATGCTCCCTTCTCAATTTGCAGGCGCTCGAGCGCGGCGCGCAGCCCTGTTGGAATTTCCTGTGAGCGACGACTTTCACGATTCACGAACACATGCACAAACCAGCCTTCGGCAGAAGGCTGGTCGTCATCTTCGCGGAACAAACCGATTTCATAGCGAACGCTGGAGCGCCCCAGGTGCACGACGCGCAATCCTGCTTGCACCACTTCTGGAAACGCCAGCGGCCCGAGGAATTTGCAATGCGATTCTGCGCACAAGCCAATCGTGTCGCCAGCGTGAATATCCAGGCCGCCTTCGCGAATCAGCCAGGTATTGATGACAGTGTCGAAATAACTGTAGTACTCGACGTTGTTTACGTGGCCATAAACATCATTGTCTTTCCAGCGTGTGGTGATGTCTTGAAAGTGGCGATAACCGGCACGCGCCTGGCTGTCAGTCATATGTTGGGATTCCGAATTCTGTGCGCGTAAAGCATAACAGCCGGCACCACCCATGCGTGGTGCCGGCTGTTATGGGAACAACTAACGATCAGAACGAGTAAGCGAGGGCAAACGACATATTGTCGCGATCCTTCAGGGCATTCATGTATCTCTCTCCGCCCCAATACCACTCGTAGTGGACGTGACCGGTCAGGCTCTGGGTGAAGTTGATGTCGGTGCCCACCTGCGCCTGCGAACGTCCTGCAATGAAGTTCTGGTTGGGTGAAGGCGCAACACCCGTCATGTCATGCAGCAACACGATCTGCGGCTTGAATGCCCAGCCGAACACCACGTCGTTGTATTCCATCTGGATGATGGAGCGCAGGCCCCAGGAGAACTTGGTGGCGTAACCACCAGTCTGCTGAGTCGGGTTGAAGCGCCGGGTATCGACGACGCCACCGTTACCGGTGCCATCGGCGCCCGGGCTGTGGTGGGTATCGTTGAGATTGCCGCCTTCGATCTGCAACTGGTCCAGCGAGGGCAGATTGTAGATGTGCGTGAAGCCTGCTTCCATGATCCAGATGATCTGGTCAGCACCAAAAGGATTGCTGGAGAATGCCTTGATCGCCGTCAGATCCATCTGGCCTACCTTGAAGCGCTGGTAGCCAGGAATGTACTGATTGGCGTTAACACCCTGCTTGCGGTAACGCGTCATCAGGTAGTCAGGGAAAGCATTCTGCGCTGACGGCAGCTGGACCAGGTTTGCGCCCGTGTGCGGAAGACCGAGCAATGCCGTCAGCGTATCAAGACCGACATCAATCTCCTGCTTCGGCAGTGCAGGCTGCAAACCGGCAAACACGACGTCGGTCAACTGGACCTGCAGCGGCATGTTCGGACGATAAGAGTATTCACCCGCCAGTGACCAGGAGCCCACATTGGTGGTGAAGCTCAGGCCCAGCATGTGAATGTTTTCCGGGTAGTCCAGGAAAACCTTGAGCGTATCGATTGGTGCAGGCTCGTTCGCGGGATTTTTGGTAGCCGCAAGCGTGCCATTGAAAGTGAGGCCGCAAGAGAGCGCAGCAGTCAGCACATTGCCGCCTGCATTGCGTGCACAGGAATCATTGGTGGAAATCACGCTCGCGTACGGAAAGCGGCTGTGATAATTCAGGTAGTAGAAGCCCAGGTCGGTACCACCATTGAGCCAATCCGCATTGTAGCCAAGCTTGATGCCGTACTGGCCACTGTTCTTGGGTGCGCCGTAGGAGTCCGGCAGGATGCGAGTCGAAAAGGATGTTGAAGAAATAAGGCCCAGCACCGCGGAACTCAAAGGATCGGCGACATTGATTGAGGCGGCCGGCGTCAATTTCTGGTTCGGATCTTCCGGAAATTGACCCAAGCCAATCACCGCATATTCACCGCCACCGGCGATATCACTGGTGGAGAAGAAACTGCCTGCAGCGTCAGGCTGCACTGGCTTCCATTTCAATTGATAGACCAGATCCGCGCTGACACCTTCCGCTACGTCGAAAGACAACAGGGCCATGGGCACTGGCTGGAACACCGAGCGGATCTGACCACCTGGGACATGCAGGAGCTGTGAGTTGGGCGGGTTGATTTCGTTGATGCTGTTGATCGCCAGCAAGGTGCTCTCGCCCCAACGTATATTCTGTTGGCCAACGGAGAAAGTGCCGTTATGTCCGTCGAGCGCGAAGCTGTACTGCAGGTAGGCGTCCTGCAACAGCACATTTTTGGCATAGATGGTGGTCGTACGGCCATCGCGATCAGTTCGCGCCGGTTGCAGCTCGATACCACGGTAAACCGTCTGGTTATGCCTGTCCCTGCGACGGGCATTGGCCGGATCATAAAAGCCGATCGCGCGAACACGCAGCAGGAAATCCTGGTAGCTCGCCTTGAAATCGGAATCCAGCATCGTCGTTGCCGCGACGATGTCGTACCGCTCGTAATTCATGTCGCCGTTGTCATTATTGGTGCCGGAGAAAGCGCCCTGGGCATTGACCAATCGCTGGTTCGGCGCAGGATTGCCCACGAAGGAAATGCAATCGTCTGCGGCACAGAGATTCTGCTGGCCCGGCACATTCATCTTGCCGAACAGGTCATAGCTGGGCCGTTGCATGCGCATGGTCGCGCCCACAGAAGCACGGTTGTTGAGGGTGAACGTGAAATCGTCCCACTGGTATTCCAGCGCTTGGGCACTGCCGCTGAGCAGCAATAGGCCACTGGCAAATAATCCGATCTTACGCATCCGACGCTCTCCTTGTTTTTTTTACTCGGCATTGCTGCCGGCCGCACGTACCGCACTGCACTTTTTTAATAATCAACACCGTTACTGCGCATCGATTTCATCACGACTTTATTATTTACAAAAGTGATGGTGATGAGATCCTGATCCTTTCCGCTCCATGTCTCGATGGTTGTACTGCCGCTCTGGTCAGCGTCCCGCTTGTTGGCCTCGGTAGGCTTCCCCAGCAGGCTATAAACCTGATCCCGAGTCATTGTCCAATCCAGCTTCTTGTAATTTTCAACTGTCGCCTTGTTGGGAGAGCATGCCCCCAGCAATAAAGTGGCAACGACTACCAGCACTCTCCATTTGGCACGCAGCATTGCACTCTCCTCAAGAATCCGGGCCACCGTCTTTGGGTCGCCTCGTTGCTCTTATCACCATGCCGTAGAATCCAGCCTAAGCCCAGCTCGGCATTCTTGTTTTTCTACAGCCAGCGAACTCTGGCACTAAAAATGCCGTTTTATCCGCATTTCCTGTCAGGTGCAGCTACTATATAGTCCATCAAATAACCGTAACAGTGTGCAATGGCAAGGGCAATGACAAAAACGGCACCCTTCCCTGTCACTCCGGCAAATCAAGCGTCATAAAACTTATAAACCATGCGTGATTCAGGACAGATGTTACAGGTCGCCCATGAAGCCATGGTCAAGGCTGGCGTGGACGTTACCGCGATCTACACAAAACTGGGGTACGACGCCGAAAAGCTTTCCTTGCGCGAATTGCGCACGCCGCATCAGCAGCAGGCCTTTTTCTGGACAACGGTAGAAGCCGTCACCGGGGACGCCGATATCGGCCTGCATTTATGTCCGCATATGCCGGTTTATCGCGGCGAAGTGCTGGAATACCTGATGTTCAGCAACCCGACCTTCGGCGAAGGCCTGGCGCGTACGGTGAAATACCTGCGTCTGGTCAGTGATGCCATCAACGTGAGCCTGTTGCAGGACGAGGCCGGCACCCGGATCACGGTCATCGGCACGGCTTCGGAAGCCCCGCAGTTGCGCCATACCGAAATCTGCGTGGCTTACGAGTTGATCCAGTTCGCAAAATCGGTGACCGCCGGCGCATTCCAGCCCCTGCGCGTGCAGCTGCGCTGCAGTCGCCGGTCTGCGGTGGAGGAATATGAACAGGTCTTTGGTTGCCCGGTCAGTTTTGACAGCAGGCAGGGTGAAATCTGGATTGATCCTGCCATTCTGGAATACCGTTCACCGCACTGGGACCCGGATCTTCTCTCGCTGCACGAAGAACTGGCCGAGAAACGTCTTTCCA
>Ga0116227_10007066_pt1 | contig 22198 bp, 17 predicted proteins | sample S1TSphgellanicum_FD_89693 | JGI IMG/M metagenome (GOLD analysis project Ga0116227, IMG submission 89693) | Host-associated microbial communities from peat moss isolated from Minnesota, USA - S1T2_Fb - Sphagnum magellanicum MG | ecosystem: Host-associated > Plants > Peat moss > Unclassified...
AGGTCAGGACAAGTAGGTAGGAAAAGGACAGAATCTGCCGACATGGCTTCGTTTCTGCCAAGTATGAAATGGATTTTGGTGGCCGATTCTGTCATTGGAGAAGACCCGGAAACCTGCCAAAATTAGCAAAAGTGTAGCCAATTACGGCGGTTAATCGGCGTTTATTAAAGATTTCAGTAAAGATTTCCAGAACGCCATTTGTAAGGAAATCCTAGCTTATCTTTTACGCAGGGGAAAAAGATAGGCCAAAAAGAAAGGCTCTCTAGATGTAGAGATCCCACTTGTTCCTTTGCAAGTATGAATCCCAACACCTAACGTACTCGAGTTTCACTACTTCTAGCAGAATGTGCTTGATCTAAGCCAAGTGTTGGAGAAAAAATCGTCTTCAAGAACACACCCAAGATACAACACTATAAACAATTTTGCTTTGTAGCATCTTTGTGAAACTGATCCAAGAGCTCAAGAAAAGAAATTGCATGCGATGGAATTTAGAGTCTCAAATTGCTACTACCTTTGTGTGTTGGCTTCCATAGTGTTGCAAATGGATTCGAAAGTAGAGCGTTGGTAGTGTAGAGAAAGCAAACTCACCACTACCTCCAACCCATCATAGAATGCCTACAAGAGAACACATCCCATTCTTTTGTCATTTCAAGAATTTATGTAGACAAAGCTCGATTGAAAACAAGTTTGTGGGTTTTCGCAAGACCCATTTATTCTTGAGAATGTTTGTGGGTTTTAAACAAAAACCCATTTGTCAGGGTTTTTGTCAAGAGAGAATTTGCAACGCATAGAGAAAGAAAAATGCAGAGAAAAAATGCATAGACAATGGGTTTACTTACTTGGGAGGAAGCTACTTAGGAGGAAGAGGAGTACATCCCTTCAATGGCGATGGTTTCATGCTGACGCACTCCCAACTCCTTGAAGGACTCAAATGTGAGTCCAAGTAGAAGACATCGGAAGAGGCAAAAGTCGGGGCACGCTCCTTAGCTCACAACACTTTCAGGGGTGGAAGAGCGTGTTGGAGATCCGGGATGGGACTAGGAAGAGTTGACAAGCTTCACTCATTCACATGGGCCTACACACAACCCACATAAAGTGGTTAGTGCATAGTTGAAGCACCTTTGATGCTAGGACGAGCCACGAGCAACATAGACACATTAGATTCATCACGGCCTGGACTTGTGGGAAGCCACCACCTTCCCCCTTATAATATACTTTGTGGATGGCCACAGAACTCACATCCAAATGGCTTTTCTCTCTCGGGACTCCCGAGTGGGAGTCTTGAAATTACGCTAGTTGGGACTCCCGCAACTTTGGAGCCCCTTAACTTTGCGAGAAAACCTCGGATCGAGATGCGATTTAAAGCAAAGTTGTAACTCTCGTTGAGAGCTTTACAACGGTATGTCGCATGCCCTCTGCAACCAAATAAATCGGATCAATTCCCAACTTTTTCTGGTCGGGAGTCAAACTGACAGTTTGACTTCCGGCCTTTCTTTTAGCCATAACTTGTGTTTCAGATATCGAAATGAGCAATGTAAGCCCATTTTAAACATCTACATTCCAAGAGCTTTCCAATGATATAAATAACACCATAAGCCATTGAGTTTTGACCCCTGAAATCACTCTCTAAAGCTTTGGGAGTCCACCGAGACTCCATCTCCCAAAGTGGGAGTTGCCTTGGGAGTGTGAGGGTTCACTCCCTCATACTCCCTCACACTTTTTTACACTCCTGGGTTGGTCAAGAGCGAGACCAATCTTGGTTGTGGCGAGACCAATCTTTGTTTTTGTTACATCGATAATGTGGCCTCAATTTGTCCTTTTTAAAAATTCTTTTACATCATTCAGCCACTTAGGCCTTATATAAAATAAATTTGCATATGTGGTTTGATCAAACACACCTATGGGTTTTGTACTATTTAGTAATCTTTATAATGCATCTGTAACTACCTGAGTTTTGCTTGGCTTATACACTACTGTGGAATTTTCCCTAAAACATGTGGTTTGTTAACCAAATAAATCGATGCCATATGTTCTACATAAAAGAAAAACTTATTGCCTAACAAATAATGTTTGAACTTGTGTAAAGAAAAAACCATTGCTAAAGCCTCTTTCTCTATTGTGCTATAATTTTGTGTTACTATGTTCAGAAGCCCAAAAGCATACATTATTGGTTGATCACTCTTCCTTGTTACATTCTGAGACAACATAACCCCCACAGCTAGCAAGGACACATCTGTATGAACATGAAATTCCACCTTCCAATTTGGTGATATTAGTATCGATGCTTCAATAGACTTTTGTTTAATCACTTCCCAAAACTTTTAACATTCCTTTGTCTAAAGAAAAGTTTTTATCTTTTTGGTCAATTTAGTGATAAGTGCCATAATCACAACAAAGTTTTTTACAAAACATTTCTAAAATTATGTCATCCCATTAAATACTTGAATTTGCTAGGGATTTTAAAATGGTGGCATGTTTACAATTGCATGTATTTTCTTTGGATATTTAGTTTCCCTTCCTTGGAAACAATAACACCCAATGTCATCCCTGAAAATACCATAAATGCACATTTGTTTGGATTTAGACTAATGTCATATTCTTTGCACTTTTGAAAACATAGTCTAAGGTTTATGTAAATGATTCTCCATGTCACTATACATCGTAAAGTCATCCAAAAATATCTTCATAAAATTGTCCAAATACTCTCTAAATGCTTTGGTCACAACTCTTTAATATGTTGGAAGCCCCATTTTAAACTCCAAATGACATCACCTTCCATATAAAATGACACACCCCCAAGTTCCTTAATGGACTCAAATGTGAGTCCAAACTGAAAATAACGAAAGAGCAAAGAGTCAGGGCATGTTCCTTGGCTTGCAGCACTTTGAAAGGGTAAAGGGGTGTGCTGGAGCTCCGAAATGGGACTAGGAAGAGTGACAACCATTAATCACTCACACAGACCTACATAAAACCAACACAAGGTTGTTAGTGCATAGTTTGAGCACTTTTGGTGCTAGGACAAGCCACGAGCAACTCAAACTCACAAGACCCACCATAGCCCGGACTTGGGGGAAGCCACCACCTTCCTCCTTATTGTATACTTTATGCCTCTCCACAAGACCCACATCCAAATGGCTTTTTGTCCCGAGACTCCCAAGTGGGAATCTCGATATTGCTAAAGTTGGGACTCTCACAACTTTGGGGCCCCATAACCTTGTGTGTAGACCTCCAAATGAAATGAGGTCTAAAACAAAGTTGTAGCCCTTGTCGAGAGCTTTCCAACGATATGTCGCACACCAATTTCATGCAAGGAAATCGGGTCAATTTTTGACTTTTAGTGGTCAAGAGCCAAATTGTCAATTTGACTCCCGACCCTTCTTTTGGCCAGAACTTGTGTTTCAAATGTCCAAATGGGTCATGTGAGCCCATTTTAGACATCTACATTTCAATATCAATCGAATGATATAAAGAAATCTTCAAGCCATTGGGTTTTCACCCTTGCAATGGCTCTTTGAACATTCAGGAGTCCACCATGATTCCAACTCCAAAGTGGAAGCTCCTTTAAGAGTGTGAGGGTTCATTCCCTTACACTTTCCTTCACTCTTGGGCTTCCCTCTTGGCCTACAACCTTGCAAGCCCTTGCCTTGGTCGCAAGCCCAAGGTTAAGGTTACGCCGTAAAAGCCCCTTAATCTATAACAAATGCAGTTTTATATTTATCCTCTAGAGCTATAAATATTTTATGATATCCTAAATATCCATCTAAAACGGAATATGCCTCATACCTTGCTATTGTGTTCCACACTTCATCTATGAAAGGTAATGGGTATGGATCTTTCTTTGTGGTTGTATTTAATTTTCTGAAATTTATACAAATTCTCAATTTGCCATTTTTTTTGGGTACTAATACTATGGGTGACAACCATGTAGCTTTTTCTATAGATTCAATGAATCCAACTGCTAACAACTTATCTATACCTTGTTTAACTATTGTAACATAATTTGGATTTAATTTGTACCTAGCCTCATGTGCTAGTGGTATAGTAGTGTCCAATTCAATTCTGTGTTGTGCTAACTCTAGTGGAATCCGTTTTAAATCTTTGTATGTCCACGCAAAAACATCTTTGAATTCTTTCAACATTTGCTCCACTTCTAGCACCTTATTTGTTTTTAACTATGCATTAATCTTCACCATATGTGGTTTTGCATTAGTTCCCAAATTGAGTTTCTTCAATTGTTGATCTTTAATTAACGTACATCCAGTTATATGTAATCCCTATGCTTTGATGTTTTTTTAGAATTTCATCCATTATAACACTCCCTAGTTGATGTTTGTAGTACATCTCCGGATACACTTTATCCTCTATAGTTACTTTTGGCTCATATATGTTACCAGGTATCTTCTTCTCTATGCTTTGTACTTCAAATCCTTGTTCTAAAATACTAGTCTTCACATTTGTGGTTTTCATAGTTTGAATTATTTTAGGTAAATTGATTGTTCCTATGGAGAACAATTCTGGCTCTGTAGCAAAGATGATATCTTCTTCTTCATATGTGATGCCATTCTAATAATCATAGTACAGTAACACTTCTAGTCTTCTTACTTCACTTCCCAAATGTTTGGTAACTATAGTTGTTCAAATTGTCCTATTCCCTTGTATGGTAACAGTGTTACTTCCCCAATCATGTGCCACTTTAGCATCCATCAACCATGGTCTCCCCAACAACATGGAATAACTAAAATCTACCACACTATTTTGAAGTATAGTAAATGTAATTATGTAAGGAATGCCATGAATATATATCTTCATATCTCTTATCAACCCCACTAGTTTTGTGGTTGTTTGATCTACCATCCTCAGATTATATGGTGCAGGTTTAGGCTTTGGAAGCCCCAACTTCAATTTCAATTATTCTGTGATAATATTAACCCCAAAACCTCCATCCAGCAACACATCTTCTATTGTATTCTTCCTAATCTATATTTGGATAACTACCATATGATTATTTATTGTTACAAAAATTGTCCCTACTTTTGGTATTGAAGAACCAACTTTTTTATTTGTGGTTGTTTTACTTACATTCTGAGTTTTTTCTGGTTTCAACTTTTACCAAAGAGATCGTTTTAGTTTAGGAGTTATTTTAAGCAATTGTTTTAAGTTCGAAGTATAACTTGTTTTAGCATTTGCTTACCAATATCCAAAAAAAATCTTCTATTGTGATCAATTTCCCTTGTGAATTCACTACTTCTAGATATTTATGTGCGTCCATAAGAGGAGTATTTAATAAGAGGAGTATTTAACATACTTGGCCATGTTGTGTTCCATTCCTCCATGGATGTGGATGACCCTTCGATATGGCTTTGTTGTTTTCAGAATCTGTTGAATTGTCTCCACTATTGACTATTTCAACCGTTCTTCTTTCTCCTAATCAATAACACTTTTTGTTTTTCTTGGTTCTCTATCCTTGAACACCTATTTTTCAATTCTTTTACTTCTTGTGGTAACATTAACATCCACCACATTCACATCCGCAATGATTGTTTGTCTCAACAATAGGTTGAACCTTTGTTATTGTCATAGATTTCCCATGAAACATTTTTTGCATCTTAACAAACTTTGGAAAATCTATCATTTTATGTCTATTCAAACCACATATGTGACATGCATATGAAGATGTCTTTTGTGCTTTTTGACTTGGTTGTGCCACCTTTGTGGTTACCATCGTGATCTACTTTTTCTTCTTTCTCCACGTCTCCATATTATGATTTGTCATCCCACAATTTGTGTAATGTTTGTCAATCTTCCTTGTATTACTTTGTGTTTTTGTTGGTACTGCCTATTTGATATTTTGTAATATTTACAATGCACTCCTTGCTTTTGCAATAGTCATACCTTCTTCATAAAACATTGCCGCCTCCTTATGCTATTATAATGTTGACTGCTTCATTCTTGCAATTGCAATTCTGAAATATGATTGCAAACTCGCTCTAAACACAATAATTAGAAAATTGTTTGTGGTTAGTACTTGTAAACCATGAACTAGCTTCTAAATCCATTCATAGTAAACTTCCACCCTTTCAGTCTCCTTTCATTTCATGTTTTTCAACTCCATGTACATTTGCTTGTCATTTTAAATCTTCTAATGACATTTGCAAAATGTTTGAGTAAACTCCAAAAAAATACAATTAGGAAATTTTGTCATGTAATTATGGCATTAGTCCAATGTCATATTTCTTAACATACAATTAAACACATTGATGATATTTTTTCAGAAGTTTCTGCATTTGATTTTATTACAAAATTGAACACTTTGACATGAACATTTGGATCAACATCTTTTTTGAAATTAGGATAATTAAGAGCTACCCTGTTTGGTCTAACATAATGGCCATCTTTATGATCAAAAATTAGGGCAATTAGAATAACTGGTTTTCAGTATCCTCCTCTTGAATGCACAATATCTACACTTTTGCACCCTCTAATAGCAATTAAGCTCATTAGTGGTCGATGTGTAATCTTATTCCCATGAATAGATGTTATTAGATTAGTAAACACCATTTGAGGTATGCCGACAACTCTAGTAGTAGTTGTTGGTAGTGCCAAATTAGGATGTGCTTGGTCCGCGTAACCTAGTGGTTGTTCCATGTACATTTTTTCCTACAAGTCTGCACGAAGAAAAACATTTTTTACATCCATTTGATGTAAAGACCATCCTTTTGTTACTGCCATAACAATGATTATTTTTACGGTCGTCATTTTTGCAATTAGATTATACGTCTCTTCATAGTTTATGCCATAAGTTTGGGCATAACCTTTGGCAACCAATCTTGCTTTGTATAAATGGCCCTTAGATCCATTTGCATTATGCTTGATTTTGTACACCCACTCGTACCCAATTGTTTTCTTGTGCTTTGGTAAAGCTATTAACTCCCAACGTCGCCATCTCATCCATGGCATTATTCTACTTAAGGTTTCCAATTGCCTACTCAAAACAAGTGGGTTCAACCTCTAGTATAACTCTCACCATGTATGCATAATGATGAACTACAAAGCCATCATATGTGAATAATTATACATGGTATGTGACTTGTGTGGATTTTCGTATTCCATTATTATTGTCAAGTATTTTCAAAGCTTTCTTGGCCATCCAAACTCGGTGAATAACAATTGAAGGGAATTTTGACTCTTCATCCACACTATTATCTAAATCATTCAACTCACCATCTACATGAGAATTTTTAAATGATGTTTGAGAACTACCATGTACAATGTTTGAAAATCTTAATCTTCCTTTCCATGGAGTGTTATTGGACCCACACTACAAGGAATCTTGTCCATTCCAACCCATTCGTTTGCGACTTCTATCCAAATCAACCATTTTTGTGACTATAGATATGATTGTCCTCTGTGGCATTTGGTAAAAACGAATGGTAGTTGCATAAATGACTACAAAGTGGTTTGCAGTTGCATATGTAGCTTATACTTGTGATTAATGTCAATTTAGAAGAAAATGAAAATGAAAAATACACTTATATCATCCATTTTTAGTGGCATCCCAAAATAGATGAAAATGTGGTTGTTTTTGTGACTTAGAAGGTGGTTCGAAGGCCATCAGATATCATGTGGCATCTTTTTAACTTGATTTGTGACTATAAATTTTAATTGCAAATGCACATGTAATCAAATGTGAAAAAAAGAAGTTGGCCAATGAAGTTGTTGGATTTAGTGGTTTAATTGTTTTCCTTCAAAAAAATTCAATGAATTAATCATTAAATTTGTAGTAAGGTTGAGTGGGTTTGTAAAATTTCAAAGGACCCATGGAAACTAATGGTAGAAATAGGGTTGAATAATAGGTATTTTATCATATTGTTCATATGTGATAATGTTTTGTATTAATTATTTAATTAATTAGGCTATGTAATTTAATTTTTAAATGAGTTAGGGTTTAGGTAGTAAGTGTAATTAAATAATTAGGTAGGCTATGCAATTAATGCATTAAATAGGTAGTAAATAGGATATGTAGTAAGTATCAAGTAAGTCATATGTATGTGGTTTAAGTAATAAATATTATCATGTTGATATATGTGATGTTTTTGAATTAATTACTATATTAGGAAGGCAATGTAATTTATTTATTGAATATGCTAGGTAGTAGGAGTAATTTATGACCCATTTCATATCATACATTTAAATTACATTTTGTTGGTACGATTATGATCTATTATAATCAACATTTTATAATATAATTTTTAAAATCAAATAAATGTTTAAGATGTGAAAAAATATAATTTATTTTTACATAATTTATTTATCATAATTTTAAATAAAACTTAAGATATAATATGTGTAAAAATAATATAATTTATAGTTCAGTAAAATCAATTAATTATATGGCATTAATCAATATTTAAAAATTAACATTGATTATCTAGATTAATCTTTTATATCAAAAATATAGTTAATAAAATATCTTTTATCATATTTATATCATTATTTATTTATGATTCATTTGCCATTGTGACTAAGTCATGTACTTTTTGACCAAGCCTAAGTTGGCATTTTTGACTAGTCATTTCAACTAATACTTTTGATTAATCATTTTGACTAATCAATATAACAATAAAATATTTTTTGACTGGTCAAACACCATTTTGAGTAAACAAATACCATGTGGCATTTAAATAGTGACCACCCAAATTAACCACATGGCATTTAAACATTGGCCACTAGGCTATGCCACGTGGATGGAAGCTAAACAACCTAAGTTAAACCTAAAATTAAATACCTACTCCTAAGGTCCCTATGTTTAAGAATCTACAACCTAAACTCCTAGGCCTAGGTCAAAAGCTTATAACTAGCAATTAGGTTTAGAAGCCTAAAGTAGGCTAGAGCAACTTAAGTTATGACATTTATTAGGCTTAAATGTACACCACCTAGATTAAGCCTACACCTAGATGACCTAAGTAGGAAAATCCTATTTCATTTTGAATTTGGCCTTTAGGGTTGAACCTTTTCAATTGACTTTGTGACTCCTAGGCTTCATTTTTGGCTCGCACCTTTGCAAGCCCTTGCTTTGGTTGCGAGCCTAAGGCTAGGGTTACGACACATTTAATGTTTCTTATTTGTTAGCTCAACCAATTTCAATGATACATGATCTTGGTTATGTTTCAGGAGAGCATCATGACGATTATGTTTCAAAAATTAACATGGGAATCAAACAAGATCACACACCATTAGAGCCATCAAAGCTTGATTAGGTTGGCATTTCACCTCCAAAGGAGATAATACATGGGAATATACCATGGTCAAATGCATCTATTGATGAAAATGTGACCATTGATCCGATAATGCATGCAATGACACCGACCGAAATTATGTTTCACATTTTTCAACAAAGACCCAAATAAAGTACCCCGAGTTTTGAAACATTTGACACTATTAGAATTCCTTTTTTTTTTCATTATGGGTGGTAGAGGTCAAGACCTTGGACTTCGGAATAGAATATCTGTGAGGAGTTGTATTAATCTCCAAAGGAATACATGTCATGGCAGGAAGCAATTTGACCTTTATGTCATCAGACTCAGAGGTTCAACAACTTTCATTGAACCCAATTCCCTTGAGTTGTGTGAGATTGGTAACCCCTTGGAATTGCCTCTTCCATTCATTGTACCACCAGCCTTGAATGATCGTTCTAACAATGGACATTTTGGAACATCATCTTCCAGCAAAGTAATCAAGTTCAGATCTTGCCTCTTTACTTTGAACAAATCCCATCACCCAACAAAAAATCAACAGGACATCAGAAGCATTAGGAAGCAATAATTAAAGTTGATGCTCTCCCTTGTACCTCCAAATGAGTGTTTGCAAATTCCAGCAGTCTAGTATGGAATGCTCACTTCCGTTCTATAGTCTTTACATGTGAGTTTCCTTTGTTTAGTGTAGCTTATCCAAACCTTCTTATCCAACAAGTTAGCCCTAGCTGGATTAAGATAAAACATCCATCCTTATCATGATCCAACCAACTTAATTCCTCCATTAACTTAACCAAGCCATCCACCCATCTAGTTTCATAAGGATAAGGTCAAAGTACTAACTTAACCCCTTAGACCTTCTAGTTGACCCCAAAACTTCCCTAAATGCCTTATACTTCCCAATCAAAATTGAGTTAGGCTAACCTTGGCTCAACATCTAGGGCCATGCCCTAATGGTGAATTGAAAACCCATATTCACTTGCAAGGTGGCCATGAATACCTACAACTTTGGCCATTGGGTAAACAAACATATCTAGCATAATAGTGTTAGGTTCGCTATATTTTCCTCTACCAAATGACATGCAATACCATGAATCTATGTATTTTGTGGCTATACCAAAAACATAGAGTCCAATTCCTACCAATTTTTTGCAATTATTTAATAATGGGGATCCATGGTGGAAGCACAACTAGGGTAAAGAGGCTAGTGTCCGAACACCCATACCAAGTAAACGAACCCCCTATTGGCATACTCCCATTTCATGACCATTGTTTAGTAAGGGACCTATCACCAAATGTTCAGTTTTGAAGTTTTGTGTTTGGAAATCATGGCTTCTATGTTTGGTGATGGGTGTGAATGACAACTGAAATAAAATATTGTTGTCCTACATTACATTTGTTATGTTTGGTCATGGGTGTCAACTATCATTCCTTAGTGCACACAATTGAAAGGTAAAGGGAGTGAGTTGGAAGGAATGGAGTTTTGGGTGTTTGGTTATAAAATGTTTTTGGACCATTTTAAAAAATGTTCAAAGAAGAGGCCAAACAAGTGTTTGATCATAGGAATTTTTTTGGCTAATTCAAGAATATGGCAATGTTTGGTTATAAGGTGGTTTGATTCAATCTTGAAGAAAGTTTGAAGGTAAGGGCCAAGGCATTGTGTGGTTATAGGGGACTTTTAATCTAGTATTTAAAAAAGTGGTGTGGGAAAAAAAACTTAGCATTTGGCTTGGGCAACCTTACTCAAAGCATAACATTAACACAGAATGTATAATTTGGTTATGGGCGATGGTGTGTCACATTTAAAAGCATGCAATAGTCCATTAATGTGCATAAACCTTTCCAACATTCCAATGCACGTAGATGTTAGTAGTTATTAAACCTAAAAGCAAGGAATCCTAACAAAATATGGCCTTTGGATCTTACATCATAGTAATTAATGAGGACTTGAAAAAGGCACAACTTGTAGCCTTGTGCAATTTACATTTCCCACTGAAAACCTAGAACCGTAGCAAATATAAAATAGTCCCTTCTCACTTCCACCTCTTTTTTAAAGCATTTCAACTATCAAAGTATGTATTCCCTACCAAATAATGTAGAAGATTGACTTGTAAAAGTTCTTAAACTCCTCGTTCCTAATGCAATTTTGTTAAGAAATAGGGTAGAACCTTCAATTCCTAGTGTTAAGATGAATTGCAAAAACCAATTCTAGATGTCAAAGTAAAGCAAGTAGAACAAGGAAATGGATATGTGAAAGTAGGATCAATAGTAAAGAAATCAGACCAAGTTCTAGTTGTGAAAGTATAACAAGTAGAAAAAAGAAGTGGATCTATGTAGGAGAAAGATGATGTAGGGATTAAGGTCTTAGATAGACTTTACAGCTTGAAATTCAATAAGTATATCTATTATCATTGGATCCAAAAGTCCATCCGCAGAAGTTATAAAACAACAACACTAAAGAAGGGTAGATATTAACTAGCTCCCACAAATCACACTTTATAATTTGTCCCAATAGCCTGCACAAACACATCTGATGTCAACTTAGAGTGGGATGAATTTTTTTATTTTCATGCTTTGATCACCTCATCTACAAAATTAGACTATTATGCATTTGAAACATATCCTAACTTGAAAAACTTCCTCTATTCTTGGTTTTTGTTTAAGAAAAAGAAAGGCATACCTCTAGTGGGCCCAAAATGCATAGCCCTTACTTGTTGCAGGCTTGGGCTAAGGGGAGCTGGACCATCATGATGTTTGATGTACCTCATAGGTGGCACATCATTGTGATAAACCTTGTTGCCTTCGATTAAAAGAATGTGCGCCCACAATTTGCATCAAAGATAAGGCAACCATGTCAAGTAGTTAACAAGGTCCCACCAACAATAAAGAGAGGGAAATGGATAGACTACTCATTGGAGGAAGCCACGAAGGCTGTTGAAAAGGGGATTGACATTCATTGAGAAAGGCAAATATATCTTGGAACATACCACTTAGTTCCCTTTTTTACCATTTGAATGGAAACAAATAGTAAGAAAATGGGGCTTGCAAGTGTGTTAATAGAAGAGGAAGATGTGATAGTAATTACATGGGTTCTAGGATTGCAAGAATGTGGACTTTCAATAACACTACAACAATTGAAGACGAAAGTTACGGAACTCATCCAAATAAGACCAATACCATTCAAACATGGAGTCCCAGGGAAAACCTGGTGGTATTGGTTCAATCAAAAGCATCCATAAATAAACATTAGGGTTGTAAAAGGATTGGAGGTCTCTAGGGCATAGGGGCTGACTATAACTTCTTGCAATTCCTTTTACAACCCAACATAACTATGAATCATATCATATTTGGAATTCAAATGAAACTGGAATTTAAGCAAGCAAGTTACAAGCTGGTGTTGGGGTCTTGGCCAAATGAGGATCACATGTAATTTATAACACCATCCCCAAGTCATGGGAGTGGTTGATTATAAACCACATAGTAAACATTATAAGATCAACTTTGCTAGGGTTTTATATTTTTAGAAGAGAAAGGTTGAGAGATGATTACATCAAATTATGTAAATTAGAAATGTGTGGCAATGCAAAACAAGGCATGGATGAAAAGTTTCATGTTCAAAGAATGCTTATTGTTCTTCAAAAGGTTTGTTCCAAGTGGGATTTCATAAATTAACTATCATTTCTTGATTTTGGACGGGCATGGCTCAAACATAACATTAGAAGCCATAGAGCAAGCATAGGAATTTGGGAATTTGGGTGACCTTGCTTTCTCATACCTCCCACACACTCTAGCCTTTAAATGTTTCTTACTTCAAGACTTCATTTTTTTAAAAACGAGATGTAGTCGTGGTTAGAAGCAAATTTAATGAACATGACAAAATTACACTTGTTGGATGCGTGGACAAAGCCTTAAATCAATCGCTAACCAAACAAAACATCAAGGTTGGGTTTAAATGAATAGGAATATGGCCTTTCAACCCTAAAGCTATGGAGAACAAAACACAACCAGTAAACATTTACATAGTAGAGAATTCAAATGGTGATAAGGGAGGTGAAGATCATTATTCATTAGATGAACAAGCTAGCCATGGTCATATAGAGGAAGAAGAATCTACAGTTGCAAAATTACTTAACATTGTAAAAGTAGTTGGACCATCAACCACCGAATACAACCATGTGGAACAAAAACATCGGTACTATGTTGAAATGCTTCATAGCCTTTATTTGATAGATAATGTTGAAGTAGCACATTTACCAATCAATCTAGTTGATCTAAGTCCTAACCTATAGGAAAAAATCTAAACCTCACTAAATTTAAACCAAGAAGCAATGAGGTTTCACAACTTTCTTTCCTTGCCACATTTGCCTACAAGATAAACAATTGGGAGAGAGCCATTAGTAGATTCTTCACAATTTCATGTTGTCACTTTAGCTAAATATTTAATTATCCTATGGCAAAAATAGATAATATTAAAGAAGAGAGGTGAAAGGAGCAAAAGGAAAGGCAGGCTAGGAAGGTAATAGAAGTTGTGGTTGCATCAATACAAACAACACAAAAATCAGCTAAAAGATATGTGCTAAGGCACAATTTGATTTAGCTTGGTTTGTGACATTTGTAAAGGAAGCATGTGAATAATTACAACAAAGGATTTGTGTTGATTTGCTTGCAAACTTGTGTCGGATTATAAATGTTGAAAACACATGTGCAATGGTTTAGCTAAAAATTAGAAAGGCTAGATAATGGGCAAGATGTAGAATGTGAGTACGTGGGCATGTTGTGGTGAAATTCAACTTGCTGAACTAAATCCAAATGGGAAGGGGGGAGAGGGGGGAGAAGTGGGAGGGGGCTTGATCTAGTAGTAATAAGAAGCTCGAAAGAAGAATATTAGTTTTGAAAGAGTAGCAACATCATAATGGTAAGAATAGTGGATAACCTTGAAAAGTAATAGCATCAGGAGGCCACAAGAGGAACAACCATCTTGAAAGACTATAGCCAGAGGGCTAGAACCCAAAGCAAGAAAATTAAAAAACTAAAAGCAACATGGAAAGGTTCAAGAAGAATGGTATATTCATGAATAACAAGAAGAATGCTATTCATGGTATGTTAATGAATAATAAAAGATGTCGCAACCTTAGCCTTGGGTTCACGACCAAAACATGGGCTTGCAAAGGTGCGGGCCAAGAGTGAGCCTGGGAGTCACATTTCATGCTTTTGGGAGTGCAAGAGAGTGTGAGGGAATGAACCCCCCACACTCCCAAGTGAACTCACACTTTGGGAGTTGGAGTCTCGATGGACTCTCGAATCTTCAAAGGGCGATTGCATGGGTTAAAACTCATTAGATTGAAGAATTCCTTATATCATTGAAAAGCTATTGAAATTTATATGTCTAAAATGGGCTTGCATGATCCATTTGGATACTTAAAACATAAGTTATGGTCAAAAGAAGGGTCGGGAGTCAAAGTGCCAATTTGACTCCCGATTATAAAAAGTCAGGAATCGCCCTAATTTGTTTGCGTTCAGGTGGTGTGCCATATAACTTTCGAAAGATTTTGATGAGGGCTACAATTTTTCTTGAGACTTCATTTTAGTCAGAGGTCTGTAGAAAAAGTTATGGGCCTCCAAAGTCGAGGAAGTCTTAATTTCAAGAATTTCGGCACTCCAATTTGGGAGTCTCGGAACAAAATGACATTTGGATGTTAACCCCATGGTTAGGCATAGAGAATATTATAAGGGGGAAGGTGGTGGCTTTCCCCAAGTCTAGGTCGTGGTGAGTCTTGTGAGTTAGTGTTTGCTCGTGGCTCGTCTGTGCACCAAAAGTGCTCTAACTATGCACTAACCAATTTGTTATTTAGTTTGTGCAGGTCCGTGTGAGTAATTGACTTGCTTGTCATTCTTCGTAGTCCTCATCCCGAAGCTCCAACACACCCCTCTACCCCTAAAGTGCTGCGAACCAGGGAACGCACCCCAACTTTTTATCCTTTTGTTGTTTTCACATTTAGACTCGTAGTTGGATCTACCAAGGAGTTTAAGGGTGCATCAAGAAGAATGTTTAATGGTATGTTGATGAGTAATAAGAATAATGCTATTTAGGAATAGCAAAAATACAAGCTTGGAGTAAAAGAATGTGACTAAGAAAAACAACATTTGAATATGAGCTTGGAGCAATGAGAACATGACTGAGAAGAACAACAAGAATTTGAGCTTGGAGTAACAAGAACACAACTAAGAAGTGCAACAAGAATGTGAGCTTGGAGCAACAAGAATGCGACTAGGAAGAACAACAAGAATGTGAGCTTGGAAAACATCAAGAATGTGAGCTTGAAAGAGTAGCAAGAACATGGAAAATAACAAGAATGTGAGCTTAAAAACATCAAGAATGCAATCTTGGAAGAGTAATAAGAATGTGAGCAAGAAGAACGTGACCAAGAAGATGAGGAATTGAAACTCACACACAACTGTTGAAAGAGGAGAGGAGCAAGAGTAAGGCAAACAAGAACTCAATGAGGCTCATGTAGCTCAAGCATGATGAAGACCATGATGGCCTTTTGAGAGAAAGAGAGTAATTTTTTTCATAGATTAAGTGTAGGAGGAAAATGATGATCTCAATAGAACATGGGTTCACGCCCACAGACATCATGCCACCTCATGTGCATGCAATTTGGTAGCGTTTGTTGACCTCATGACTGTTCATAACTGTTGATCTTGTTGCCCTAATTTTGGTTAAATCTCAGCCACACATCCTAATGTGAACATTTTTATGATCAACTTTATTTGGCTACTTTTAATTTCATCTTTTTGATGGGGTAAGTGGTGTCCATCCGTCAATGCTTGGTTGACTAAATACCAATGTCCATGTGTTCCTAGATTTTCCATTTCACCCTTTCTACCCCCTTTACTTTGGGGGGCCACAACTTTCTTATACTTGCTTTGTTTTTCGTGATCTTTAGTGCGTCAGATGCGCCAACACAAGGGCTACCACTTCTCTTTGGACACCATCAACAGCAGAACCCTCCCCCGGGATTCGGCCTCCTCTGAGTCACTAAGTGTTCATACACCAACCTCCTTACATCAAAATTGAGAGCAACTCCATTTGTTGTCCCATGAATTGTATAGTTTGGATGAAGTTTAGGCTTTGAATAGCCATGAAGTGAGTTTGGACAATGTTGTTCGAGTTCTTAATATTGAAAAGAAACTTTGGTTCTAGTTGCTATTATTATCATTTTATTTTTTTGGGTTTGATAGGACCTTTGATGTGGTTTTGAAAATGATTTGTGGGTTTGTAGACCTTTGTTTTCAGGAGATTTCCCAAAACATTTGGAACCCCAGTTTGATATTTAAGATCAAGGTCAGGTTCGGTTTTCATTAAGCACAACTAAAGCTAAAAATTATATGCATTATCTTTTTTGTTGGCCTTGCCTACCAAGGCAAGGATATTGTGTTTAGATTCATTATAGAGTATAGTAGCTTAAGTGATTTTGGCCCCTAGGTAATAATAGGTCTATTTTTATATGAGGATTTTTGAAAGATGATATTTTGGCTTCTTTTGAAACTTGAGATTAGTTATGGAGTTGTAATATCTTGAGGGATTTCGGTTTCTTGTAGAGGATTTTTTCAAGATTATATATTTTTTTCATGGTGAAATATTTGAGTTTTCATAATTCTTCTTTTGCCTTAAGATACTTTTTAATGTAAATGGCAAGGGCACAATGTGACACACCCCTTGTTCTATTACTGCAAAAGAGCTCTTAGACACAAAAGGTTCCATGTTATTAATCGTGTGCAACCAATTAAAACTGAAACGTGCCTTCAAAAATAGAGCCTTATTTGGCACTTTAAAAAACTTACACCTAATGAGCTAGAGAACCTGAACAGACTCATCTGTGGCCACAATGAACCAGCACCCACCAGTACACCATGAAGGATGGATGATAAGTGGTCCAGGAAACAGTTTTCTGTTGGGTTTCAGTTCCTTAGCTAACCATGGTGTTTACCTCAGTTTCTTTTTTTTTCCTACCTTCCTACTAACAACCCACAAGCAGGTTGTTAGTAGGTATGAAGTAAAAACAGCCCTTACCTATGTATAAACCATCTACTTACCTAGTAGTTACCTATTTTTCACCTATGTACCTATGTATGAGACCTATTTCCTACAGAATTGGTTACCAAGGTGAAGCCAAATACTAACTCCGTTGAGCTTCATCCACAACTGAGTAATATTGGGCATCCAGTGGATGGTGCGCTGGTTCGCTGTTCACCTGTGGGTGGATCTTCCATCAATCAGAAACAAATCAAGTGCATTCTTTCTTTTGTCTACTCCAACTCATGTGAATTCAGAATGTTTGATTTTTTGTCTTATGCCTCGGTACAAATTACCAAGCTTATTGATGATGATGGGTAGAGACTGATCATGGTGAATGGGAAAGCTGGATGAGCAGGAGACATCCTGGTGACCGATTCTTGAAGGGCATTTTCTTTACTGATTCACGCACAGATAGTAGAGTTATCTGTAAAGTCAGGCAATCAGGGGGCAAGAATGGCCAGTTTCGTGATAATAGGACATCAAACATGTAACTGGGAATGAAAATTTTACAAAGGAAATAACTGAGTTTCAGAATTTCATACCCAGATTTCATTACTTTGCAGATACCATTGAAAGAGGGGATAGGGGCTGAAAGCAGAGGAGATAGGGGGTGAAACAGAGGGTGACTTTCCAGATAACTCATCATTTTAAACTGAAAGCAAACCAATTTCAGTGTCCTACCATCATCATTGGTTTTTGCAGAGTTGACATAGCATCCTTCAGTGCATTTTTCTTGAAAGCATATATGCAAGCACACTCTACTATGGACCTGCCATATCTACCTCAACCTATTCATCATTCACAAGATAAATTTCAAAAATTGAAAACTGAGCTTGAAACCTCAGCCTTCTAGTACACATGGAGACACACCCGCATGGCACACATGATTGCAAATTGTTAATCGCCACTTACAAGTGGCATTCTTTCCAAATTGGAAGATAGACCGCATTGTTCCAATAATGGCTCAATGACAGCTCTGAATATGTGAAATTCAACCATGAAAAAGAACCAAATGTGCAGTTTGCAGAATTTTGGTTCTAACCAAATAATGTCCTGAAATCCTAAAACCCATATCTGTCCCTACTACAACAATAAGAGGCTGTGACTCTTGCTCATCTTCAAGTCTCCTCTATTTACATTCTGCACGAGCAATGCCTCTAGTATCATGCTAGCCTCTCACCAAAACAATTCCAGAGTTTTCTGTCTGCTCCACAGATAGACAAGTAGTTCCCTCTCCTTACGGTGAGAATGCACTTGTCCTACCTATCTATCCTCTAGAAAAGGTGTCAGTGACAAACTACATGTCAGGACCAAATGCAATCAAGTACATACATGCAAGCAAATTGCAGTTCCTACAAATCTATGAACTGCTTAATGTAGCTTCATCACAACTTTCAAGTTGTGAAAGCCTCTCATTCAACCACCTTATAATGTCTTCTGTGATTTCTTCCTTCTCAGCTTCAAATAGAATGTCATGTAACAAACCAGCATAAAGAATGATGTGCTTATGTTTGGATGAAGCTCGGTCATGAAGCTCTTGTGATCCTTTGGGATCAGTCACTTGATCATCAGAACCATGAAGAACCAACAATGGGATGCTCACATTACTTAGACTCTTAAGTAGGTATCTACTTAACCGAAGAATTTCCGTGCCTGTTCGGATACGAATTGGGCCTGTGTAAACTAATGGGTCAGTATATTTTGCAACTAGTGCTGCTGGATCTCGGCACACAGCAAGTCGCCTGTTTGCACCACGAAATTGATATCTTGGAAGTAGAACGGAGAAAAGAGGAGCAACCGCCTGAAAAAATTGAGGTCACAATTTTTTCAGGTAAGCAAAATGCATTATTACACAGAATTTGGAAGACTGTAGACATCTCAAATCCTAAAAAGAGGGAAACACTTGATAAGCATACACAAAACCTAGGGCATCAATCTTAATGGAGTGAACAAATCCAAGACTTGAACAGAGGGAGGAAGAGTGACTTACCCCAATCACAGGATGTGCAGGCTTCACTTTCACAGCCGCAGATGACACAACAACTCCTTGGAGTTCCTTCTGCATATCAGGTTGTAAGGCCACCTGCCAAAACAACAGAAGTTTTCTTGCTAAGAGACCTAGACAATAAGGAATAGAACCTTTCAGACAGAAAACTAGGGTCAAACACCAAGAACAGTCACCACCCCAACAATACAGTTCATTGTTCAGTACTCTGATCATTGAGATGGTTGATGTGCAAAAACAACAGTGCATAACTCATTCACCTTCAAATCCTGGAAGTGCTTGTATCACGGAAGGAATGGCCTGAGAGATGAGCAGAAACAGGAAAAGCAACTGGCATTCTCGGGTATAGAAGATGATTGGTACCTTCAGAGCAATGGCCCCACCTGTTGAGTGTCCAAACAGAAAGCATGGAATGCCTGGGTACTCAGCTGCTACTCTTCTACAATACTCTTTCTGCACAAAGGAAAGCTGAACCAGTGAGCCTTCTGTAAACAGCACAACCTCAATACCCTAAGAAACCTGGAAAAAATGTATAATACCTCACATGTGAAAAGAACCAAACTAAGGCCAAAGGATCCTGCTCCTAAATTGCCCTCAAGAATGCTACATAATCCAAGAAAAGAACTTTCTGGATTTGACATACTGCATCTGACACAACATGGTCAAGGGACTGCACATAGCCATGCAATCCGTCACTTCCTCCATGTCCTGCACAAGTTGTCCCAAACCTCAGTTCAGAACTCTGCCATGTTGTATGTATCTTATTCTGGGAGGATTCAGGTGCAGAAACACAATGGGAAGACCAGAACAAGAAGAAATCTCCTTACCAATCCAATCCATGCCAAACACTCCGTAGCCTTGAGAATTGAGCTGAGTTGCGAATTGTGCATAACGCCCACTGCCACAGAGAGAAATCTGGAAAGTAAGCATCCTGTATAACTACATAAGTAAGACCAAGGAGCAACAGGAAATAGTCCACTCACAAGTGCTAATAGTTACCTGTGTTCATTAAGTCCATGAATCAGAACCACAATTCCTCTGCAACCAAAACAAACAACACAAAACTGTATGAGAACTTATGATGCCCAGAGACCATCAAGAAACACAAGCTGCAGAGAAAAGTGGAGCTCACACCGAAACCCAATTGATGATCCTGTTAATTCATACAGGCTTCTGCTTTGATTTTGATGCATAGATTCTCATAATTGAACTGCATGTGTTTCTGCATTCCGCTTGGGTTTAATTGATGCTCCAGTGTAGTAAGCTAATTGTTTCTCAGGGTGGAGCTTTATCTCTTTCTTCAACTCTTGATAGGGAAGAGAAATTCCTCCTCCTAAAACATGGGAAGAAAGTTGCTATGGACTTGCAAACCTTCCTCCAATGCAGTTAAAAACCTTCAGCTCTCAGTAGGGAAGAGAAATTCCTCCTAAACATGGAAGGAGACCCCTTTGGACTTGCAACTTTCCTCAATGCACGTAAAAACCCTTCGAGCTCTTGGTGAGAAAGGAGAATTCCTCCCTAGAGCATGCAAGAAAAGCTTCGACTTGTGAAATCTTCTTTGCTTAATGCAACTTACTAGCTCCTGATAAGGGAAGAGAATCCATCCCTCATAAACGTGGAAGAAAGCTTGGAATTTGAGACCTTCCTGGAAATGCACACAAACCCTAATGCTTGTTCCTTCTCTTTCCTCGCACCAATCTGACCTTGTATCTCTCACTCCCTCCCCACATAAGGATGGTTTGAGTTTGTTTGCCCTTCTTCTTACTTGACGGGATGATCAGGAGCTGCAGGCGTCCAGGACTGAGTGAAAATGGTTTGACCACGCGAATTGACAAAAGGGACTACGCGTCTTTCAGTGTCGGGATCCTCCAGTGTCGGTTGAAGCGCAAGATCTCGCCGGATCTGCACCTCGTTGATCTCCTTCACGCTTCTACCAAATCTCGGAAACCACAAGAGAGGGAGACTGGGCTGAACCTTGGAATCGTTGTTCGTCTGGCTATTCTCCTCCTGCTGCTGCTGCTGCTCCTCTGCCTCCCTCCTCTCATCCTCCCTCTCTTCCTCCTCCTGCTCCTCCTCTTCCTCCACCGCTTCTGTGTCGTCCTTGCCTGCTGATAACCACGTCCATGGCAATTGCCGTAGACCGAATACGGCAGTCGCGATAGACAATACGGAAGTGAAAGCCATGGCCAAGATTCTAAACGCTCTTAGAGGGAAGGAACGGAGCTTAAAGAAGGGCGAGGAAAAAGATGATCGAAGAGAAGACGACGACGAAGAATTTTGCGTCTCCATGGAGATTACGTTTTCCATAGGCGCTGCTGCTGGGAAATAAGTCAAGGAAGCTGATGCTGCCGCAAGCGAAGGCATATCATTTCCGACTGCTGCTAACGCAAGAAAAAAGAGAGAGAGAGAGAGAGAGAGAGAGAGGAAAAAAAAAGTGCGCTCTTCTTCACAACTTTCTCTCAATAGATTTTCTACCAAAACAATTTGACAATAAAGAATTGCGATGACAACAACGGCAGCAGCAAAAAAAAAACCAAAGACAACACACACACACACACACAAAACAAACCAAAACAAAGCGTCAGACACAAAGAAAAAAAAGATAGCGGAAAACAAACACCAGGAAAGGAGTGTTGTGCATCAATGGTATATAGGAACGGGGACACGGAAGGCAACAACGGAAACAGACGCAATCTTGGAGAAACTACAGTAGCAGCAGAAGAAGCAGCAGGAAGAGGAGGAGAGGCGGGGGGGGGCGCAAAAAAAAAAAAAAAAAAAACAAAAAAAAAAAAAAAAAAACAAAAAAAAAAACCAAAAAAAAAAAAAAAAAAAAAAAAAAAAAAAAAAAAAAAAAAAAAAAAA
>Ga0116227_10007068_pt1 | contig 22186 bp, 17 predicted proteins | sample S1TSphgellanicum_FD_89693 | JGI IMG/M metagenome (GOLD analysis project Ga0116227, IMG submission 89693) | Host-associated microbial communities from peat moss isolated from Minnesota, USA - S1T2_Fb - Sphagnum magellanicum MG | ecosystem: Host-associated > Plants > Peat moss > Unclassified...
CGCCGCAGGGCGATACCACCGATCCGATCGTCTACGTCTTCCGCCCCGACGGAACCGTCGTCTCCGTTGCGCGAGAAGCATACACCGCGCAACGTGCAGCCCTGGTCGAACACGAGGTTCCATAGCACGCCGTCGAAACCGGATGCACGAAGATTCTCAAACCATTCGCGATCCGGAACGCCGACGAATCCGCGAAAGGCACCGACCGCTCGACTCGAGCTAGCCAGGAAACGGCGATCGCGCCGCGCCCTCATCGGGCGAGCCGGGCCCATCGCGCCGCATTGGGGCCCGATACGAGCAATCGCTGCAAAAGCCCGGCGTCTTTCGCGCGGCGTTAGGCGAGCAGGACTTCTCGCAGATGGCCGCATTCGACTTGGTAGACAAACCCGCGAACATGTTCGCGATGCGGAAGAAAAGGATGAGCGCGAACGCGCGCGATCGCCTCGAGCACCGCGACGTCGAGGTTTTGGAAGACGCCGAAATTGTAGGCGGGCGAGCTGCCGGTATCGCCATGGATCTGGGCGAGTAGCTTCACTTCGTCGGTTCGGTGCAAACCGCAGTCGGTGTGGTGCATGAGGATGATCTCACGCGTCTGCAGCAAACGTTGCGAAAGTACGAGCGAACGCAGCATATCTTCGGTCACGAGCCCGCCCGAATTCCGTAAGATGTGCGCCTCGCCGGACTGTAACCCGAAGATACGAAACGTATCGATTCGCGAGTCCATGCAAGTGACGATCGCGACGTGCTTCGACGGGACGACCGCGCGCGGTCCCTCGAAATCGGCCTCGCGAGCGGCGGCCGCAGCGACGAGTCCATCGGTTGCTCTATTCACCTAACGGGTATCTTGGCCTAGCCTTTTCAGAGCGCCTTTACGACTTTGCCGACGCGCTCAACTCATGATGGCAGCGCAGATGTCTGAGATGGTTGCCGACCGTCCGCCAACTTTGCTAGTATCATAATTGACGACCGCCTGGTTATCGTGCACGATCGCCACCGATCCATTGTTGACGCGGAAGAACGACGATGGCCGGCGTCACGAGGCTTAGTGCGCCCCCGATGAGGGTCGATCGCACCGGGGCAGAACAAACGGTTCATGCCGCAACTACCGACCTTCTACATCCCTCATGGCGGCGGCCCGTGCTTCTTTATGGCGTGGCCGCCGCCACTAACGCATACGTGGGATTCGCTGGCAGCGTTCCTGCGAGGACTAAGAAACACGATCGAAACGCGGCCGCGGGCGATCGTCGTCGTGTCCGCGCATTGGGAAGAATCGCTGCCGACCGTCACGACGGCCGCGCGTCCGCCGCTGCTTTTCGATTATTACGGCTTTCCACCCGAAACTTACGAATTGACCTACGACGCCCCCGGTGCCCCCGCCGTCGCCGAGCGCGTGCGCGAACTGCTTAGCGCGGCGGGAATCGAACCGAGCGCCGACGCGACCCGCGGCTTCGATCACGGCGTCTTCATCCCGTTCAAACTCATCGAGCCGGAGGCCGCGATTCCGATCGTGCAGCTCTCCCTCGTGGCGGGCCTCGATCCCGAGCGGCACCTGGAAATCGGCCGCGCGCTCGCGCCGCTGCGCGATGAAGGCGTCCTCATCGTCGGCAGCGGCATGAGCTATCACAACATGCGCGAGTTCATGTCGCGGTCGCCGGCGGCGAAGGGCGGGGAAAGCTTCGACGCCTGGCTTGCCGACGCGGCCCAGGCCGAACCGGCTCGCCGCGACGAACGGCTTCGCTCGTGGCAGCGCGCTCCGGGCGCCCGGCTCGCCCACCCGCGCGAAGAGCATCTGATCCCGCTGATGGTTGCGGCCGGCGCGGCTCCGGCCGACCGTGGCACCCGCGTCTTCCACGACGTGATCTCGGGCGCGCCCATCGCCGGCTTTCGTTTCGGCTAGCGTCGCGTGGGGCGGCAAGGTCGCGTCGCTCGATCGCGGTATAGGCACCATATGTGCCGCAACATTCGGACGCTCTACAACTTCGATCCGCCGGCCCGCGAAGACGAGATTCACGCGGCTGCATTGCAGTTCGTCCGCAAGGTATCGGGCTTCAATCGGCCGTCCGCCGTCAACGCTGCAGTCTTCGATCGAGCCGTCGATGACGTTGCGGCGGCTGCGCGGCGACTGCTCGACGAGCTCGTCACGACCGCCGCCCCGCACGATCGAGAACTCTGGGCCGCAAAAGCGAAAGCTCGCTCCGCCGAGCGGTTCGCTAAGCCGGGCCCCCCGGCCGCGAACGCTGCTCGAAACTAGGTCGCGCATGGACGCCGACGTCATCGTCATCGGCGCCGGCGCCGCCGGTCTGGCCGCGGCGCGGAGTCTGGCCGCAACGTCGCTCCGGGTCGTCGTGCTCGAAGCGCGGGAACGCGTCGGCGGACGGGCGTGGTCGCTGCCGCTGGAGGGGCATTCGGTGCCGGCCGAACTGGGCGCGGAATTCATTCACGGCCCGGCGCCCCAGACGATGGCGTTACTGCGCGAGACGGGCGCGGCCGCCGTCGATAACGGCGGCGAAACATGGTCGTACGGCGACGCGGGCAACCTCGAGCGCGACGACCGCGACGAGGGTTTCGGCGCGGTCGCCGGCATCTTCGAGCGGGCTCGGCGACTGCCCGAAGACGAGAGCGTGGAAACGTTTCTTCGGCGCTTCGCGGGCGACGCTGCGATGCGTGAGACCGCCGATACGGCGCGGCAATTCGTCGAGGGTTTCGATGCCGCCGATCCTCGAATTGCAAGCGCCTATTCGATCGCCGACGAATGGCGCTCGGGAGTCGATAGTTTGAGCGCTCGACCGCTCGGCGGATATCGGCCGATCTTCGAATTCTTGAACGACGCCTGCACCACTGCCGGCGTCACGATCCGGTTGTCGTCGATCGTGCGGCAAATTTCGTGGGAACGTGGTGCCGTAACGGTCGACGTGCAGCGTGCTTCCGGCGAATCGTCGAGCGTTCGCGCGCGCGCCGCGATCGTGACGCTGCCGGTCGGGGTCTTACGCCACAGCCGCGATGAGACGGCGGTCGCCTTCGACCCGGATCTTCCGGCGAGCAAATACGCGGCGCTGCGCGCCATCGAGATGGGGCACGTCGTCAAGGTGGTTCTCGCTTTTCGGACGGCCTTCTGGGAGCGGCTCGAAGAGGCACGTTACCGCGACGCTGCTTATTTTCGCCGCAAAGGGCGGCCGTTCAACGCGTACTGGACCCAGTATCCGGTGCGCAGCGAACTGGTCACCGCCTGGGCGGGCGGTCCGAAGGCGACCGCGCTCGACGGCGCGACTCCGGCGGAACTCATCGAGAGCGCAGTATCCGGCTTTGGCGAATTTTTCGGAAAACCGGAATTGGCGCGCCGGGAGCTTGCCGAGGCCGTGGTGCACGATTGGACGCACGACCCATTTTCGCGCGGCGCCTACAGTTACGTTGCCCTCGGCGGCGTTACCGGCAGCGGCGGCGCCCGCATCGCGCTCGGTGAGGCCGTCGACGATACGCTATTTTTCGCCGGCGAGGCGACGTCGAGCGATAATCAAGGCGGCACGGTGAACGGCGCGCTCGAAAGCGGGGAACGCGCCGCTCGCGAAGTCGCAGGCGCGCTTGGAGAGACCGAGCTTGCCGGTCGCGGGCCGGCGAAGCATTCGTGACTTCGGGGGCCCTCGCGCCTTGGTCGAGCTTCTATGTGATGACGGGCTCCGCGGCCGCGGCTCTAACCGGATTGATGTTCGTTGTGATCACGCTCGTGATGCAGAGCGATCGGCCGACGACGCGCGAGGGGATCGAGGTGTTCAGCACGCCGACCGTCTTGCATTTCGGCATCGCATTGCTCATCTCGGCGGCGCTGACCGCCCCGTGGCCTTCCCTCGTCGTCGCTGCCGTGCCCGTGGGACTTGCGGCCCTCTGCGGCCTGATCAACGTGGCGCGCGCGATGCACCGGAGCCGGCGCCTCGACTCGTACCGGCCCGACTTCGAGGACTTGGTCGCCTACACGATTCTGCCGCTCGTCGCTTACGGTCTCATCGTGGCGGGTACGCTCGCGCTTCCCACGCATCCCGGCGCGTCGCTGTTCGGCATAGCGGCCGGCGTCGTGCTCCTGATGTTCATGGGCATCCGCAACGCGTGGGACGTCGTGACGTACATTGCGATCGGCATCACGGCGGACCCGAAGAGCACGAGCGCTGACGACGAGAAGGCGTGAACGACCTCGCGCTACGTTGCGTCCTCGAGATAACGCGGAGCTCAGACACTTAACAACGTGAGAATCTCCGCCGGCGCATCCGTCGCCGTCGCGCCGGAGGCGACGATCGTTCCGCGTTGCATCACGTAGTAGCGGTCGGCGATCGACCAGGCGAAATCCAAATGCTGTTCGACGATGAGGAGCGCGATACCGAGGTCGCGGCGAATTGCGATCAAGACAGCTTCGATCTCGTGCACGATCGAAGGCTGAATGCCTTCACAGGGTTCGTCGAGCAGCAGCAAGCGCGGTTCGGCGACGAGCGCGCGGCCGAGCGCGAGTTGCTGCTGCTCGCCGCCGCTGAGGACGCCGCCCTTGCGGGCCCGGACACGCAGTAGCGTCGGAAAGAGTTCGTACACGCGCGCGAGCGACGCACGGCCGGATTTCGCGCGCCCGCCGAGTGCCGATTCCCCGAGCAGCAGATTCTCTTCGACCGTTAGGTGCGGAAAGATGCCGCGACCTTGGGGCACGTACCCAATTCCGAGGCGGGCCCGCCGGTACGCGGCCAGGCGACCGACGTCGCGATCGGCGAAAACGATCTTGCCGCCGGCCAACGGATGCAGCCCGATCAACGTGCGCAGCAACGTCGTCTTGCCGACTCCGTTGCGGCCGAGCAACGCGACGGCCTCGCCGGCGTCGATCCGCATGCCGATCGATGAGAGGACGCCGCTCAGGCCGTAGGCGGCGTCGACGTCTTCAACGGCAAGCATCAAACGCTCTGGACCGCGCGGCCGAGATAGACCGCGGCGACTGCCGGGTTGATGCGGATATCCTCGACCGTCCCCTGCGCGAGCATGCGTCCCATGTGCAGCACGCTCACCGGGGCCGCGATCTGTTCCACGAAATCCATGTCGTGGTCGATCACGATGAAGGCGTGTCGCCCGGCAAGGCTGCGAATCAGTGCCGCGGTGAGCTCCGCTTCGCGATGCGTCATGCCGGCCGCGGGCTCGTCTAAGAGCAAGAGGTCCGAGTCCGAAGCGACGACCATCCCGATCTCGAGCCACTGCCGTTCGCCGTGCGCGAGTTGCGCTGCGGGTAGCGCGCGTTTCGCGCTCAACCCGATCGTGTCGAGCACCTCTTCGACGCGGTCGCGTTCGCTTTGCGAGCGATGGGTCGTCAAACTGCGCCACGAACGGCGGTCGCGCGTCGCCGCCACGAGAACGTTCGCTTCCACGCTGAGTTCGTCGAGGACGCCCGGCGTTTGAAACTTCCGGCAAATTCCTCGCTGAACGATCCGGAATTCGGGCAGCGCGCTGATGTTCTCACCTTTGAAAACGATCCGCCCTTGCGTCGGTCGAACGCGGCCGATAATCGTGTCGAGCAACGTCGATTTGCCCGCGCCGTTTGGCCCGATGAGCACGTGCACGGAGCCGGGCTGCATGGCGAAACTAAAATCATCGAGTGCTTTGAAACCGTCGTACGAGACGGTCACATGATCGACCTCGAGAAGGGCGGCGCTCATTCGACGAGCACCGGCGGGGTGCGCCGCGAAAGCCCCGGCCGGCGCCAACCCTTGGCAATTCCGACGACGCCGCTCGGCGCGAGCGTCACGACCAAGATGAACGCGAGGCCGACCACGTAGAGCCAGAGGTCCGGAAACGCGCTGCTGACCCAATCCTTGCCGAAGTTGACGAGCAGCGTGCCGAGCACGGCGCCGATCAAACTCGCGCGGCCGCCGACGGCCACCCAGATTACCATCTCGATCGAGGGAACCACGCCGAACATGGCGGGCGAAATCACGCCGAGATCGAGGGTGACCAGCGCCCCCGAGACACCGGCGAGAATGCCCGCGATCGCAAACGCCAGAACCTTGAACGGCAGCGGGTTGTAGCCGAGGAAACGCACGCGATTCTCGCCGTCGCGGATCGCGAGCAACAGCGTTCCGAAGCGCGAACTCAGGAGCCAGCGCAGACCGGCGAAGGTGACGGCGAGCGTGCCGAGCGTGATCCAGTACAGCGCGAGTTGGGTGTGCGAATCGGTCAGCGCGAAACCGAAGACGTCGCTAAAGCCGGTCAATCCGTTGAAGCCGCCGGTGAATTGCTGCTGGCTGATCACGAACGTTGCGGCCGCGAGCGCGAGCGCTTGGGTGATGATCGCGAAGTACGCGCCGCTCACGCGCCGGCGAAACACGAGGAAAGCCAAGAGCGCCGCGGCGATTCCGGGCAGCAGCAAGATCGCGGCGAACGTGACCACCGGCGAGCGGAACGGTTCCCACCACCACGGTAAGTGATCGAGGCCGCTCCATTGCATGAAGTCGGGCAGTTCGCCCGCGCCCGCGCCCGCGAGCTTGAGATGCATCGCGAGGGCGTAACCGCCGAGCGCGAAGAACACGCCCTGGCCCAGGCTGAGCATGCCGGCCGTACCCCAAATCAGCGAGATCCCGAGCGCCGCAATCGCAAAGGCGAGAAAGCGCCCGAGCAAAGACAGCTCGTACGGGGGCGCGTAAAGCGGCGCGGCGATGAGGACGGCGAGGATGAGCCCGTAGGCAAGACCTTGACCTCTCACGTTAGGCCTCCTCGAGCGCGCGCGAACGCTGCGTGACGATGCCGCGCGGCCGCACCTGCAAGAACGCGATCACCGCGACGAGCAGCAGCACGTCGGCAACGCTGATGTTCGTGAAAATCTGCGTGACCGCCGAAAACACGCCGATCGCGAGCGCCGCGAAGAGGGTCCCGGCAAGACTTCCGAGGCCGCCCACGATCACGACCAAAAATGCGTAGACGATGTAACTCGAGCCGACCGTCGGCGTCACCGGTGCGATGAGCGCGAGCGCCGCGCCGGCGAGCCCGGCGATCCCGGTACCGAGCGAAAAGACGATGAGGTCGACGGCGCGCGTATTAGCGCCGAGCGCTTCGGCCATCGCGCGATTCTGATGCACCGCGCGCACGAGGAGGCCGAGGCGCGTGCGCGCGAGGAGCAGCGCCATCCCCGCGAGCACGAGCGCGGCCAGGACGATGATGAAGACCCGCACGGCGGGCAGCGCGAATCCGGTCAGCGCCGTTCCGCCAAGCGAAAGGGATCCTCCGAGCCACGCCGGCGCGGTCACCTCGACGCCCACGGGGCCAAAAATGCTGCGCGCCGCCTGCTGCAAGATGAGGCTGACGCCCCAGGTCGCGAGCAGCGTGTCGAGCGGCCGGCCATAGAGCCGCCGGATCAACGTCATTTCGAGCAACGCCCCGAAAAGCGCCGTGCCCACAAACGCGAAGGCAAGGCCGACGAAAAATCCGGCGCCCTTGCCGAAGAGCGACGTGGACACGTACGCGAGATAGCCGCCCATCATCAACATCTCGCCGTGCGCCATGTTGATCACGCGCATGAGTCCGAAGCTGAGCGCGAGCCCGAGCGCCGCGAGCAACAAAATCGACGCCACGCTGATGCCGTTGAAAAGCTGGCCGCCGACCAGCGTCGATTCACTCATCGGGCCCGCGCTCGCGGCCCGGCCTCAGAGCACACAGCTCTTGCCGGGAAACGACAGCGGATCGTAGGGAACCGGTGCGACCGGACCCTTCGAATGCCACAAGATCTTGAACTGGCCGGCCGGATCGAGTTGGCCGACGTACGCTGTTTGGATCAAACTCTGGTTGCTGGCAAATTTCGTCTCGCCCATGCCGACGTCCGAGAACGAGAGCGTGGACGCCGCCTTGCGAACCTTATCGATATCGAACGAACCCGCTTTCTTCACCGCCGCAGCCCACGAGTAAACGTCGACGTAGCCGTGCGCCATCGGATCGTCGACCGGTGACCCGGGATATTTGGCCTGGTAGGCGGCGACGAACTTCTTATTTTCGGGCCCCGGAATGCTCTCGAAATAATTCCAGGCCGCGTAGCTGCCTTCGAGCAGCGACGGTCCGATCGCCTTGGCTTCCTGCTCGGCGATGCTGAACGACATAACCGGTAATTTCGACGAGGGCAAACCGGCCGCAGCCATCTGCTTGAAGAACGAGACGTTGCTGTCGCCGTTGAGGGTGCTGAAGATCATCTGCGGCTTTGCGACCTTGATCTTGTTGATGACGGCGCTGAAGTCGCTCCCCCCGAGCGGCACGTATTCCTCGCCGGCAACGGTGCCGCCATCGTGCTCGATATGCTTTTTGAGAATGAGATTCGCGGTCCGCGGAAAGACGTAATCGGAGCCCAATAAGAAGATGCTCTTGTTGCCCTTCTGCTCGGCCCACTGAAGCGCGGGTAGGATCTGCTGGTTCGGTTGCGCGCCGGAATACATGATATCGGGCGAACATTCGTTGCCTTCAAACTGCACGGGATACCAAAGGAGGCCGTGAAAGCGTTCGAAGACCGGCAGCATCGCTTTCCGGCTCGCCGATGTCCAACCCCCGAAGACCGTGGCGACGCCGTCCTGTTGAACGAGCTTCTGCGCCTTCTGCGCGAACATCGAGGGGTCCGAGGCTCCGTCTTCGATGACCGGCACGATTTTTTTGCCCATCACGCCGCCCGTCGCATTGATCTGATCGATCGCGAGCAACGTCGCATTCTTAACGGTCACTTCGCTGATCGCCATCGTGCCCGTAAGCGAGTGCAGCACGCCGACTTTTACGGTATCTTCGGTCGCCGACGTAGCTTCCGGCGCAAGAGTGGACAAGAAAGAGACGACAACGAGCCCGGCGCACATGCGCGCGAGCAACGCGGATACCTGCATGACGTTTCCCTTTCAGAAGTGTGGGAATACAAATGCTAAACTGCGATTCCGTTCCCGGCAGCAGTTCGTTCGGTGGCTAATCAAGGTTGTTCGCCATTTGTGACACCGCAGAACGGCAAAATTTACGCTAGGTCGAATGGCCTAGCAGGGCGTGCCACCCCGGTGCATGTCCTGAGTCAGAGGCGTGTCCTTCGACTGGCGGGAAGTGAAAGCGTAGCGCCCTATCCGCTCGAGGTTCTTTCGTGTATCGCTTTGCCCGACTCGCATATCGATCGCTCGTTTCGCTCGCCATTGTGGGGCTTGTCGAAGCAGGCGTCGCTTCACCGAACGTTGCCGCGCTCACCGGCCACGGTGCGGCGCGAACGCCGGCCGTGGCGCTTCGCGCGTTCCGCGGCGGCCGGGCTGCGGGCCCGAACGGCTTCTCGGGCATGCGGGCCACCTTCGAGCACTCCCTCATCGGCGACAACGGCATCTTGATCGCCAATTATGCGAAGCAGTACGGGATCTCTACGATCTACGTTCCGGTCGCAGGCGACGACGTCTCCTCGCTCGCCAACGACAACCCGACGACGGTCAACAACCTTCACGCCATGATCTCGGTCGCGAACGTCTATCTCGTGGCGGGCGACTACACCTGGCTTAAGACGCCGACCGTCATCCCCGCCGAGGTGCCGTCGCTCGCGCACATCGTCGCGGCGTATCCGAAAATCGCGGGCGTCGTCTATGCGTTCGATCCCGAGCAGGCGCCGGGGTGGTACTCATCGGGGCAGGGGAAGCTGATCAGCAATTACTTTACGTTGATCGGCACCATCCAGAACTCGGCCTACGCCGCCGCTTTCGCTTCGACGCTGTTCCTTGCCGACACGAACTATGCGACGTTGCCCTCGAGCACGACGCCGGGCGCGCCGACGATGCTCGAAGCGTTGCAAACCGCGCCGCACTACGGCGGTGCGCTGCTCACGGTGCACGGCGGATCCGAGAGCGCCCAATTCAGTAACCTCTCGGGCGCGCTACCGCAGTTGACGAAGCCGTTCACGATCGAAGCGAGCACGTCGCCCTATGGCGGCGCGACCTATCACGGCGTCTCGCAGAGCTATCTATCCACGAATCTTACGCAACTCGCGCAGGCCGTGGCCGCTCAGAACGCATCGTTTGCCGGCATCGAAGTCAGCGGCTGGAGCGACCTCTATAACAGCCTGCAAAGCGTATTGCCCGAACCGCCCGTCTTCACGGGCACACTCGCGACGGGCCCGCTCGTCCCCCCGGCCGGCAAAACGTACCTCGGCGCGTATGTCAACCCGGAGGGCCAGGGCGGACAAACGGTCGCGGGCACCGCGGCGTTTGAATCGCAGATCGGTCGCCGGCTGGCGTACGACATGCACTTTTACGGCTGGCAAACGCCGTTCCCGGGCGTTCCGGAAGCGGACGACGTCAAGCACGGGCGGATCCCGGTCGAGGCTTGGAACTGCGGCGATTCGGATGCCAACGTTGCGGCCGGTGACGACGACGCCATCATCATCCGGCGCGCCCAGGCGATCAAAGCGTTCGGCAAGCCGATCATGATCCGCTGGTTTTGGGAAATGAACCTCGACGATACGAATAACGCGCCGCGGATGCAGTGCTACGATCGCGCGAGCGATCTACCGGGCGGCTATTTCGCGCCGGGGCCCTACATCAAGGCCTGGGCGCACGTTCGGGCGGTCTTCGCCAGCCAAGGCGTGACGAACGTGGTGTGGCTCTGGTGCGTGGCGAACGCGCACGGCGGCCCCGCGCAGTATTATCCCGGCGACAGCGAGGTCGACTGGGTCGGGATGGACGACTACGACACCAACGACGTCTCGCTCAACGACACGTTTTACATCCTCGCCGAAGAGCTCTCGCAATTCCAAGAGAAGCCGTTTATGATAACCGAAACGGGTGCGCACGCCTCGAATCAAGTGTCGTTCCTCACCGGAGCGGCGAACGTATTGCAAACGAACTATCCCTGGGCACGAGCGATCGGTTACCTCGACTCGACCGGAAATTTCCAAGCTTGGACTCTCTCGCAGGCCGGGTTGAGCGCTTTCAAAACCTTCGCGCAAACGCCATACATGTCGGCCATGGAATCGTCCGCGCCGATTCGCTAAAACGATCGTGCGCGCGCTGCGTTTCGTACTGAATCGGGCGCTCTTCGCGGCTTCGGTTGTAGCCTTGGCCGGATGCGCCGGAGCGGCCGGCCCGGGCCCGGGCCCGGGCCCGGCTACGGCGAGCGGCGCGCAACGGGGCGCGCGGCCCGATTCGGTGCGCGCTCGCCAAACCGGCTCGCCCTCAGGCTTTTCGGGGATGCGGGTCACCTTCGAGCACTCCTTGATTTGCGACAACGGCATCCTGATCGCGAACTACGCCGCGCAGTACGGCATCTCGACGATCTACGTGCCGGTGACCGGCGACGACATCAGCTCGCTTGTGAACCAGAATCCGACCACGGTCAAGAATCTCGCGGCGATGCTGGCCGTTGCAAACGTTTATTTCGTGGCGGGCGACCCGACGTGGCTCACGACGCCGACGGTCCTGCCCCCCGACGTCGCTTCGCTCGCGAGCATCGCGACGCTGTTTCCGAAAGTCGCGGGCATACTGTACGCCTTCGATCCCGAGCAGTCGGCGGCGTGGAACTCCTCGCAGCGGCAATCGCTGATTGCGAATTATTTCACGCTCATCGGGACGATCCAATCCTCGCCGAGCGCGGGGTCATTCAAAACGACCCTCTTCACGGCTGACACGAACTACGCGACGTACAAGGTCGGCAGCGGGCCCGCCGCGCCGACGATGCTCGCGCATCTGCAGACGGTCCCGGGCTTCGGCGGCGCCGTGCTTTCCGTTCACGGCAACTCGGAGAGCGCGCAGCTCGCGAACCTCACGGGCGTCCTGCCGCAATTGACCAAACCGTTCACGATCGAAGCGAGTGCGTCGCCGTACGGCGGCTCGACGTACTACGGGCAAAGCGCGAGTTATCTTTCCGCAAATCTCACGCAACTCGCGCAAGTCGTCGCGGCGCAGAATAGCGCGCTAGCGGGCGTCGAAGTCAACGGCTGGAGCGACCTGTATAACAGCCTGCAGAGCATCTTGCCCGAACCGGCGGTCTTCACCGGCACCCTTGCGACCGGGCCGCTCGTGCCGCCCGCGGGCACCACGTACCTCGGCGCGTTCGTCGACTCCGCAGGCGGCGGCCCCACGCCCGCCCAAACGGCCGCATTCGAAACGCAGATCGGCCGCACGCTCGCGTACAACATGCACTTTTACGGATGGCAAGGCGCCTTTCCGGGTGCGAACGAGGCGGACGACGTCGCGCACGGCCGCATTCCGGTCATCGCCTGGAATTGCGGCGACACCGACGCGCGCGTGGCGGCGGGCGACGATGACGCAAAGATCATCGCGCGGGCAAAAGCCGTCAAAGCGTTCGGTTCGCCGATCGTGATCCGCTGGTTCTGGGAGATGAACCTCGACGACACCAACAACGCGCCGCGAAAGCAATGCTACGACCCCGCCTCCGACCTGCCGGCCGGCTATTTCGCGCCGGGCCCGTATATCAGCGCGTGGAACCATATTCGCGCGGTCTTCGCAAGTCAAGGCGTCACGAACGCCGTCTGGCTTTGGTGCGTTGCGAACGCGCACGGCGGCCCCGCTCAATATTATCCCGGCGACGCCGCGGTCGATTGGGTCGGGATGGACGACTACGACACGACCGACGTCTCGCTGCAGAAGGCGTTCTTCATTTTGGCCGAAGAACTCTCGCAATTCCAGGAAAAGCCGTTCATGATCACCGAGACGGGCGCGCATGCCGCGAATCAAGTGCCTTTCTTGACGGGCGCGGCTAACGTCTTGCAGACGAGCTTTCCGTGGGCGAGAGCGGTCGGCTACCTCGATTCGACCGGCAATTTTCAAACGTGGACGCTCTCGAGCGCCGGTTTGAGCGCGTTTACGACCTTCGCGCAGTCGCCGTACATGTCGGCAATGGAATCGTCCGCGCCGATTCTTTAGCGTTCGGCGAAGCTCTTAAAGGATAGGCACGCGGGGTTTAAGAATTGACCCGCACCCCCGCGACACACTCTTCCTTCGAGGTGCTCTCGTGGGGCTATGTCGATGTTGTGCGAGGGGTTCGCACGTATGTCGCTTCGTCGGGGATCTCGCCCGACGGATCGAACGCTTCTTAGAAGTTCTCCCAAGCGCCTTACCTGTCCGGGATGGAATCGTCGGCGCCGATTCGCTCGAGACGATCGCCCGGACGTTGCGATTCCTGATCGGTCGGGCACTCTTCGTATCGGCTGCTGCGGCCTTCGCCGGCTGCTCCGGAGCGAGCGGCCCGGGACCCGGTTCGCGGTCCGCCGGCCCGGCGGCGCTTTCGCTTCGAACGGAAGGGGTCGCGCGGCACAAATCGGTGCGCCCTCGCCAAACCGGGTCGCCGTCGGGATTTTCCGGGATGCGCGTGACGTTCGCACACTCCTTGATTTGCGATAACGGCACCTTGATCGCGAACTACGCCGTGCAGTACGGAATCTCCACGATCTACGTACCGGTGACGGGCGAAGACATCAGCGCACTGGCAAACGCAAATCCGACGACGGTCAAGAATCTCCAGGCGATGATGGCCGTCGCGAGCGTGTACTTCGTCTCCGGCGCGACGAGCTGGCTTACGACGCCGACGGTCCTGCCGCCCGACGTCGCTTCGCTCGCGAGCATTGCGACGATGTACCCGGGAATCGCAGGCATCTTGTACGACTTCAATCCCGAGCAGGCGGCGACGTGGTCCTCGCAACGGCAAACGCTGATCGCAAATTACTTCACGCTCATCGGTACGATTCAATCCTCAGCGAGCGCGACATCTTTTCCTACGACCCTCTTCATGGCGCAACCGAACTACGCGACCTACAAGGTCGGCAGCGGGCCGGGCGCCCCGACGATGCTCGAGCAACTGCAAACCGTGCCGGGTTACGGCGGCGCCGTGCTCGCCGTTCGCGGCAACTCCGAGACCTCGCAGGCTGCCCTCCTCACGAACGCCCTGCCGCAATTGACCACCCCGTTTACGATCGAAGCGAGTACGTCGTCCACCGGCTCGACGTATTACGGGCAAAACGCAAGTTATCTCTCAACAAATCTCACGCAGCTCGCGCAAGTCGTGAGCGCGCAGAATAGCAATCTCAGCGGTATCGAAGTCAACGGCTGGACCGACTCGTACAACAGTCTGCAGAGCATTCTGCCGGAACCTGCGGTCTTCACCGGAACGCTCGCCACCGGGCCGCTCGTGCCGCCCGCCGGCACGATGTATCTCGGCGCGTACGTCAATCCTTCGGGATTAGGCGCGACGCCCGCTCAAACGGCTGCATTCGAAACGCAGATCGGGCGCACGCTGGCATTCAACATGCATTTCTACGGGTGGAAAAACGTCTTTCCCGGTGCGAACGAGGCGGACGACGTCGCGCACGGCCGCATCCCGGTCATCGCCTGGAATTGCGGCGACACCGACGTGCGGGTGGCAGCGGGCGACGACGACGCAACCATCATTGCGCGGGCCAACGCGGTCAAGGCGTTCGGTTCGCCGGTCATGATTCGCTGGTTCTGGGAGATGAACCTCAGCGATGCGAACAACTCGCCGCGAACGCAATGCTGGGACCCCGCCTCCGACTTCCCCGCCGGCCAATTCGCGCCCGGACCCTACATCAACGCGTGGAACCACATTCGCGCGGTCTTCGCGAGTCAAGGCGTTACGAATGCCGTTTGGCTGTGGTGCGTCGCAAACGCCCATGGCGGACAGTCTCAATATTACCCGGGCGACAGCACGGTCGATTGGGTCGGTATGGACGACTACGACACGACGGACGTCCCGCTGCAGAGCACGTTCTTTAATCTGGCCGAGGAGCTTTCGCAATTTCAGGAAAAACCGTTCATGATTACGGAGACGGGTGCCCACGCAGCGAATCAAGTCCCGTTCTTCACGGGAGCAGACGGCGTTCTGCAGACCAATTACCCGTGGGCCAGCGCCATCGGCTATCTCGATTCAACCGGCAGCTCTCAAACCTGGACGCTCACAACGGACGGTCTGAGCGCCTTTGCAACCTTGGGTCAGTCCCCGTACATGTCGGCGATGGAATCGTCCGCGCCGATCCTCTAGCGCGAACCTTCGCGGGTAAAATTCGAGTCCGGCGGCCGGTCGTTGTGGCCGGCGCCGGTGACTCAATCACTAAAGTCCTCGACGAAAATCTCGCCGTCCGCCGCCCGGACGGCCGCGATGCCGACCCGAGCAAAGTGCGGTTCTAAGATGTTCGACCGGTGGTCGGTGGAGCGCCAGAGTTCGCCGCTCGCGGCAGTCACGTTTGCGTCCAGAGCGAGGTTCTCGCCCGCACAGGCGTAGCGAAGGCGCGCGCGGCTTAGCCGGTCGAACGGTCCTTCGCCTTCGGGGGTCTCGTGGCCGAAGTAGCCGCGCACCGCCATGTCGACCGCGTGAGCATGCGCGACCGCGCCCAGCCGCGGGTCGAATGCCAGCGGTTGGAGGCCTTGGCTCGCGCGTTCGGCGTTGAGGACGTCGAGCATCGCTCGGGCATCGGCGTCGCGTTCGATGATTTCGCGGCTCGCGGTCAGGGCGATGCGGTCGCCGCCGTCAGCGGAGTTCGGTAGGTCCGCAACGGATTGCGCTGCGAACGCCGGGTTAGGAATACCGATACCGAGGACGCAGGCAAAACCCAGGGCCGCGCAGCGCACCAAACGGCCGCGAGCGAGGCGAAACACGAAAAAAGACGTGAGTTTGATAAGGCGTTCCAATGGTTGGCCTCCGAAGTCGTCAGGTAGCTGTTTCAGACTTTTTTTCGGAGGCCGAGCCGGCGGAGATGAATGCCGAAAAGACGATGTGATCCGGCCGCGTCGGAAGAAGCGCCTCGAGGACTTTCGGGCTGTGATTCGCTCCACAAACTCCGCGCCCGAGCTCGCTCTCGCCTGAGATCGGCGTCGTCGGCTGAGCGGGCGCGAGCCTTCGCCGGAGAGCGTTCCGGCGGAAGCTGCCTGTATTCAAATATCGTGCAAGCCAATACTCGGCTTGCAAAGGAGCGTTGCCGAGGTCAAAAAGAGGCTATACTCATAGTTTACACGGCGCGACCGAACGCCGAGAGGCCAAAGCTCGATCCATCGGAACGGCCCGGGAGAATCCTTTTCTCTCTGAGGTCGTTTTGAATTTCGCTCGCCGTTTGCTACTCCGCGCGTGTTACGTCTTATCGATCGCCGCCCTCACAGGCTGCGGTTCGACGGCGGCCCTCGACGCCTCACCGGCCGTGGCCTCCGTTCCGAGCGTAGCGACGGCGCGAAACGGCGCGAGCGCCGCGAAGGCACGCATCGTTCGAACCGTCTCCGCGGCGGGTTTCGGCGGGACGCGCGTTACCTTCGAGCACTCGTTGATTTGCGACAACGGGATCTTGATAGCGGCCTTTGCCGCTCACTACGGCATTTCCACGATCTACGTTCCGGTGACCGCGGACGACATCAGCTCGCTTCTCAATAGAAACCCGACGACCGTCAAAAACTTCGAAGCCATGTTATCCGTGGCGCAAGTCTACCTCGTCGCCGGCGACGCAACGTGGCTTGCGACTCCGGCGGCCCTCCCGCCCGACGTGACATCCCTCGCAGACATCGCAACGATGTTCCCGAAGGTCGCCGGCATCCTCTACGCGTTCGATCCCGAGCAGTCGACCGCGTGGAACTCCTCGCAACGGCCGGCGCTCATCGCCGCGTATTTCACGTTGATCTCGACGATTCAAAATTCACCGAGCGCGGCAGCCTTCGCTTCATCGCTTTTTCTCGCCCACACGGATTACGGGACGATCAAGTCGGGCGGCAAGCCCACAGCGCCGACGATGATCGCCCGATTGCAGGCGTCACCGAAGTATGGGGGCACCGTGCTGATGGTCGCGGGAGGGTCCGCAACGGCGCAGCTCGCCAATCTCTCCCGTGTGCTCGCGCAATTGACGCAGCCGTTCACGATCGAGTCGAGCGCTTCACCCTACGGCGGCAACTCGTATTACGGTCAAAGCGCAAGCTATCTCGCCGCGAATCAATCCCAGCTCGCGCAGACGGTGGCCGCGCAAAATCCGGGATTGACCGGGACCGAAGTCAACGGCTGGAACGATCTCTATAACGGCCTCCTACGTATCCTCCCCCAGCCACCCGTCTTCACCGGCGCGCTCGCGACCGGGCGCCTCGTTCCGCCGCCCGGCAGCACGTACCTCGGCGGATATGTGAATCCGGCCGGCGGGGGATCGACCCCCGAGCAAACCGCCGCACTCGAAGCACAGATCGGACGCCCACTCGCCTACAACATGCATTTCTACGGCTGGACCAATCCCTTTCCGGGCGTGCCGGAAGCGGACGACGTCGCTCACGGCCGTATCCCACTGATCGCCTGGAACTGCGGCGATTCCGACGCGCGGGTTGCGGCCGGGGACGACGATGCCAAAATCATCCGCCGCGCAAAGGCGATCAAGGCGTTCGGCGCTCCGATCATCGTGCGCTGGTTCTGGGAGATGAATCTCGACGACACGAACAACGCTCCGCGCACCCAGTGTTACGACCCGGCCACCGACTTGCCGGCCGGTTATTTCGCGCCCGGACCGTATCTGGCCGCGTGGGCCCACATACGCGCGGTCTTCGCGAGACAAGGGGTCACCAACGTCGTCTGGCTCTGGTGCGTCGCGAACGCCCACGGCGGTCCCGGACAATACTATCCCGGCGACGCCGCGGTCGACTGGGTCGGCATGGACGACTACGATACGAACGACGTCTCGTTGCACGATACGTTCTTTATCTTGGCCGAAGAACTCTCGCAGTTTCAAGAGAAGCCGTTCATGATCACCGAAACGGGCGCGCACGCCGCCAATCAAGTGGCGTTCGCGACCGGCGCGGATAGCGAATTGCAATCGGCATTCCCTTGGGTCCGGGGCGTCGGCTATCTCGACTCTACCGGCGATTTCCAAACGTGGACTTTGTCGACCGCCGGCCTGAGCGCGTTCAAGACCTTCGCACAGTCGCCATATATGTCGGCAATGGAGTCGTCGGCGCCGATCCGGTAAATCACGAAGTCTCGATTAATCTTGAAGGGAAATAAGAGAGCACTAAGAATCGACGATTACCCCCGCAAGCTTTCCTCTTTTTTCGAGGTGCTTCGTGGGCTTGGGCCGATGTCGTGCGAGCGACTCGCGTTTATCTCGCTTCGTTGAGGCGGCTGTGCCCGCCGTCCGAGGCGCCACCTTACTCGGATTCGCGATTTTTTGCGGCTGTGGCGGCGGGACGGGTTCCGCGTTGCTCCCGACGGGCAGCGCCCGAATCGAGGTCGTGCAGCAACAGCCGTCATCGCTACCGCTGAAGTTTCCACTCCTCTCCGCGAACTCTGGACCGAGCGGAATTGCGGTCGGATCCGATTCGAGTTATTGGGTTACCGAAGGCTCCGTTGGAAAAATCGCGCGCGTGCTTAACACGGGCGCGGTAACTGAATTTCCCTATCGGTTGGCCCATTCGCCAAGCTGGGCGGCAAGTGGGGGCGGCCTTCCCTACGCCGCTTGGGCCGTCGACACCAGAGACTCGATCTTGGCCGGAATTACCGCCGCGGGCGTTCCCGCGGAGCACGCCCTGCCTGCGAACGCATCGCCGGCGACGGTTTTCATCGACTCCACGGGCATTCCGTGGCTCACCGAACCCGCGGCAAATGCAGTAGTCAACACAACTAATTTCACCATCAGTTCGAAATACACCACCTTCTCGTTGCCGGCGGGCTCGGCTCCAGCCTCGCTCGTCCAAGGCCCCGACAAGAACATCTGGGTGACCGAACCCGGAACCGGCGCGATTGCAAAAATTGGTCATTCCGGCTCGCCCATAACGCAATACCCGCTTCCGACCGGTCGCAAGCCGACGACGATCGTTTCCTACGGCGGATATCTTTGGTTCGGTGAATCGAAGTCTTCCGGCGGCGCTTATCTAGCGCGAATGACGACGGCCGGAGTCCTGACCGAATACGCCGTACCGGGTGGCGCGGTTCCGCAATTCATCGCCCCAGGCCCACTTTCGGCAATTTGGTACTGCACGAATACCTCCCAACTCGCCTACGCCGTGATCGGGACGAAAGTAACCTTTTCCCCCGCGGTTGCGACGCTCGCCGCCACGGTGCCGATCGTCGAGGGAAAGGACGGGAACATTTGGTTTCCCGACTCGGCGAACAACTCGGTCGACGTGTACGTCGTTTATCCGATCACCGTTACGCCCACATCGATTGCGTTCACGGCGCTCGCTCAAACACAGACCTTCACGGTCAGTGAAACCCATTTTACCGGTGCTTTCACTGCGACGAGTTCCAACTCGGCCGTCGCCTCCGTTTCTCCCGGCTCCGGTCGGGCATTTTCGGTTACTGCGAATAGTCCGGGCACGGCGACCATAACGGTCAGCGACAATCCGGCTTACCCGAAAGTCGGCAACGGCACCGTCATCTCCGTAACCGTAACGACCACAAGCATCTCGCTGAATTAGGAGGGCCGAGATGAAACGCTTCGGGGTTCCTACTGCCCTCTTGATCTTCTGTCTTCAAGGTTGCGGCGGCGGAGGCGGTTCTGCGGGCACGACCCCGGCCGCAGTTTCAAGCGCGCAACCTGGCGCGCCACGCGCGAAAGCGACGGTTCGCTTCACGATCGCGATCCCGACTTCGTTTCAAAAAGCATCCCGGCGCCGGCCGAACTACATCTCCCCGAACACGCAATCGGTCGTCATCGGGCAACTTGCCGCAAATCCGCCATATGCGCCGGTCGGAAACCCGGTCATCTTCAACGTAACTCCGACGTCGCCCGGCTGCACTTCGACTTCGAACGGCACAACGTGCGTAATGAACTTTAGCGTCGTGGCCGGAACGTTCAATTTCTCCGTTCAGTCCTTTTCTGCTCAAAACGGCGGCGGCTCTTTACTTGCGGAGAACACGCTGACCCTAGCCACGATCGTTGCCGGCGTTGCAAATAATCTTTCGGTTACCCTCAACGGCTCGATTTCCTCAATCACGCTGCCAAACTCAGTAGCCGGAACATCCAATGCGCCGCAGACCGTAAACTTCTCCCTGCAGGACGCGACCGGCGCCACGATCATCGGATCGGGTTCCTACGATAACGGCCCGTTGACCGCCACCGATCTTGCCGGCTTCGTAAGCTTGACGCCGGCATCGTTTGCCGCGCCCTCGATCCCATCGTCGTTCGTCATGCAGTGCAATAACGTCGGAAACGGGACGATTGAATTTGCCGATGCATCGGGCGTCATCGGCTCGCTCACCTACTCCTGCACCGGGGCTCCGATCGCCCTAAGCCCCGGCAGCCTCGATTTTAGCGCACTCGCGGCTAGCGCAGAGGATTCCACCTACGACCAAGCCGTGACCGTGATTGATAGCAACACGAACGTTGTAAGCCAAACACCCGTGCTCGCCTGTTCGCCGGGGCCGGGAAGCACCGGCAGTACGATCGCTCAAGCGATAGCGGCCGGAACTGACCTTTGGTCGATTCGACCGCTCGACGTGGGCACGTGCAGCTTTAACGTCGTGGATCAACTGCTCGACGGCAGCACGGATTCATCGTAAACCATTACGATCGAAACGCACACGACGACCTACACCGTCATGTCACGGGGGCAAAAACACTAATATGAGAGGACGTGTTCGTTCCGTCGCTTTGAGCGCGCTCGCGATCGCAATCGCGGGGCTCGTCGGTGCATGTTCCGGAAACGGCACCGGCGGTGGCAGGGTTACTCCGGTGAACCCGATTCCGCAATCGACCGGTCGCGGCAAAATCCGCTTCACGATCACCGTGCCGAAGCACCCGGCGCGATCGGCCGTAAGGCGACCACTCTACATTTCGGCTTCAACGCAGTCTCTGACGATCGCGGTCGCGGGCGGTTCTCCCGTGGCCTACAACGTAACCCCGGGCTCCGCGGGTTGCTCCACCGCGACTGGCAATAATGTCTTAACGTGTTCGATCGAGGAAGGTACGCCCACGGGTTCGCAGGCGATCGCAATCGCGACCTACGACCAGCCGAACGGTGTGGGAAACGTCCTCTCCCAAAACACGGTGTCTGCGAACGTCTTGCCCGGTCAGGTGAACATCATTCCGATCGTCCTCAACGGCGTGGTCGCATCGTTCGCGCTGGACCTTGCTGCTGCCCAGCTGCAAGGCGGCGTTCCTGCAAGCGAAGTGCTGAGCATCAACGCTTACGACGCCGACCAAAATCTCATCGTCGGACCAGGCACGTATGCCCCGGGGGTCGCCATTTCGGATAGCGATGCCTCCGGCGGCACGACCTTATCGATAACGCAGAACGGGGCGTCGACGACCGGCGTGACCTCAGCCACGATCACCGATCCGGCGGCTTCTATTTCGGTCGACTACAACGGACAACCGCTTTCGGGAGCGACGTTCAGCGCGACGTCCGGGTCGCTTCAAACATCGGCGGCGCTCTCGTTTGTGGGCGCCATCTCGCACGTCGTTATCATCGTTCAGGAGAACCGTACCGTGGACAATCTTTTCAACGGTTTCCCGGGAGCGAATACCGCCCAGAGCGGACTGAACCTTCAGGGTCAATCCGTCGCGCTCCAGCCCGTCAACCTTGCCGATCCGTACGACTTGGGGCACTTCCATGCCGATTTTCTCAACGCATACAACGGCGGATCGATGAATGGATTCGATCGGGAGAGCGTCGGGTGCCCGGGTTGCTCGCCTCCGCCGGAACCTGCCTACGCCTACGTTCCGCAGAGCCAGGCACAGCCGTATTGGTCGATGGCGCAAACGTTCGCGTTTGCCGACGAAATGTTCCAAACCAATGAGGGGCCGAGCTTTCCAGCCCATATGTATTTGGTCTCGGGCACTTCGGCGATGGATTCGTCCAACGTATTCTCTGGAATGGATAACCCGTCTACGCCTTCGAATACAGCCGTCGCAGGCTGCGACGCCCCCGCCGGAAGTCTCGTCTCGATCATCAATCCGGCCACCGGGGCGCTGGGGCCGAAGGTCTTTCCCTGTTTCGACCACACCACGCTGTTCGATTCGCTCGACGCTGCTAAGATAAGCTGGCGTTATTATCAGTCGACCGTCGGCAACGGGCTTTGGTTCGCCCCCGACGACTTTGCCCACATTCGTAACGGTCCCGACTATGCGAACGTGAGCTCGCCGCAAACCAACTTATTCAGCGACCTCACCTCCGGCAAGCTGGCCGCCGTCTCGTGGGTGGTCCCGACGGCTGCGGAGTCCGATCATCCGCAAGAAACCGACGGCAGCGGCCCAGCCTGGGTA
>Ga0116227_10007069_pt1 | contig 22185 bp, 12 predicted proteins | sample S1TSphgellanicum_FD_89693 | JGI IMG/M metagenome (GOLD analysis project Ga0116227, IMG submission 89693) | Host-associated microbial communities from peat moss isolated from Minnesota, USA - S1T2_Fb - Sphagnum magellanicum MG | ecosystem: Host-associated > Plants > Peat moss > Unclassified...
AAAATTATAAAAATAATATAAAATCATATATAAAATATGTTTTTGTTTTTTTTTTTTTTTTTTTGTAATATAATAATTTTTTAATATATTTATTTATTTAATAATTTTTAATTGGGGGAAGAAGGTCATTTTTTAATATACAAAAGTATAACAAACATATATAATATCCTATCTGAAAATACACATGCATACTATAACTAAATAGGAATGGCATCTTGACCTAGTCTAATGGCTAGTCGTCTAGTTAGTTGGCCTAGTTTGCCCAAGACATTTTAGTAGTTTCACAATGTGAACATACTTATTCTAAAGCTAGACTTGTAACAAAAAAATCAGGTTGATAATCATCGTTAGTCTTTTAATTTGTTATATGGGAATCATTAAATAATAATTTACCTTTTGTATAGATTGATTTTTTACGATTAAACTAATTGATTCCCCTATACAATATTTAGACCTTTCAAAGGAGGCCAAAAAGAAGTCTATTGAATTTTTCAAAGGATGAAATATTAATGGTTTGTTGATTAGACATTTTAACCAAGGTTACTAATAGAAAAAGCATTATGGTGATTTGATTGGTCGATAATTTGTACAAGTAACTCAAATGATACAACAAATCAATCATTATCACCACATTTTGCATAATTTCCATCATGTTTGTGATAATTATCCACATGACATAATCAAGCAATATTTTTTTTAAGTGTTCCCATAATCTATAAAATGGCTGAACATGAAATAGTGACACAACATTGTTGGTGACAAACCTTTGGACAAGCTGGGAAAACATCTTCAAGATGGATAACTAGAATATTTGGAATTTTTAAAAATAAATTTGTAAAATACCAATGACATAAAGTGGTCCATTTGCTATTGTTAGGAGTGATATTTTTAATAATTCCAATAATGCTTAATTTGGTAGAAATATCTCCAATATCCATAGAATTCCATTTGTAGCTAGCTTATGCAAAATACCTTGATATTCATGTTAAGTTGTATGTTGGAATTTCATTTTGAAATATCACATCATATATCATCCATTGTTTTATTTTCTATAGGATTGGAAAATTGACCCTAAATTTATATAGTGTCAATTGCATTATGCAATAAATAGTAAAGGCATATTTTTTAGAATAGTAAAAAGTGGGAAAAATATTTTTTGGCCAAATTTCATGATTTATCAAAGATAATCTAAAAATAACTTGTTCATCACATTGATCATTTTGGGTTCACAATTTGACTTTGAATTTTATTTGATGATGTGCATCATTCATATTTTTTAAACTAATAATCTAGCATTAAATACATTTTCAATTGACAAAACCTCAAATGTTATACAAATAAAAAAATGCTACATGTAATGAAATTTAGAAAAAAATAAAATAAAGTATTACATTTTCACTACATTGAACAAACACTGCGTCAAAACATGGCAAATAGGACTACACCCATGATTGAGTTTGTAGTCATAAATAACATTCGTGACCACATGACTATGTGGTGAATATGGACACATAGTTTATCCAATAATCATATTTTTGTCGTAGTCATAAATCCCATGGAATATATTATATATTTTAATTTAATTTAGCCATTTGGTAGGTAGGTAGGTAAGCATAGGTAAATAGGAATGGGTGGGTAGGTAGGTAGGCCTAAGTAGGTAGATAAGTAGGATCCTATTTATTTTTTGATGACAAGCTTTTATTATTGGCTCATCACAAGTAATATTTGCACTTTAAGTATATTTGGTGCATGTATTGTGTGTAGACTAATACATTTTCACTTAGTTATATAGTTTACAAAGTTGAACTTGTTAACAAAGGATATGTGATAAATTTACAACATTATCTCACATCATCCTTTGTCCCATACAAAAGTATCCAACTTTGACCACTATTATCATTTTCATACTTTCTCCAAATGAAAATAAATAAATTTCATTCTTAAAGGTTTTTCCGAGATCTAGACATCTATAAAAAAAAACCAAAACATCAAATAATTTGATTGAAAATGCATTTGAATCTTCACTATTTCATACATTTGAACAACAAAGATATCTTGAAGATTTTTTTTCTTTTTATTAATAATTTTTTTTGTAAATAAACATATTGAAAATCAACATGGCTTTTTTGGTATATATATGTAATATTTCCCCAACTTTTAAAAATATAATGAATTAATAAAAATGGTATATATGTTGTGTTATATTTATTGTAATTATAAAAAATATTTTTAAAAATAAAATATGTTATATATGAAACATATATATTATTTTCAACATTAAAATTTTTTTTTACAAAGTATAAAGATTATTTAAATGTCTTAATTATTAATTTATATACATGCACTTTTTAATTAATTTATTTTTATCAAATTTTATTGTGGGTAGTAAATTTTAATCTTATTTTTATTTTATTTTTAATTCATTAAATGTGATGTAGTATAAAATATTTAAAACTCTAAGTTGTATGACCAAATACTTTGATAAATTACTAAAGATCAAATTTTGTATTATTTGCTACCCATCACATGCAAACATAAAAAACAATGCCATTTTGGGGCATGTAGATTTTTTTGGAAATTCGTTGGATATCACTAATAAAAAAATATTTCATTATTTAATGTCAAAAAACTCAAAGAAGATATTCATTTAAATAAATCTATGAGGAAAAATCTCCACTTAAATGTTTCAATTATTCTAAGCATCAATTTTTCATTTAATTTTGTGGTTTTAAGAACTTTGCCAATTTGTTTTCCAAATTTCCCAAATTTTTTGTTTAGCCACTATTTAGAAATTCACATTTAATAATTAGTGATTATACTGCAAAAGTTCTAGAAATTATAAATTATCAATTATTTATTTGTGCACTAATTATGTGTTTGATCATCTACAAGTTTATAATATGTTTACTAGGTATGTATGTTTACCTTCTAGTTTTTTTCCCTTTTAATTTATAATTTCAAATTGTATATTATTAAATAATTACATAGTGTCCATGAAGAAGATTTTTAGTCACATAATCTTATCCATGAAGATTGTTAATCATCTAGTCATATCCATGGTTTTAAAAATACAACTAGGCACAAAACATGGCATATATGACTATATGACTCCAAAATGGTCATTAATCATATTTGTTTTAATCATAAATGTCAAGTTTTGGTGTAGTGAAAATTCAAATATCTATTTCATACAACTATTGAAATTATATAATATTTGTACAACATCTAATTTAGCTTAAGCTATGCACTACAACGGAATTGAATTCAAATTCCTCAATTCAATTAAATTCAAATACATTGATTAAAATTTGAATTGAATTCCAATTGACTAAATTCAATTCAAAAATTGGATTAAAATTGAAATGAATTGAATTAGAATTCAATTTTTAAAATGGGGTGCAAATTGGTAGAGAACGTATTCAAAATTTGCTTGTGAATATGGTGTTGAAAAAAAAATGAACACATGTACAAAAAAATAAAATTCCATGCCTCCTTACTCAAGAATGGGCTAAATGGATATTGGGCTAGAATTTGGTAGGAAAAAATATCATGGGACCTTATAGTCATCCTACCTAAACCAAGCCCAATGAATCACTATCATTGGAATTTCTTTTAATGATATTTAATTTTCAGTGTTAGTTTGAATAAATATGTTTTTAAATTGGATTAAAAGACACATCCACTAAAATAGTATTAAAAAATTTAAGTTGAAATTTATTAGAGCATTTTAAATTCTGATTATAAACATTATAAACTGAAAATACTAAAAGAAATTAATTTAATAATTTAATTAAGTTTTTTCAATTATGATGAAATTTCATATTATTTTATTTGTAATGTTCATTTTCAATATAAACTAAAAGCTACCATCATGTTAAATAATTCAATATTACCACTTGTTGAAGTTGTGAACATTATGAAAATTAAACAATATCAACTCCATTAAAAAATGTATGAATATGAAATGTGAATTAGGATTAAAATGCACCAAGATGTGTTATTTTCATATGAAACCAAATGTTGAAATTTAGAACTTTTACAATTTGCAATCATGATGTGTAGGTCAAGAACTTCAATTATAATTATGCATTCATGTTTCAAACATAAATAATATATTAATTAATAAGCCATCAAAATGCTATTGTTGATTGAAAAGGTGAAACACAATTGCAATTGAATGTGAAACCTGCATTTTTAAATAATAAAATGGACAAAGGAAATTTAAGCATTCTAAAGATTTCATGTCAAGAATCAAATATTCCAAGAAAAATGTATATTTTCACAAGATTTTGTTCTTTGAAAACATATTTTTGAAAATTAAATTATTTCTACATATAATATAATTAGTGTCAAAGATGTTAAGATATAAATAAAATCTAAATATGGAAATGGCAACCATGTACAATAAATTATGCCATAAACAAGATGTATTGTTTTTTCTAGTAGGTCATATTTGCATAAGGGACAAGGATCACCAAATCACTTTTTAAAAACAAGGTGAAAACACATTACACTCACCCGTTTTGGAAGTCATAGTGGCAATTTTTTCTAGGTGAATCAAATGTTGTTGCATTGTATTCAAATCTATTTGAGAAACTTGGCAAAAGTGGGATGAAAAATTGAAACCTACATTCTAATCTTTCAAATCCAAAATTTTTTCATCAAAAGAATAAATGTTCAATCCAAGATGGATTTTACAAAGAATGGTACATTTAGTGTCACAATCCAAACTACCCCAAAAAAATTATCATTATGGATTTTCTTCTTCTAGTGGAGTTGGGAATTAAGCCTATAAATTTTTACCATCGCACATTAAAGTACCATAACACTTAAGATGAAAAAATCAAGCAAGAAAAAATCTCTCAAATTTTTTAAGATTTGAAATGAAAATTTCAAATTTGTAAAATCCATTTCAATATTTAAATTGATTTTTTCAAGGCCCATATTTTTAGAGGTTTTTTAAAAAGTTTAAATTATGGTGTTATGAACTTGGAAATGGAAAAAAATGTGAACTTCAATATCATTTAAGTGTTTTTTTTTGAAAAATCATTAGATTTGGACTAGGTACATTCGCAAATATAGGAGCCATGGGAACTATAACCAGTGTTTTGTTTTCCATGTTTTCGTGTCAAAAACTATATTAATGTTACACATTTCTTTTATACGTTTTGATGATTATGTTCTTAATATATTGTGGAAACATGTGTAATAATTTGAAATGAATATAATGAAATTTGAATTTTCAAAATCATTGATTAATCATTATAACCAATGTTTTACAATGTTTTTACTCGAAAAAAACTCATAAATGATTCCTAAGGACTTGAAAATGACATAATTTTGGAAAAACTCTTAAAATGTATATTCACATAATAATATAATGTAACATATTTTTCAATCAAAAGGATTTTCTTATGACTTTTTGTAATTTACAAATAGAACATTTTTAGTATATACCCAAAAATTTTCAGAATAAGTAGTCATCAAAGTCCTTATTAAGGGTGCACCCCCATCTCTTTATTTTGTGAATGTACCTGATTGTAAAAATGGACTTTCATTCGCCCTTTTTGGGTGACTGTAGTGTGTATTTACCCAACATACAAACCATTTGATATCGTCAAATTGTGCTTGTTCTATGGCATCATCTTCATTTTCTAGCCTCTTCTACAATGTCAATAATAATTGAAAAGGTTTCCATAAGTTACAAGGACATTTTGGATTCATACAAAAATAAATCACTAATTTGTATATTGTAAGCTAGTTGAGATTTATGATCTTGAACAATGACATTTGTAACAAAAACAACGTTGGTCATTACCCATATAATTAATGATGTTCCAAATTGAATTTTGAACTAATGAATTTCCAAAAATTTAATAAAATGATCATAAACTTGATTAGTCATGAATACATAAAAGAATCAACTTTATTCAATAGAAGATTCATGCATTATCCTAATGATTATTACTAACCATTGATTTTGTGACAAGATATGCATAAAGTTAGTTTAGTTCACTTATTCATATTATGTACACAATTTTTGTAACAATGATCAAAAGACATTTTGCATGTGTATTGTCTTATGAAAATTCATGATAAGTTTTATAGAACACAACCTTTCACTACAAGGAATCTTGTCCATTCCAACCCATGTGTTTGCAACTTTTATCCAAATCAACCATTTTTGCGACTTTAGATATGACTATCCTTTGTGGCACTTGGTAAAAACAACTAGTAGTCACATAAACAAATACAAAGTGGTTTGCAGTTGCATGTGCAACTTATATTCACAACTAATGTTGATTTGAATGAAAATGAAAATGAAAAATACACTTATATCATCCATTTTTAATGGCATCCCAAAATGGATGAAAATGTAATTGTTTTTATGATTTGAAAGGTGGTTCAAACGCCATTGGACACCATGTGGCATCTTTTCAACTTGATTTGCAACTACAAATCCTAGTCACAAATGCACATGTAAATAAATGCGAAAAAAAATGAATTGGCCATGTAAATTGCTAGATTTAGTGGTCTAATTGTTTTCCTTTAAATTTCTTCAATGAACTAACCATTAAATGTGTAGTAAAGTTTGATGGTAGAAATAAGGTTAAATAGTAGGTAATATGTATGTAGCTAAATAGTAAGTATTTTATCATGTTGATATGTCATAGTGTTTTTTAATTAGTTAATTTATTAGGTAGGCTAAGTAATTAATTAATTATTAAGTTGTAAATTGTAAGATAGTAAGTAGTAAGCAATATGTATGTGGGTTAAGTAGGAGGTATTTTATCATGTTGATATGTGATAATGTTCTTGGACATATTCATAATCAGGGTACCCAAAAGGACAATCTAACAAAAAAAGGACTACAAAAGATTTTTTCAGATTTTTTTCACATTTATTATTTCATGATTATAATGGATTGGTATATGACTATAACTAGAACGATGTCATGTTAATCCAATAAAAAAATCCAAAAATAGATTGAATATAATGTTGATGTCTTTTTGAGTCATTTCAAACAATTTGAGTCCTTGTTTTAATTGCAATTTTCGTCTTAAAAGAATAAAAAAGAATGTATTAAACAACACAATTGACTTCAATTTTCTTTTATGGATAAGTAATGCATACATTTATGTTTGGCAATGTTCATATAATGCATTTGATTAAATAATGTAAAATACAAGAATTTTGAAGGCTACAAAATCCATTCTGAATAGGCTACAAGCAAAATAATTCCTTCTTTTTTTCCCATTTGGTTGATTTTTTCTATTCACTAGGCTTAAAATTTGTGGCCCCAAGTGCCAACAAAATGTGCAAGAAATTTTCATGCAAGGAAACATGTTAAGTTATATACAAAAACTTATGTATTCATTTTTTGCAATTCTAATTTTTTAACAAAATATTTATGCATAATTACAAACGGATGTGAAAAACTACCACGACCATGAAAATTATCATGATTTGAATTATCCAATATCTCTCTCTTAAATTTATTCCATTTAAATTTTGTATTTGGAAAATAGCAAAAACAAAATCCTTGAGTCATGTGGCAAAAAAATGGTACCTTAATTGTGAATATGCCCTATTATATTAATGATTTAACTAATCATGCTATGTAATTTATTTATTAAGTAGGTTAGGGTTTAGACCTAGTAAATGTAATTAATTAATTAGGTAGGCTATGCAATTAATCTATTAAATAGGCAATAAATAGGATAGGTAATAGGTAATTAGTAGCAAATAAGTCATATGTATGTGGGTTAAATAATAAATACTTTATCATGTTGATATATGTGATATTTCTTGAATTAATTACTATATTAGTTAAGCAATGTAATTTATTTATTGTGGGGTCATCAACATCTAGTTGTTTTTGTACCACATCTAGTGTCACAACCTTAACCTTGGGCTCACCACCAAAGCAAGGGCTTACAAAGGTACGAGCCAAGAGGGAAGCCCGGGAATCATATTTTATGCTCCCAAGAATGTGGGAATGTGGGAGAGTGTGAGGGAATGAACCTCCACACTCCCAAGTGAGCTTCCACTTTGGGAGTTAGAGTCCCGATGGAATCTCGAATTTTCAGAGAACAATTGCAAGGGTCAAAACCCATTGGATTGAAAAGTTACTTACATCATGGAAAGTTTTTGAAATGTAGATGTCCAAAATGGGCTCGCATGACCCATTTGGGTGATTAAAACACAAATTATGGCCAAAAGAAGGGTCAGGATTCAAATTGTCAATTTGACTCCCAACCACTAAAAATCAAGAAACCCTGACTTCCTTGCGTGAAGGTGGCATGCCACATACCGTTGAAGAGCTCTTGACGAGGGATACAACTTTTTCTTCAGACCTCACCTCAATTGGAAGTCTGCACACAAAGTTATGGGCCTCCAAAGTTGCAAGAGCCCTAATTTTGGGAATCTCAAGACTCCCACTTGGGAGTCTCGAGACAAAATGACATTGGGTGCTAGTCCCATTGTTAGGCATAGAGTATATTATAAGGGGGAAGGCGGTGGCTTCCTCCAAGTCAAGGACATGGTGAGTCTTGTGAGTCCGTGTTTGCATGTGGTTCGTTTGTGCACCAAAAGTACTTCGACTTTGCACTATCCAACTTATTGTTTGATTTGTGCAAATCCGTGTGAATAATTAAACAGCTTGTTGCTCGTCCTAATTCCATCTCGAAGCTCCAGCACACCCCTTTACCCCTGAAGTGTTACGAGCCAAGGAGCACGTCCCAACTCCTTCTCCTTTTACTATCTTCACCTTTGGACTCGCAATTAAATCATCTAGGATATGTTTACTTGATATACTTGCAAATCATTTTTTAGGTGATGCCTCCCTTTTGATTTTGCCATCTTTTATCCCAAATTTTTTTATGCACATTTCCTATTATAACGAAGTTCTGACAATAACCCCTTGAGAGATTTGAACCTACACACCTAGACATGAATGTGCTCACCATTCATTGGAACTTTCTCCAACGTTGTTTCTACATCTACTTTAGTTTGGGTCCTCAATTTCAATTGAGTAAAAAAGGCATCATTGTTCTTGATCTACCGCTTCAACTTTTTCAATAATTGGGCATTAACCAAATTCATAAACATTGGAATAGAGATGGGTTTATTTGCTCCTAGGTCAACGAAACCATCCGAGCACCCTTTAGACCTATGGTTAGAAAGTTGTAGTTTATTTGACCATTTCCCTTCACAATACACACATTAAAAGTTAAGACGATCCTTATCCCCATTTTATGGGGTCACCCGTGATGAAAATATCTCCAATAGAAGCTCATTATAAAGCTCAAGAATGACCCATTGTTTTATAAATTGAATAGGTGTTAATTTCACATAGTACCTCAACAACCCCTCAAACCCATTTGGCCCTCCTATCTCCTTTATTTGTAACCAAAACACTAAACTCTTCCAATTGCCATTGGACTTTATGCTACTTCCCTGGCAACCTAGACCCAACACCATGTTAAAAGGAACTATCTCACAACTAATTGTGCCCATAGTTGTGCAAAGAAATAATGGAACTTAATAATAGAAACTGTATACATTTTTTCTTTGTTTGTTTGAGGGCTTCAAATTTTTACAAAGCTTCAACCTTTGTAGTGAATTCATGGCTCATGGGTTTGCCACACTAGAATCAAGGTTTGACACCCACATCATGATTGCATGTTTCCTACCAAATGTTACTATAGTATTAGTTCCCATGTTATAATTCACCCCATGTTACACCACAAGACTTAGAAGAGGAAAACACCTAAATGCAAACATTTGAATGAGGTGATTTTGCTTCCACTCAAATGCACACACATCTTAGATCATTGTATTTTGAACAGCACCTTTCATAAATCGCAACCCTCATTCACACATGAGGAAGAATTCAAAAGTTTTAGTGCACTTATAACAAATTGACAACAAAATTTGAAATGGAAACCTAATAATTCCCTTCAATGCAAATCATTGAAATTCTACCAAATATTTCTGATCTAGTTGGACATCAAACAATAATGCTTCCATAAATGTTAGCGAATACATTATTAACAAACTCATAATAATGTATTTGCAAACATTTGTGGAAACACACACATGGGAAAACCTTGGTGTAATTCCATGACAACCAACATTGGATGAACTTAACAACAAAATTGAAACTTTTATGTCAACCTTGTGATTCAAAACAATGCACAAAATCAAGGTAGAACATTTGCTCCACCATGGAATTCATAGTGGCATTGAAGTTGTACTTGAATAGTTGGAAGATCAAAGGTGTTGCAACAACACCACAAAAGAAAACATGAAATGGTGGTGTTGAAATGTGTGCATAAAGCTATTGTGAAACATAAACCCTAATGGGTGGAAATGGCATCCCATGGCATGTTGTTTGCATGCATTCTATGAAGATGAGGATGACATCTCAAGTTACGAAATGAACATAACATATTCGTATTACGCAAAGGACGTCATTGGGACTAAGTTTCGGGGAAAGAAAAGGGTAACAAGAACGGGTGAGGACAAAACATGTTAAGCAATACTTTTGTACCAAATGTCATCAATTTCTTTTGATGATTTAATATTTTTCAAAGCAACAAGCTAAAAGTCATAGATCATAAAAGTATTTTGGAGGATGAATAGGAAAATGCATCAAAGTGAAACAACAACGTCAATCTAAAGGACGAGGAAAAACGTTGAACAAAAGGATGGACAATACCACCAAGCAAGAACATAAGTAGAAGCGATGCCACAAGCCACAAGAAATGACAATACAAAACAAAAAGCAAGAAAAGAAATGGAGAAAAAAGGACATTAAAAAAAAAACAACAACAATGCAAATGAGATTGCAAAATGTAACAATGCACTGTGCTCGCAAAACACAAATGACCAAATTTTTTTCAGAACCGGAGGTACTTCCTAAAAGCAAGGAACTGCCCAAAACTGGTCTGAATTTGAACTCCATGAGCATGGCAAAAACCATCACACAAAAATAGCTCGCCTCCCCAACAAACAAACAAAAACAGAACGAATGGAAAGAACGAACGAACGAACGAATACAAGAAAGATGCACTGGGACGGAAGAAAAGCAGACGAACGAACGGACGAGAATGGATGAAGTTAGGGCAACGAGATACGTACCCGCGAGTCTTCCGTTTTTTTCTCTCTCTATCTTCGTTTGGAGAGAGTTTCACGAAGACTTTTCCAGCATCTCCCCACTCGGACATCTGCGAGCGATTTGTGTTCGGGAGGGCTATCTTGTGTGCTAAGGAGCGTGAGTATTGAAGCGAAGGAGGATCTGTTTCTATCGGGAATTTTTCCCCCGCTTTTGAATTTTTGTGGTCAGTAACTCTTTTTCCTCACCTCCTTGATCAGTCGAGGATCCCTCTGTTTGCTTTTCGTTTCTTGGAGGATTCTGGTTTCTGGAACTTCGTAGAGGAGAAGGGTCAAACTCTTTTCTCATGTTTTGATCGATGTTGGATTCGCCTAAGGATTCCTCCATTTGGTTGAGAAATTTGGCGCCTCCTGCAGTCAGCGGTATGTTTTCTTTTTGGAGGGATTAGGGTTTCAATCCTGCTGTATCTGTCTGGTTTCGGAAGCTCTCATCCTTTTGTACTTCAGGGTTTCGCATGTGACGTTGGAACTGAAACAGAGAGACTAGAGTGGAGAGCTTGGTGACTTTTAGATGTACAGTAGTGAAGGGTTTGGAATTCCGGAAATTTTCTACATCACGGCAGAGTGAAGAGCTTCCGGTGTTTCCTTTCGGTTTGGAAGGGGCTCCTCCCGTTATATATCTTTTAGCATTGTTGAAAGGGTTTTGCTTTACACGGCATTGTTACTTGGAATGTGCAGAGAAAGAGAAGTATTTTAGGGTTTGAATTGCTCTGAAAACCGTCGGGTGCATACCAGAAAGCAAAATGAGGTTGAGATTTCAAGATATTAGAAATCTGGATGCTTTCCCACGAGCTCAAGATCATTTGGTGCAAAAAACTTCATCAGGCGCAGCTGGTTAGTTGCAGTTCTTAATACCAGGGCATGCAATTTTGGAAGCTTGATTGCTCTGTGTTGTAAGCAAGTCCATCATATACTGTACCAGACCTTGAAATGTCTTCCAATGACACTACAATGACCACAGATTTATTCTGGTGCCAACAAATGTTACTGAGTGATCAGAGTTGCAAGTCAACGTCATGGATTCAGGATGCTGTTTGTGTCATAGGCAGTGCACACCTTGTGTGCTCTCTAGTGGCCAGTTCTTTGTTACAAGGAATTTTTTCCCCAATTAATGCCTATTGCGAAAAGAGAAATGATGATCTTCAAATTTAAACTTGAACCATTGCATGTGGGAAGAGAAACATTGCTGTCATACATTACACAGGGTGCTTGATCTGATTTGTCATTGTCACGGTTTGCATGGACGGGGATCAGTGTCAATTATTGGGTTGATCATTATGGCCACACTTTTTGTTCATGAACTCCGCTTCTACCTTCAAACAGTCACTGTGCATGAGGTGATCCTATTAACCACTAGTCTGTTTCCATGATATTATATTTGCAAATTGTTTAGTCTCATTGGTTGAGATTCTTTTTCCGCCCCTCATCTTTATATCATCCAGTGAGCTTACAAAATGAGTAAAAGAAATATATAGAATTGGCATGTTGTTTTCGAACTCTTGTACTTGGTGTGTAGAGTGGTTTGTTGCACTTGTTGGTAATATTTCTCTTTTCTTTTCATAGCTTTTCTAGAGTGGATATTTGTGCAGACTTGCTGCACCAATTTCTGGTTGTGGAGCAGAGCATTAATTTAGGTTTTGACCATGGTCCCTGGAGATTATCTTGACATGCTGCATGATGACTAGACAGATGTCAGTGGATGTGAAGCGGGGTGAGAAGCTTCCCATTCATATCAACATGACCTTCCCTGCCCTCCCTTGTGATGGTGCGTTTCAAGAAACACTTGTGGCTGCTCCCTATTTCCTTCTTTCCTTCTTTGTTTCTTTCCATGATTCTGAAATCTGAAGATGCATGGGATTTGGTGGGGCAGTTTTGAGTATGGATGCTATTGACATGTCTGGGAAACATGAAGTTGACCTTGACACCAACATTTGGAAAGTAAGTTGTCTCCTTGGATCCTGTACCCCATCCACCCTTCCCTTCTGATCCAACATGTTCCTATACCCTTGTCCCATGCCCTATGTGTGTATGTCTCTTGTGAGGAGTTGAAGTACAGAAACAGCTGGCATTGTCTGGATGCAGCTTCGGTTACATAAGGATGGCTATATACTGGGTTCAGAGTATATCTCAGATCTTGTTGAGGGGGAGCATAAGGAGGACAAGGAGCACACTTCAGATGTACAAAAACCAAATGAGGTTCCTGGTAAGCTCTTCCTGTTCTTGTAACATGTGAAGAGCTTCTTGCATGGAGAGATTGTCTTATGTGGGCTTGTTATTGTATCATCATGCAAGGCAGATAGTCCTGGTAAATGGTATAGATTTGTTTGCTCACTAAGAGACTTCACAATTGGTTTTTGACTGCAGGCCATGGACATCATGATGAGCATGGAGGGCAAGAAGGGGCAGTGATGAATATTCACAAGCACTCTTCAGTTCAGGACCCTCTGAAAGTGATCAAAGATGTGAAACGTGCTCTTCAAGACCAAGAAGGATGCCGGGTGGACCTCCTGAATCTGTTTTTGTTCTGTGAACTGTTTTATCTATTGCAAATTTCATTTTTCTTTAGTCAAACTATAGTTTCATATTGGCTCTGCATCCTGGTAGCAAAATGTCCCATGACTCTCAGATTTGCATGTGGATGAGATGTATTCATGTCTGTGGATGGCTCTCAGCAAGGCAGTGATGTTAAGGCAAACAAAGAGAGAAACAACATGCATGTATTGATCTTAGACTACTAGAGATCATGATATTCTGAAAATGACTGAAGATGTCAGTATCTCTTTAATCTCTTTAAAGAAGATGTGCTTCTCACACCTTTGTAGATCTCTGTGCCTCAATCTAGTTTCATTTAGTTTCTGAGAACTGATAAATCAGATCATGATTGATTTGATAAGCTTCAGTTTTAATCTGAATCCTTTTGGCTGAGCTGGTGTGTGAAGACATGAGGCATCTATCTCATTCACCCTTCTTAATGGTTCTCTCTTGTTAATGCTGTCCATTCATGGTATTGTGCAGATTTTTGGTGTACTTGATGTGGAGCGGGTAGCTGGAAATTTCCATTTTTCCATGCATGGCTTGAGTAACTATGTTGCACAACAGGTGCTGTTGGTTACCCTTGCAAATCTGATATTTCTGAGAGCTTAGGTTCTCAGCTTCAGTCTTAAACCTCATGTTCATCCCTGCAGAGCTTGTCCTAAGTGTGTTTGGTTGGGTGCAATGATGAGTAGATCTATGCATCGGCTTCAGATGTCAATGTCAGCCATTTCATTCACGATCTCTCATTTGGGCCCAAGTATCCAGGCGTTCATAACCCGCTTGATGGAAGTGATCGTATTCTCCATGACACCAGTGGCACCTTCAAGTACTTTCTCAAGGTTCTGACCTTACAATTGTAACCCAGTTGTTAGTGTTGAGCCCTCCAAGGCAGTCCATTTATATTTGACTTTCTGGTTTCCAATTGTCATGGGATGCTAATTGGCTTCATTTCTGCTACCAGATTGTTCCAACAGAGTATCAATATCTGCATGGAGAAACACTGCCCACTAACCAATTCTCAGTGACAGAATACTTTCAGCGAGCAAAGCCTTATGACCGTGCTTATCCAGGTACATGAGCTTGGAATCATAGTGTGTCTGTCTTTCTCAATACAAAACAAAGGACATTTAACCAGTTCACGAACTTGTCACCAGTTTCTACCATCACAGATGTTAGGATATGAGCTGTGGAGGTAGTTTGTAAAAGGACTACATACTAATTGCTACCTAATAACCGGCTATGTGAATAAGTTTCCATGAGATTTGAGGTGGCAACTTGAGATATGTGCCATACTCTTCACATAAATGTACGACACTCTGTCTGACAAGAAGCTCTATGACCAACCTCAGAGCAAGTCAAATATTTCTTTTCCTTTTAACCATTTGTAAGTCAAGTGTTCTGTCCTGCCACATAAATATAATGCCTTTCTGTATGAAAAAATGTGAGGTAGCTCTATTGAAACAGCTGCTCCTTTTGCTCCAGAATAGTGGCCTTTGACTTGGGTTAAGAGGCTTTTTGTAGTGTCATTAATTGAGGTTGTTAGTTAATGGAGCATTGGTGGGTGGCAGCTGTATATTTTGTCTATGACTTGTCACCCATAACGGTCACAATTAAGGAGCACAGGCGCAACTTTGGCCATTTTCTGACTCGCCTTTGTGCAGTCCTTGGTGGCACATTTGCTGTTACTGGTATACTTCTTTCCAATTCCCAACTTGTCATAAGATGGGTATATACTTGGATAGTGCACAAGGTGGTATATTACTGCACCTATTGTAGCACTTCTGAACTGTACAATGCAGGTGAATTTCTGATCCTGAGTGTAGTTGATACTGTTGGGCAGGGCTTAAATTTAGTGGGGATTGGCTTCTATAGTTTTGCATGACTACATCAAGTGGGGCAATCTTTAGTTCTGAATAGCTTTTGTACACACTGACCCAATTTGTGTAATTAGGAGATCTTCACATATGTGGTTATTGTGAGTTTATGTGCAGGGATGCTGGATCGTTGGATGTATCGGCTAATCGAGTTTGTGTCAACCTCATCAAAATCTGGACTGTTTTGAGTTGTGCCAAGTTTTTTAGGGTTTAACCAGTTGCAGGTTGCCAAGGTTTAACCAATACAGTAGCCATTGGATAGAGTAATCTTCTTCTGCACTCTAGTGTACTGTGATTCATACCATAATGTCAATCCAAGAGTTTTGTATCTGTTGAATACCAATTACCCAATTGCTCCAGTCTTTCTAGCTGGAAAGTCACTGTTTTCAGTTAAAGGTCAAATGATCGTCTCTCTAGTCAAAACCATCTTGAATGAACAGGCAACACATTGCAAATCAGGAGGAAAGTGCCTGGTACTAAACTTATCTTATCATCCCTTGAAATATGTTGAGGTTCTTGGAGTGGAAACTCATAAGAACACATTTTCTCACATTGTCTTGTCATCTAGTAACTGTAGATTTCTCACATCATTTTGTCATTTAGAAACCACACAGAGAGGCTCTCACTGCAGGTGGCACAAAAGTTTGATTATCTTATCTGGATCTGGACTGCATAGTTTGCACCACATTCAGGTCGTGTGCTCAGGTCATTTGTTCCTATTCCTCTCAATTCTCCCCTTTTAGTTTCCTGAGGAATTTTTGCAACTTCTCTTCTACTTCTACTACATTATTCCAAAAAGCTAGTCCAGAAATCCCTGCCATTGTAGCTATGATTGTTACTGATCCATCTGTATGGCATCATCATCATGTGAATCATTCTTCTCTTCCCATTGCTTCTGGAAAGGCAACAGAAACCCAGGACGCAGATTGTGTATAATGGTTTGCCCAAGTTTTTGGGCAGATTATTATATGCTTATCTACACCCACTGTTGGGAGCTGATGAACTCAGTGGGTAGTCATGGCAGCTCATCACCGCCGATTGTGATGAAGGTGATGGTCTGTCACTTTGTGAGCGACTCTCATGAGGTTATGACTGCACTCATTTTCGTGTTACCTTTAATTGTTGCTGTCAAGATTTCTCTGCAACTTCATCAAGCATTCTTCTCTTCTTTGTGGGATCTGTTTTCATGATCTGCAGTGAAAGATAATGGAGTCCATGCCACTACCTATCTTTCACTTGAGGATGAGGAGAGGAAGAGGATGGCACAGATATGTGTAATCCCTACTGTGTGCTTTTGTCAAGTCCAATCTCTGTGCTTTGTAGTAGTAGTAGCCTCAAAGAATGTGAGCAAGAATTGTTGATCTGTTTTCAGGAGGATGACAATAGTCACGACACAAGATGATCTCATGAATCAAACTTCAGAGAAAAGAGGACGTGGTTGTGGGCGGTGATGGGTTGGTGGGACCTTCCTCCTCCTCCGTAGAGTATTATTGCTTGCTCTGAATCAAACTGCAGAGAGGGTTCCTGACCAGAGCTGTTCGTTGCTACTCTCAATCTTTGCAACCAGAGAGAGAGAGGGTTACAATCACTCAGAGGCTGTTCTGTTCTTGTATAGTTCATGACTGAGGGAGGAGGTTCTTCCTCATCACAGAATGCATGGAGAATTGATGACCATGGCGGCAATGAAGAAGAGCAATGGAAGAAGAAGAAAGCAGTGTGAACTTCATCACGTTGGCAGATGGCAGTGTTATTGCCTATGAAGAGAAGGGAGTAGAGAAGAGAATGGCGAAGTGGAGCTTGCTAGTGTTACATGGTGTCCCCTCCTCTTGCATCGCCGGCATGCTTGGTAAGCTATTTTGGGTTTGGGGAGAAGAAGAAGACACATGTTGGATTTGTTCTTAAGCAATTTAGGTTTTGGAGAGAAGAAGACACATGTTAGATTTTGTTCTAATGAGTTGGCGTGTAGAAATGTGACAACTTCTGAGTGAGTACACAGCAGTGATGAGTAGTTGTAAGTCTCAAGAGTCGTGTGATTTTTTGCAGGAGTTTCTGAGGATTTGCTGAAGGAAATGGGGGTGAGGCTTGTGTCAATCAACAGACCTGGATACAGTCTTAGTGACTTCAACCAGAAGCAAACATACAAGTCTGCAGCTGGAGACATTGCACAAATTGCAGATGCTTTAGAGCTTGGAGAGAAGTTTTGGTTGCTAGGTTACTCTGGGGGTGGACCTTACTGCTGGGCAGCAGCTCGATTCATTCCAGAGCGTCTTGCTGGTATTGCAATGTGGGCTCCGGTTGGGAACTATGAGTGGAAGGTAGGCTTTTGTTTATGCTAATCTTTGATCTTGTCTAACTAGTCCAGCACTTAAGCAACCCTGTGACAGAATGGAGATTTGATTCTCATATCTGCATATAATGAGCAGAGGCTCATTATTGTTGGGCTTAGGGTTTAGGATCTACTGTTGTCATGGAATTCAAAATGATCTGTGCACTCAGAATCACACTTCCCAAGTGTCTGTAAAAACCTCTTGGAATATGTGCACCATGAGGAAGTTGGAAGTCTAAATACTTTGGAAAGGGTCTGCAGATGTTTCAGCTGCAAGATGAGATTCTGACATTTTGAAACTCAGGGAGCAAACCATTTGTCCTTCGGCTATGGATGGTGATGGGTTTATTGGTAAAATGCTCCAATTCAGAGTGTTGTCTTTGCCAGGATATATCCAAGACAGAAAGGAAGGATGTAATGAGGCAGATCAAACCAGGTTCAAGGAGTTGGATAAGACTTGTCAAGATGGTGCCACAATGCATGCTATATGCACACATTCACTACATTCTTGTTCCTGTAATGGGAAGCAACTGGGTTGAATTACTTTAAAAAGTCCTTTCTCCTCCAGATGTCAGCAATTTAAACCTTCAAGTGTCAAGAGACCTCATAGAAAGGTCAGTTACTCTGAACATAGTAAAATGGTTCAATCTGTTGACTGCTTGCTACCATACAAGTAGATATATGTTAACATCCTGGAAATATTTTATTGCATTTTCAGGGACAGCATAGGGTCAGGCAAGCAGAAGGGAAAGGGAATGGCTCAAGACTGGCTGCTTTTAACACATGATTGGGGTTTTGAGCTCTCTGAGATGCTACAAGTTTATCAAGGCCCATTGCATATTTTCCATGGTTCAGTAGTCATGTTCTTTGCTGGATAATGTACAGGCAAAACCTGCTTCAGGCTTGGTGATTGTGATCTCTGCATTCAGATGTTTTCAATGGGTACTCACCATATGTATAATTGCTGACAGGTTTCCTACTGAGAGACTAGGCCTTGTCAGCTAATGCCTTGAGACCCTTGGCCTATGAGTTGGCTGTTTCTGATTGGGAACCTTGTAATTCAGGTGTAAGTCTGTTAAACCTAACTGGTCAGGCCAATCCTCAATGAACTTCCTTGCCTCAAATTGTCAGAGCATCTATACTTGACAAGCTGAAATCAGTTGTGGCAAATTACCATTTGTGATGTTCTGAAGTAGGTAGAGACATAGAAGAAAGGTCTAAGAGGGTACTTTGCTTGATCTCTCATTTGTCATGTATCATCCATCTTGATGGGGGACCCACTGTCAGTTTTGCAACCTGTCTGCAAATGCTTCATATGTATCAGTAGCAGTTATACCTACAAGGATGTTCAAGATTGAATTGGAATGGCAAGCCTACAAGCATTGCGATATCTCAATGTAAGTTTTGTGGCAACTATACTATCAGTACCATCCTGTCCAATTGAGGCTGTGGGTGAAAGCATGAAAAGTTTTGAGCAAAGAAGATGATGAAATGACTATGAAGGAGAAGACAACAATGATAATGGTGATGATGGTGATGATGAAGGCAATGACAAGGAAGAGAGGGGATGAGCTGAAGGAGGATCATGACATGGGTCTTCCTTGGTAAGTGTTTGTGAGCTTGTTGCTCTTACAGAACGTGGGATAACAAAATTCTCAACATTTGTCTGACTCTGATACTTATCTCACATGTCTTTCAAAATGACTTGTGCCTTTGCAGCTTTGTGAAAGTTGGATTCAGGTGGCAAAAGGCTGCTTGAGTTTCCTGCGGTGGAGCAAGGTGCAATGGCCAAGTTGGAGGAAGCTAGCTCTGTTATTGCAGGTATCTTTAGGGACCTCCCTTTTCTTTGGATATAGTGACCAGCCTTATGAAGTCAGCTGTGATGGTTGTACAAACAGTCCTGTATGGAACTTCAACAAAACTATGAACTTTTAAACCTCATCAATCTGGGAGCTTTTTGTGAAGGACTGCTGAGGAACTTAGGGAGGAACTTTATGCATCAGTCAGGTGCTCCTCCTCAATGGATGATTTCGTTTCAAGGTTGCCAATTGCACCTCCACCATTGAAGCTTTGGCTCATTCCATGGTACCAATATATGGCTTGGTTGAGTCAGCAAACTAGATAGTCAAAGAAAAGAGGGTTGAAGTTGGATGTTTCTATGTCGAGTGGACAAGGTCACCTCTGTTAAAAGGTCCAAGACGTGGGGCAATGAAGTTTCAGTAATTCAAGCATTGATAATAGAGTTCTCAGGCATAATGACCTGCAAGTTTTTTCCCTTGTTTTTTTATGCACCTCACCAAGCGGACTGTGCCTTCTATGCTTTGATGCAACTTCTGTTTCATGGAAGGTAATAGTCCGTGAAGAAACTTTTAGGTATTTACACTGGAGAAGGCATGTCCATGTACATGTGTCTTGGACCTCAGCACTCGGGCTACCACCCTTTGGGCTTGGCCCTCACCATGGTGCATGCTCTCAGGGACATGCCTTTCCCTATACATAATTGTGACATTGATTTGCATTAGACTCCTGAATGTTAATTTCTCTACCACTCGCCTAACTACACAAGGCATCCACTATTTCATTGTCAACTTCCCATTGATGTGGTTGCTGATATTGTTTGTGCAGCCTTCTTCACACCCCACCAGTTTTTACAGGATTTCTATATTGTCACCACACATTCTCAAGGGAGAGAGGTGATCGGTTTTTGGAGAAACAAGTCTTTGAGCAACAGCAATTTGAGGAACTCGGTTCTCCTTGACCCCAATTTTAAGAGAGGTATTGGTTCTATCCAGGATATGGCAGTTTGAGAAAGAATAAATGAAATAGCTCACAAAAATTCAGTAGTTGAAAGGAAATTCAACTACTCTTCTTAAAGCCATGTTCTTTAGTTGTCCAAATTTTAGGAAAAACAAAACAAAATTGCCATCCTTGGAGAGACACATACTAAAAGTACCTCCATTGACAAGAGTTTAGTGGCTTGTAAACTAAAAACTTTTGGATAACATGAATTAAAATTCAAGCTTTAAATAACATCAAACTGAGTCTGAACTTTTAAATATACATGCTCTCCAAAAGAGTCACTAAAGAAATATGATTAACTTTGATTAAGCGGTCGCGATGATTAATTACTGGCATATGCTAACATTTAATCGATCATTACTATAGATTAGGGTTACTAGAAGGGACTCTTTTTGAGAGTCCCTTTTGGTGTCCCTGTGAGTAGTAATTTTGCATATGCACCTTTTTGAAAATCTATACTTCCAATTTAAGTATGGGTAAAGGTTTTAGGGTCTAAGAAGTCTTTTCCCAGCATGTCAGACATCCTTATCATGAACATCATTGTCATGTTTCATAATACTTGCCCATCTAAAAGAAAAACACCATTTCTCCATTTTTTAAGCATTTTTTTGCATCCACTAGCATGCTTCTTGATGCCCTTGACATCCTCTAGCACATTTCCATAGCAACCTTGATGTCCCCAACATGCTTCTTGGTGCCCTTATGTTTCCCAACATATTTCATGACACCCTTAACATCCTTTGGCATGCTTCCTAGCTTCCCTATTACCCCTACCTATTTTGAACCTAGAATGAACGTCCCTAAACCAAAGCTCTTATCCCAAACCTGATCCTTACTAGGGATGCCCAAATTTGGAATGTCCTGTATTGGAATATCCCACCAAAAAAAAGCAATGGCAACCCTACCAAAGATTGCCCAATATTTCAAGTTTTCAATGACAATTTTTTTTTTTAAAAACTTGCACAAAATTTTGCACAATCATTGCATTTTGTTTGCAAATCTACCACCATGTTTTATATGCAAATCAACCACTACAATTTGCAAAATGACCACTATGTACCAAAACACAAAAACAAATACATTTTTGCAACAAAAAAAGGAGATGGAGAAATGGTGTAATTGTGAAAGGTTTAGGCTTTGTAATTGCAATGAACAAAACACATTGTTGAAGAAGATGAAGGTGAAAACTCAACAAGACAACCACCACATTGAAATAGAAAATGAAAACATGACAAAATGACCATTGCAATGATGTATCACCTTTTATTGAAAAGACAAAGACTATGAAAAAGATAAAACAAGAAATATAAAAACGAAGGGGTGAAAAAAAAAAAAAAAAAAAAATAAATTGGAAATAAACAAAAACAAAAAAAAGCTTTAAAAAAAAAATTTAAAAAAAAAAAAATTTTTGGCAAAAAAATGTTTGATAAAAAAAGGTTGAAAGAAGGGAAAAAAAATGAAAAAAGACCCCAA
>Ga0116227_10007070_pt1 | contig 22184 bp, 16 predicted proteins | sample S1TSphgellanicum_FD_89693 | JGI IMG/M metagenome (GOLD analysis project Ga0116227, IMG submission 89693) | Host-associated microbial communities from peat moss isolated from Minnesota, USA - S1T2_Fb - Sphagnum magellanicum MG | ecosystem: Host-associated > Plants > Peat moss > Unclassified...
ATTATGCTCTCGAGCTCCCTTTTGATGTTGTCCGCCACCTGTCCGCCCTTCACTGCCCTGGTGGTCTTCCAGCGATCGATTTTCTCGCTGGGTATGTCGTGGGGAGGGTCCACGCCGAATTTGGCCGCCGTCGCCTCGTTCACCCTGAAGACGGTCTTCGCATGACCCTTCAGGCCTCGCTTGGCCCGCGTCAGCGGATCAAGGATTTGCTTTGAAGCGGGCGCCTCATTCTCGGAGATATGCACCAGGCATGTGCTGACTTCATGGCCTCTGCTGTCGGCACCAAGCACAATGCGCTCGAGTTCGAAGCGCACAGTTTCATTGTCTTCGCCCTCTCGCTGTTTGGCGCTGGTGGCCGTCTTGATCTCGCCGCCCTCAACCAGAATAGCGGTGTCGATGCCGCCGCGCAGGCTGCTGTGCCCCCGAAGGTCACGGCTCTCGCTGTCCTTCGGTCTGTGGTGAAGGATGGCCGTGCAGCAGTCGAATGCGGATGCGACACGCTGGCAGTTCGCCACGTACGCGGCCATGTCGTCGCCGTTCTCCTTGCCGGCGCCGAATGTTTTGCTGAGCGTGTCGATGACGATGAGGCCGACCCTTACGGAGATCTTTGATCGGACCTCCTCGATGGTGGCGATGAGTTTGGCAGTGTCCCCATCCGGCGCTTGCAGGTCTATGGGAGACGGGATGAACACGAAGGGCGCAGTGCGCTCCATGCGCCCGGAATCGATGATGGCGGCGAGGCGGTTCCGAAAGCCAGTCTGACCTTCGGCCACCACATAGATCACTGCGCCCTGCTCTACGGCGCGCCCAGCCCAATCATGGCCGGTTGCCACAGCAGTCGCCATGTCCAACGCGAAGAAGGTTTTGCCACTGCCGGGGTGACCATAAATCACGACGATGCCGCACTTGGGCAGCCATCCGTAGATCACCCACAGCCCGTCGAGGACCGGGCGCACGTCACCTGCCCACTCGTAAGGGAGCGGCTGGCCAGGCGTGCGGAGTGCGATGCCTTTCTCACGAAAGCCATCAAAGCCAGTAACGTCAGCCAAGTTATGCGGCATAGCGCCCTCTCTTAATCATTGGGCGCGGAGCGGCCTCCGCCATCGCCTTCAGCAGCTTGGCTTCGAGGAAGCGGTCGGTGATCACCAGATCGGGCCCGGCTCGTAGCACCGCCCATGCCGGGCTGGCCGGGGACCAATCCAAGATGCAAGCCGCATCACCGCCGGCCGCGAGCCACGCCAACGGCGTCGCAACGATTTCGACGGGCTCTCCGGCGGGATCGGCCAGAAGATGCTCGCCGAGTGCCCATGCGTGCCCGGTTCGCCACCTCCATGCGGTCGGATGCATGGTCTGAAAGGCGATAAGATCCACGATGGGATAGAGCGTGATAGGCTGGCCAAACAGCCCCTCATGCACCTCGGGGGCAGTGACGGGCACAATGACCGCACGACTGCCGCCAGCGTCCGGTTGATACAGCCCGCCGGACAGGTCGGTGATAGCTGCAACCCCGAAAGGCAACTGATGCATGCCAATGAATTTCCAAGCGTCGGGCGGTACGCCCAGGTTCCGTAGGCGCTGCATGTGTGCCACGCGCACCTGACGGCCAGCCGCCTGTGCCTCGGCCTCGAGCCAATCAGACATGGGCACACCCTCTACGCACGCGCTCGGCCGCCAGCATCTCCTCGATCCGGTGCCGGGGCACGCGATACGAGCGCGCCAAGCTTTCTGCGGTCAGCCTGTCTAGGTCGCGGGCCATGATGAGGGTGGTGGCAAGAGAGGCTTCAGCCTGGGCGCGGTGTTGCGATTGGCGGTCAGACATATCGCCACTCCACGCTGTCATCGAACTCGCACAGTACCAACCAAGGCAGTCCGTGGCGCTCGCTCAGGTCAATGGCGTGATCCAACGCCTCGCGCATCGTGGGAAATCTGCCACCGGCATCGGCCAGGGCAGGCCAATCCCAAACCTCGACCTTGTGGCCGCCGTTCTCGGCTTCATCCACCGTAACCGTGGGATAGATTCGCGCGGGGAAGGGGATGATATCAGCCATGATTGGCGCCCTCCCATGCCAAGGAGGCGATCAGTGCCGCGCGGCGAGCCGGAAGCCCGAAGATGTGTGACAGGCGTTGCGCCCTATAACTGGGCACGCTATAATCCGGTTGGTTGTTGAGAAAATTTGCGGAGGCCGGGATTGTGGTGATCCCGGTCCTCTGCGTTTCAGGGACGCCCGCTGGCGAAGATGAGCCCGCCATGGATCACGCGGCAACCTGCTGAGAGGTGCTGGTGATGACACGGGCGGCCATCCAGGCATCGAGATCGGACGCACGATAGCGGACTGCGCGGCCGAGCTTCATATATTTGGGGCCAGTGCCGGTGAGGCGCAATTTTTTCAAGGTGGATACGGAAAGGAGTGTGTGCTTGGCTGCACCCTCTGTGGTCAGCGTGTAGAGCGGCTGGCTTTCATTTGACATGTGGAACCTCCGTCAGGTCCACCGGCGTTCCCGGTGGTTGACGATGGTTTTCTCAGGTTGGCTCTTCCGAGTTTACGGAAACGGCAATCTCAAATTATGTGAAGCGATTTCCATCACTTAGGCGCCCTGCTCGCATCAAGGTAAAATATTCAACCTCAAGGAGATGACGGTATTGCTCGTCGGTAACGTTGGCCCATAAGGAAGGTCGTTCTGGATAATATTTTTCAACCCATTCTGCCCAATCGGAAGCCTTCTTAAGTGCCTTGTCGCATAAGGCTTCGGATTCGTTGAATTGATTGCTTGCAGCCTCTAGGGCTTTCTCTCTACTCAACTGAGGGCGAAGCCCTGCTACAAAGCGGGCAATTGCCATATCTCGATGGAATTTATCTCTTTTGGTTGCAAAGTCGCCGAGAGGCCCGAGTGTCTTGTCATCTACTTTTAGTGTGATGCGGTCATTTGCATTCTTACCTTCTAAGGCATCTGCTATGGCGTTACGGACGTAGCGCTGAATAGGCACATCGGACCGCAGTAGCTCGACGAGGCGCCTCTCGACATGTGGATTAATGCGGCTCATAGCGAGATAGGCGCGCCGATTTAGATCTTCCTCTTCGTCGTTCACGCCGCGACCCTCCGCTTCAGCTTTGCCACATTCGTGTCGTCAGATGGTGCCAGCGCTGCAGAGATATGCCGAGCCCAAGCATCCAGCGCGACACGCTTTTCCTCTTTCCAGTCATGGCGCTGGTAAACCCCGGCCACGCCTGACCGCGAGCCAGAGATATGGTTGAGCGCGGCTTCGGTCACCTCGAACCTGATGCCCAGCCGCTGCATGCCTGTGGCAAACGTTCTGCGTAGGTCATGCAGGCGCCACTGAGGCATGGGCTGATGCGTCTCCTCACCCGCTTTTTCCGCGCGCTCGGCGCGGGCGGCATTGATCTCAGCGTCAAGCCGCAACTTCGCCTTGGAATGTCCAGACACTACTGTCGTGCCGGTGGTGGTGAATAGCAGGCCAGCCTTGGGCCATTTGATCTCCTCGGCATCGGGCGCCAGCTTGCGGGCGATCTCGTCGATTTCCGTGATGGCCAGATCGCTCAGCGGCACGATGTGCGCCTTGTCGTTCTTGGCGCGGCTGGATGGGAGGGTCCATGTCGCCGAAGCTCGGTCCAACTCCGCCCAATCCAGGCCCGTGACTTCTTCGCGGCGCTGGCCGGTGATCATCAGCAGGCGGAAGAGGGCCCCGAACGTGGGGTTCAGTTTTTTCGTGGCCTTCCAGGCTTCGGTCAACTCATCATCGTTCAGCACTCTTTCCCGCGCCTGCGCTCCCTCTGGGGCTTCCATGCCCTCCATAGGCGAACGCTCGATGTCGCCGCGGTTCACCGACCAGTTGAACAGCTTGCGTAGGGTGGCATGCATCAGCTTGGCCGAGGCGGGACGATCAGCGAGGCGGTCGAGTACCTCGGCAATGTGTGAGCGCTTGATGGTGGGTACAGGAGTTCCCTTCAGAATCGGCATGGCGTGACGCTTGAGCATGCTTTCGCCCAGCGCCCAATCCTTCCAGCGCGTCTTGAGATAGCCATCGACGAAAGCGGTGACGTAAGCGGAGAAGGCAAGATCCACCGCCTGCCGCCGGCGCTCCTTGTCGGCCAATGCCGGATCGATGCCTTGCCCCACCATGAGGGCCAGGCGCTTGGCCTCGGTGCGGGCTGTGTCTGGCGTCCAGGGCGAGCCATGCTTGCCGATCGTGTGCCGTTTCTTCACCGCCTCGCGGCCTCCCATGCGATACTGGTAGATGTAGGACTTGGCGCCGTTGGCCGTCATGCGCAGGCCGAAGCCCGCTAAATCGCTATCCCACAGAAACTCGGTCCGCTCGGTTTTTACCATCGCCTTAACCGCCGAAAGCGTGATCTTGCCGGTTGCCATTGCATTCTTTCCTTGCACCCACGGTGTACCCACCATAAAGGAACCTTCGGGAACCGCAAGGAAAGTTACGATCCTATAATATCAAACAAATGCTGGATTTTATGCTCCTTTGGAACCTTGTGGAACTAGAGTGCCCCTGCCTGACCATAACTTTTAATCAGTAGGTCGCTGGTTCGAATCCAGCAGGGCTCACCATATTCCCAATGACAGGTGAGATCGAACCCAACCGGACTTGGCCGGAGTTATTGTCGCCGATCTTGTGTGATCTTGCGCCCCATCCGCTCAAACAGCAAAGGCGGCCATGGAATGCCCATGACCGCCTCCCACCGAAATAAAGCGCGCCTCAGCTAAAATCAGCGCCGCTCACCCTGAAGCGATACACGCCCGAGCCGACTTCGAGGACGACCTTGCCCTCACCTGAAACCGGCTTCATCTCCGGCCGCCCCGCAACAGGCCGCCCACCCTCGCTCACCTGAGCCAGATTGCGCGCGGGCAGATGCAGCCTGCCCTGCGTGTTGGCGGGAATGGTGATGTCCAGCGTAAACCCGCCATCGCCGCCCCGCTTCCAGTCGGTGGCGATCAGGCCCGCGCGGCTCTGGTAACGCGCCCCGCCCGAGGGCATGCGCGCATCATAGACCGGATCGAAACGGAACCGCGCAAACCCCGGCTCGACCGGATCAATCCCCGCCAGGCGCCGGAACATAAAGCCTGCCACCGCCCCCAGCGCATAATGGTTGTACGAATTCATCGAGAGATCGCCGGTGTCGCCATTCCAGCGCTCCCAGATGGTGGTGGCGTTCTTGGCGATCATATAGCCCCATGACGGGTAGGCCGTGCGCAGCAGCAGATCATAGACCAGCGTGCCATGCCCGGCATCGGCCAGCACATCGAGGCTGTAGGGCGTGCCCAGAAAGCCGGTCGAAAGCAGCGTGCCGCGCCGCGCGATATCCGCCACCAGCAGATCGGCCACCGCCTTGCGCTGGCCTGCGGGCAGCAGGTCGAAATGCAGCGCAAGGATGTACCCCGTCTGCGATCCATTTCCGATCCGCCCATCGCTCTGGACATAGGCCTTGGCAAAGGCCTGCGTGATCGCACCGGACAGTGTGCGATAACGCTCCACCGCCTCGCCTCGCCCGGTGGCCTGCGCCATATCGACCATGGCGTCGGCGCAGGCCTTCCAGAAGGCGGTGCCGATCAGATCCTTGGGCGTGGTGGGGTCGCCGGGCTCCTTGGCGTCCAGCGCCAGCCAGTCGCCGAAATCATTGCCGCGCCCGTTCTTCCACAGTAGATCCGGATTGGCGGTGTGGATCGAGGCGAGGAAGCGCTCCATCGCGCTCCAATGCTCATCGATGACGCTGGTGTCGCCATAGCGGCGCCAACTCGTCCAGGGCAGGAACACCCCCGCATCGCCCCAACCGGGCGAGGAGCCGGGCAGGGTGAAATGCTCGCGATCATTGTTGGGCGCGATGTCGGGGAAGGAGCCGTCGTCGCGCTGGGCATCGCGCACATCGCGCATGAATTTGCGGGTGAAGGCGGCGGTGTCCATGTTGAAGCACGCCGCGTCCCAGAAGACATGCGCGTCGCCCATCCAGCCCAGCCGTTCGTCGCGCTGGGGGCAATCGGTGGGAATGCCCATGAAGTTCGAGCGCTGGCTCCACAGCCCGTTCTGCCACATGCGCTGGGGCACGTAATGCGGCAGCGACAGCGTGGCGGTCTCGGGCAGGCTGGAGTGGACCACGATCCCCTCGACATCGCCGGGGGCCAGCGGCCCGGCCAGCCCATCGATCTGGACATAGCGGAAGCCATGATAGGTGAAATGCGGCTCGAGGCTTTCGCCCGCAGCATCGCCGCGCAGCACCCAACTGTCCATCGCGCGGGCCGAGCGCAGATTGGACTGATCGACTGCCCCATCGGGTTGAAGCAGTTCGGCAAAGCGGATGGTGATGCGGCGCCCGGCCTCGCCTTTTGCTTTCAACCGAACCCAGCCCGCGAAATTCTGCCCGAAATCAATCACGACCGACCCGCTGCCATGCGGCGTGATCGTCTTGGCGCGCAGGCTCTGCGAGGTGGCGATGGGCTGCACCGCCGAGCCGATCAGCGGCACCGCAGGGGTTTCGATGGCGGGGGCCGCTTCCCAGCGCTGGTCCGGGCGGAAGGCGGTGGTGGACCAGCCCTGCTGCTCCAGCCGGCTGTCGACCTGCTCGCCATCATACATATCGCAGGCCAGGATCGCCGAAGGGCTGACCGACCAGCCCTGATCGGAGGCGATGATTTCCTTGCCGCCATCGCTGTACTCAAGCTCAAGCTGGGCGCGCAGCCGCAGCGGCGGCCCGCCAAAGCCATAGCGCCCGGCAGGCGCCATATAGCTGCCATACCAGCCGTCGCCGACCATCGCGCCCAGCATATTGGCGCCGGGCTTGACCAGAGCGGTCACATCATAGGCGCGATAAAGCACATGCCTGCTGAAATCGGTCCATTCCGGAGCCAGCAGCGCGTCGCCCACCTTCTGCCCGTTGAGCCAGGGCACATAGGCCCCCAGCGCCGCGACATAGAGCCGCGCCGAGCGGATGGCGCGCGCCGCCGTGAAAGGGCGGCGCAGCAGGAAAGCGCCATTGCCCGGGAATTTCGCGCTGTCCTCATCGGGCGTGGCGGGGGCCCATGCGTGCAGGTCCGCGCCAGCCCTGGCCCAGTCGGCAGGCTTGCCCGCGATGCTGCGCAATGGCTCACCGGTGAAACGCAGCACCTTGCCCGAGGCCAGCGTGGCCCGGATCAGCACGGCGGCATGCGGGGCCGGGGCGGTGGGGGAGGCCTCGGCATCGGGCTTGAGGAAAAGCGCAAGCATATGGCGCCCGGCCTGCGCCGCGATGATCTGGCGGTCGGTCTGCTGCGGGCCGAAGCGCATGGGATCGTAGCGGATACGTAGCGCGGTATCGTCGATCATCCCTTCTGCGTGGCGGTTGGCGCAGTGATAGATGGTCAGTTCCGCCGCTTCGGGCAGGTCGAAATCGAGGCGGAAGCTGCGGCCATCCTTATTGCCGGTGCCCTCGCCGCCGCGCATCCAGCGCAGGCCTGCCAGCCGGTCTTCGCGCAAAAGGGCGGTTTCCGCGGCGATCCAGCCGCTTTTCCAGTCCTCGGGCGTCAGCAGGCCCATCTCCCAACTGGCGGGGGCGCTGGTGGCCGAGCGGCCCTGATCGTCCCAGACGGTCACCACCCAGAAACAGCGCGCGCGAGACGCCAGCGTCGCGCCGCCATAGGGAATGTCGAGGCTTTTGGCGCTTTCGATCCGCCCGCTGTCCCAAAGGTCGAAATGGCCCGCGCGGGCGCCTTCGGGCGTGCTGGCGACGCCGATGCGATAGGCGCGCTGCATCGTGCCGCGCCTTGTGGCGCTCAGCGTCCATGACAGGCGCACCTTCTCGCTGTGGAGCGCGCGGGGCTCGGTCAGGCAATCGGCCTGCAGGGTCTCGACCGCCAGAGCGGCGGGCGTGGCGGCCTTCAGCGCGGGGGCGGCAAGGGCGCTGGCGCCAGTGATCGCCATGAAACCGCGCCGGCTTGTATCCATCGACAAGAGTCTGCTCTCCCATTGCGGCACGCGCCCCCGCAAGCGCTCCGCGCGCCATCAAGCGGGGGCGCGGATCGGCACGCAGGCGGGGGGCGGCCTGTGACGGCATGCACCATGGCGCAGGGCCATCGCCTGCGTCCTGCACATTTTTACGGGGTTGCGATCACGGTGTGATGACGATTTGGCAAGGACGTCGCGTCATAAGCGCGCCATGCCCGAATCGACAATGATTGCCAGCACCCGTGAGCGCCTGCCGATGCTGGATGCCCTGCGCGGAATCGCGGCGGTGGGGGTGGTGATGTTCCATCTGCCCGGCACGCCTTTGACGATGCAGCGCATGTATCTGCTGGTCGATCTGTTTTTCATCCTGAGCGGCTTTGTGATGAGCCTTTCGGCCGAGCCGCGTCTGGCTTCGGGCCTGCGCGTGTCCTCCTTCATGCAGGCGCGTTTGCGCCGGGTGTGGCCGCTGATGGCGCTGGGCGTGCTGCTCAACACCGCGGTCTTTCTGAGGGAGGACAGCTTTGCCAATGTGCTGCCGCTCACGGTGCTGGGGCTGATGATGGTGCCGGTGCTCACCGCCGATGTGCTGGTCTACCCCATCAACGGCCCGCAATGGTCGCTGGTGTGGGAACTGGCGGCCAATGCGGCGCATGGGCTTGTGCTGCGCAGACTGTCGGACAGGGCGCTGCTGTGGCTGGCGCTGGCGGGCGGAGCCGGGGTGATTTGGGCTGACCAGCGCGCCGGTTGCGGCTGCGCCGGGGGCGATGCGATGAATTGGGCGCTGGGGGCGCCGCGCGTCCTATGGAGCTATACGATCGGTATGTGGATGGCGCGGCAATGGCGCAACGGCACCCATCGCGCGGTGCTGCCGTGGCCAGTGGTGACGTGGCCGGTGGTGCTGGCGGCGGTGCCGCTCGCGCTGATGGGGCTGCCCTTTGTGCCGCTCTCCACGGCATCGGGAGATATGGCGATGACGCTGGCGGTGCTGCCGCTGCTGTTCTGGGCGGCCTGCGCCTGCCGGACGCCCGATCGCCTGCCCCGGGTGCTGACCGGGCTGGGCGCGATGTCCTTTCCGCTCTACGCCACCCATCCGGCGGTGTTGCATCTTTTCGCCGGTGCGCGTGGCCACTGGCCGATGCAGATCGCCGCGCTGATGAGCGCCCTGTCGTTGGCCGCGCTGATCGCCGGGCGCCGCCGGATCGTGGCGAACATCCGCCGTTGGCGCTCAGCCCAGGGGCAGGCCCACATGCTCGGCTTCCAGCCCCAGCAGATCGACGATGGCGCGGCCGATGTTGGCGGTGGTGTAGGGCTTCTGCACCACCAGGCGTGAGCGATGCTCCATCGGAAGCTGCGCCTGCTCGCCATAGCCCGAGGCGAAGAAGAAGGGCACGCCCATATCCAGCAACCGGCTGGCGATGCCGAAGCTGTTGCGGTCGCCCAGATTGATGTCGAGGATCGCCAGATCGGGCTTGCCGTCATCGAGAATGTCATGCGCCGCCTCGGTGGTGGAGGCCGTGGCGATCGATGCGCCGAAGCGCACCAGAATATCCTCGGCATCCAGCGCGATGATCAGGCTGTCTTCCACCAGCAGCACCGATTTGCCCGAGAGAAAATTGGGCGCGAAGGAGAAAGGCTCATGCACATGGGCATGGGGGATGCGGATCTTCTTGCCCGCGTGATTCTTGCGCTCCGACACATGGCGCGCCGGGATGCAGAAAAACGCCTTCACCCCGTCGGGATCATAGCTGATCTTTGCCGTGCCGCCCAGATCATAGGGCACCGAACGCTCGATGATGGTGGTGCCGAAACCCTTGCGGCGCGGGGGGCGCACCGTGGGGCCGCCGCTTTCGGTCCAGTGGAACTGCAGGTCGCCCGCCGTGTCGCGCTCCCATCGGATATGGACCTCGCCCTGGCCTGACAGGCTGCCATATTTGGTCGAATTGGTGACCAGCTCATGCACCACCAGCGCCATGCAGGAATAGGCCTGCGGGTTGAGCAGGATCGGCGGCCCGTCCGACAGGATCGAGCTTTCCTTCTCGGCGGCAAAGGCGGCAGCCTCGGCCTCGATCAGCGCTTCGAGAGGAGCCGGGCCCCAGTGGTCGTCGGTGATCTGATTGTGAGCGCGGGCCAGCGCATGGATGCGCCCGTCGACCACGCGGACGAAATCTTTCACCGCTTCCTCATCGGGCTGCGACTGGCGGATCAGGCCCCGGATCACGCCCAGAATGTTGCGCACCCGGTGGTTGAGTTCGGCGATCAGCAATTCCTGCCGCGCATTGGCCTGATGGCGATGGGCGGTGGCCTCGTCGGCCAAGCGCAGCACCACCTCGATCAGCGTGGCGCGCAGGGTCTCGGCGACGCGCACCTGCGAGGCGGTGAAAGGCGTGGACTTGCCCTCCACCAGCTCATGCCATTCGGCGAAGCTTTCGCGCGGGGTCAGGCGCGGGCCGTTGGGGCCATAGGTGACCGGCTTGTGCGGATCGCCCGCCCAGCGCACCTGGGAGCGCATTTCGCGCCGGAACAGCACCACATAGTCGCGCGGCGAGCGCGAGATGGGGATCGCCAGCAGGCCCGAGGCAAGGTCGGCGAAGCTCTCGGCATTGTCGACCAGCGAGCCGATATGGTCGGTGGCATAGACCTTGCCCGCCGCCGTGCCGTTGAGCGCGCGGATGATGCGGCGGAAATCGTCGGTGGGCGGGGTGATGCCCGAAAAGGCGTAGCCGCCGTTGATCCACACGCCCACGCCATCGGCGGGGATGGCGTTGGTCAGGATGTCGCCCAGCCAGTCGGGGTCGTTGAGCAGCGTTTCATCCGAGGCCACCGCGCTGAGCAACTGGTCGGAAATGTCGCGGGCGCGACGTTCATATTCGACCAATTCGCGGCGCTCGCGGCTTTCCAGCCGCATGGCGAACATCTGGGCAAAGAGTTCGCTCAGCGACCGCAGCTCGAAGCTGGGCGCGCGCGGGGCGTAATGGTGGCAGGCGAACAGCCCCCACAGCTCGCCATCGACCACGATCGAGATCGACAGCGAGGCATCGACCCCCATGTTTTTCAGATATTCGATATGGATCGGCGAGACCGAGCGCAGCACCGACAGCGACAGGTCGAGCGGCTTGCGGTTGGCATCCAGCGCCGGAACGATCGGCACCGGCTCGGCGCGCACATCGCGGATCAGGCGCAGCAGATTGCGCTTGTAGAGTTCGCGCGCCTGGCGGGGAATGTCGCTGGCGGGGTAATGCAGCCCCTTGAAGCTGCCGATGCCGGAGCGGCAGGCCTCGGCCACCACCTCGCCCGAACCGTCGGGGGCGAATTGATAGACCATCACCCGGTCATAGCCCAGCAAGGCGCGGATCTGGCGGGCACCCTCGCGGTAGAAGGAGGGCAGGTCGGGCTGGGCGTCGAGCCGCACGATCAGGCTGCGCACCGTGCCATTGGCATCGCCATTGTGCTGCGCGCCGGGCTCGGCCTCCAGCACGATCTGGCCGCCGGAGATATGGATGGCGATGTCGTAGAAGCGCTCATCCTCGGCGAAGGTGCAGCCGAACATGCGCTCGACCATATCGGGGTTCGTCAGGCAGGCGACGCGGTTGCGCAGATTGTGGATCAGCACGCGCGGCACGAAATCGGCCAGCGGATGCCCGATCAGCTGTTCGGGCGTCACCCCCAGATAGTCGGCGATGTTGGCGGAAACCCGCGCCACCAGCCAGTCCGAGGTCAGCGCCAGCAGAAAGCCCGAAGGCTGGATGGCCCCCAACAGATGGATAGGCTCACGATCGCAATTGGTAAGATCGACCGTCTGTTGTTCTGACACGAAGGCTTGCCCTGACTCTGGAAGACGCATTGAACCTGCAGAGGGAATGCTTGGGACATTGTCCCGTTCCCGCAGAGCCCAGGCTGCCCTTGCATCTGGGAGCCGCGCGCGAGGCTGTGGCCCGGTCGCGTGGCGGCGTCAAGCAGCACTGCGACGTAGCGACGCGAGAAGGGGATTCGCCGCGCCAGACCACCCGCCCCGGTGCCCGGCGGGCAACCCATGCGGCGCGAAGCATCCGCTTTGGGCATTTCGCGGGCGCTGCGACGCGGCGCGTTGTCGTGGATGCGCGGGCGGGGGCAGGGCCATCGCTCCGCTTCGGAGGTTTCGGCGCATTCCCTTCAAGAGAGGGGGTGTTACGTCAGACACGTTTTGCGGCGTCTGGCAAAAACGCGGCATCTCACGAAGCACGGCACAGGAGCCGATGCCGCTGCGCCAGCCCGGTTTGTGAGGCATCGGCGGGGCCGGGAAGGGGCTGCGATGGAATCCGTTCTGACAAGCCCGAGGCTGATGGCGCCACGCCCGCCCTCACATCCGGCGAGCCCGCCGCCGGCCTGCGCGGCGCCTCCTTTGCCCGGCAGGGAAAAGGGGCGTTACGACCGGATCGATGCCTTGCGCGCGCTGGCGATGGGCGCGGTGATCGCCCAGCATACGGATATTTTCCCCATCGGCTGGCTGGGGGTGTGGGTCTTTTATGTGATGTCGGGCTTCGTCGTCACGCTCTCGATCCGCCGCAGCGATCCGCGCGGGGGGATGGCGCGCGACAAGGGGGCGAGACTGGCGGGTTTCTACATCCGCCGCGCGGCGCGCATCATGCCGCTCTACTGGATGTATGTGGCGCTGGCCGGGCTGATCACCTTCTGGCTGCCGGGGCCGGATGACCCGTGGGAGATCCTGTCGCAAGCCACCTTCACCTATAATTTCTATCTGCTGGATCATCCCGAAATATCGGTGCTGCCCACCACCCATCTCTGGACCATCTCGGTGGAGATGGAATTCTATGCGCTGGCGGGGATCGCCATCGTGCTGCTGTCGGATGGGGCGCTCAAGCGCTGTCTGGCGGGGGTGGTGGTGGGCTGCCTGCTGGGGCGCATCGCGCTGATCGGCCAGTTGCAGCATTTCAACCAATCGGCGCATATCTCCTTCCTCCATTTCGATGCCTTTGCCGCCGGCGGGCTGCTGGCGCTATATCGGCAGCGGATCGGGGTCAATCAGGCCGGACTGCTGATGATGCTGGGGGTGATGGCGATGGGGCTGCTGGTCGCTGCCTATGCGGTGGTGAACCACCATCTGGGCGCGCGGGGTGTGGAGGTGGTGCAGAAGATCCTGTCGGGTGACGGCATGGGGCAGGGGCGCGGCGCCTTCATCTTTACGGCGGCCACCATGTTCGGGGTGGGCTGCGTGGCGATGGCGGCGGCAGGGCGCGGCTGGTTGCCCGCCATGCTGAGCTGGCCGTGGCTGGTGCGGATCGGGCGGGCGTCCTATTCGGGCTATCTGCTGCATTTCGCGGTGATCGAGGGGCTGCGCGAAGGGCTGGTGCTGGCGATGGGCTATGACCCGGCACATAGCGGGAGCGGGGCGATGCAAGTGGGCGTCCGGCTGGGGCTCTGTCTGGCAGCGACAGGGGGGACAGTGCTGCTGGCCGATCTGTGCCACCGCAAGCTGGAGGTGCCGCTGGCCCGCATCACCCGCATGCTGCTTGAAAGGTTTTTTCTGAAACCCCGGCTCGCCTGATCTCCCTTCGTCATGGTTTATTGCCGCATTTTCATGGAAATGCTTGGCATATCATGCTTTTTTGCTGCGCTGCACCCATCTGCGCTGCGCCTGCGAATGGTGCAAAAATTGCAACCACCCCTGCGCCGAACGCGCGTTTCTTCGCTCTCGCCTCCGCAAGATGAATGGGTTAAGGCCCTGACTCGCGGGCGGGTTCGTATGCATAAAGCATGGGCTTGCTGGCGATCTGCCGGGCATTTTGCCGGGCATTCCTGCTGCCCTCGCTCAAGGTTTGAAGATGGACGATACGCTTTACCGCGCCGCACTCGATTACCACCGCTATCCCAAGCCGGGCAAACTCAGCATCGAGCCGACCAAGCGCATGGTCAACCAGCGCGACCTTGCGCTGGCCTATTCGCCGGGCGTGGCCATCCCCTGCACCGAAATCGCCGCCGACCCCGACAAGGCGCTGGAATACACCGCGCGCGGCAATCTGGTCGCGGTGATCTCCAACGGCACCGCGGTGCTGGGTCTGGGCGCGATCGGCGCGCTGGCCTCCAAGCCGGTGATGGAGGGCAAAGCGGTGCTCTTCAAGAAATTCGCCGACATCGATGTGTTCGACCTTGAGGTCGACACCACCGATCCGCAAAAGTTCATCGACGCGGTCGCCCTGCTGGAGCCGACCTTCGGCGGCATCAACCTTGAGGACATCAAGGCCCCCGAATGCTTCTTCATCGAGGCCGAGCTGAAGAAGCGCATGAACATTCCGGTGTTCCATGACGATCAGCATGGCACCGCCATCGTCGTCGCCGCCGGTGTGCGCAATGCGCTGGTGCTGCAGGGCAAGGAGCTGTCCGAGGTCAAGCTGGTCACCTCCGGCGCGGGGGCTGCGGCGCTGGCCTGTGTCGATCTGCTGGTCTCGATGGGGCTGCGGATCGAGAATGTCACGCTGACCGACAAGGATGGCGTGATCCATGCCGGGCGTGAGGGCATGGCCCCCAACATGGCCCGCTATGCGCGCGAAACCAACGCCCGCACCCTGCCCGAGGTGCTGCCGGGCGCCAATGTCTTCCTCGGCCTGTCCGCGCCAGGCGTGCTGAAGCCCGAGTGGCTGCCGCTGCTGGCCGAAAAGCCACTGATCTTCGCGCTCGCCAATCCCGAGCCGGAAATCCGCCCCGAGGTGGTGCGCGAACAGCGCCCTGACGCCATCGTCGCCACCGGGCGTTCGGATTATCCCAATCAGGTCAACAACGTCCTGTGCTTCCCCTACATTTTCCGCGGCGCGCTCGATGTCGGCGCCACGGCGATCAATGAGGAGATGAAGGCGGCGGCTGCCGAGGCCATCGCCTCGCTGGCGCGCCTGCCCGCGCATGAGAGCGTGGCCCAGGCCTATGGCGGCCGCCGCCTGACCTTCGGCGCGGAATACATCATCCCCACGCCTTTCGATCCGCGCCTGATTTCGGAAATCGCCCCCGCCGTCGCCAAGGCGGCGATGGACAGCGGCGTGGCCCGCAAGACCATCGATCTCGAGGCCTATCGCCGTTCGCTGGCCGAGCAGAATCTGCGCTCGACCCAGCTCATGATGCCGGTGTTCGAGGCGGCGCGCGGCTCGCAAAAGCGCGTCGTCTATGCCGAGGGCGAGGATGAGCGCGTGCTGCGCGCCATTCAGGACGTGCTGGACGAAGGTCTGGCCAAGCCGACCATCGTGGGCCGCCGCCGCATCCTCTCCAAACTCATGCCCGAACTGGGCCTGCGTTTCGCGCTGGACCGCGATGTCGAGGTGGTCGATCCCGAAACCGATCACGAGATCCTGCGCCCGCTGGCCGAGGCCTACAGCAAGATCGCCGCGCGCAAGGGCGTGCCCTCGCAGGAAATTCTGCGTCACGTCTATCGCCGCCCCACGGTGACGGCGGCGATGTTGCTGCGCACGGGCCGGGTCGATGCCGCGCTGGTGGGCGGCAAGTCCGAATATTGGAGCCAGATCGAGCATGTGCTGCAGACCATCGATCCGCTGCCCGGGTTGCAGCGCGTCTATGCGCTGTCGGGGCTGATCCTCGACGCTGGTGCGCTGTTCATCACCGACACCCATCTGGTGCCCGACCCCACGCCCGAGCAGATCGCCGAAATGACGATTCTGGCTGCCGAGCATGTCGCGCAATTCGGTCTGACGCCGCGCGTGGCACTGCTCTCGCATTCGAACTTCGGTTCGTCGCACAGCCCCAGCGCGCGCAAGATGCGCAAGGCTTTCCAGCTGGTGAAGCAGCAGGCGCCGGACCTGCAGGTCGATGGCGAAATGCATGCCGATGCCGCTCTGTCGCAGCGTCTGCGTGAAACGCTGGTGGCCGACAGCCCGTTGGAGGGCCCGGCGAATTTGTTGGTCATGCCCAATCTGGATGCGGCCAACATCACGCTGACGGCACTGGCGGCCTCTTCCAGCTCGCCCACCGTGGGGCCGATGCTGATGGGCCTGTCCAAGCCGATCCATGTGCTGACGCCCGGCGTGACCGCGCGCGGCATTCTGAACCTGACGACGATCGCGGCGGCGGAAAGCTGCCACCGCCAGTAAACGACCAACCCCGCGCCCTTTCGAAAGGGGCGCGGGGTTTTCGCCTGCTTACTCCTGAGGCGGCTTGCCCCGCAGCCAGCCGCTGAGCCAGCGGCGCCAGATCCATGCCGCCAACGCCAGCAGCAACAACCATGGCAGCAGCGTCACCAGCATCATGATGATCGTGGCCGAGCCCGCCACGATGTTGATCCAGCCATCCTTGAAAGCGCCGATGATTGGCCCGTCGCTCAGGCTCTGATCGACCTGGCCGCTTTCATACTCCAGCGTCAAAGGGGTGGCGGCCAGCTTGCGCTGCGCCTCGGCGCTTGCCGCTGCTGCGCCGCGCGTGCTCGCGGTCAGATCGGCAAGCTGGGCCTGCAATTGCTGCCGCTCCGCCACGCCGAGGCCGGGCACCGCGAGCTGCTTTTCGATCCGCGCCTTCTGCTCCTCGAAGGAGGCCCTGTCGGCTTGCGCCGCCGCGACCACGGCGCCTGATTCCTCGCTCTCGATCTGCGAATGGGCCAGCATGCCGCCGTGGCGCGCCACGCTCTCCACGCTTTGCTTGCCGAAGCGCCGCGCCGCCTCGGGCGCCAGCCTGACCTCCAGCGAGGCCGAGACGGTGCGGTCGCGGCTCACATCGTAACGCATGCCGGTGATGCGGCAGGTGGCGGGCCCCAGCGCCTCGCATTGCGAGGCATTCTCCTCCTGAGCGGCGGCGATCTTCTCGACCGGCAGGCGAAAGCCATAGCGATAGCTGAGCGACACGCCCGGCGCGGAGGCAACATCGACCCCGGCGCCCGCGATCCTGCTCTTGCCCTCCTCCATGCGCTGGTCCGCAGGCGCCTCGGCCTTGCCGCAGGCAGTGAGAAACAGGACGGCCATCAGCGGCAGTCCGGCGGAGATCAGGTTCTTGCGCAAGGCGTGATACCCCCATTTTCCTCAGGCTGTCACGATGTTAGCGGATGGTCGGGCGCAGGCAAGATGGATCGAAAGCGGGGCATGGCGCTTCCTGTTGTGCTGGCCACCGTCGCGCTTTCAAGGCATGAGGCGGCTCAGGGATAGGAACGGACTTTTCATGCTCACAGCGATTCCCGCAGATGCCGCCAATCCGGTCTGGATCGACCTGCTGATCCCCGATGAGGCCGATGTCCGCCGTATCGAGCAGGATTACGGCATCAAGGTGCCCGACCGCGCCGCGCTGCGCGAGATCGAATCCACCAGCCGCCTGCGCGCCGATGGCGACACGCTCTACATGAGCGTGCCCCTGCTGGCCCGCACCGGCACGGAGCATTGGGAGATCGCGCCGACCGGCTTCATCCTCTCGCCCAAGGTGCTGGTGACGGTGCGCTATGCCCAGCTCGACCTGTTCGAGGCCATGACCAAGGAGCTGGCCGAGGCGAAGGATCTCACCCCGCCGCTGGCGCTGGTCAGGCTGCTGGAAGAGGCGGTGGACCGCGCCGCCGACCACCTCGAACATGCCGCCGAGCTGGTGGGTGACGTCGCCCAGACCGTGTTCTTCGACGATCTGGGCGAGGGCGGTCTGGCGCGCGAAACGAAAATCCTGCGCAAGACGATCCGCACCATCGGGCGCGCCAACGACCGCGCCTCTCGGGTGCGCTACATGTTCCTGAGCATGGGGCGGATGGTCAGCTTCGTGGGCGATCGCTGCACCCCCAAGCTGGAGAAGGACATTCAGGACCGGCTGGCGGCGGTGGGACACGATATCGCGTCTCTCGATGAGTTCGAGGTGAGCCTGTCGGGGCGCATCCAGCTGATCCAGGATGCCGCGACGGGCCTTATCAGCATCGAGCAGAACGATGTGGTCAAGCTGCTGACGGTGGCCTCTGTGGTGGGCATTCCGCCGGTGCTGATCGTGGGCATCTATGGCATGAACTTCAAGAACATGCCCGAGCTGGGGTGGAGCTGGGGCTATCCCTATGCTTTGGGATTGTGCGTGCTGTCGGCGGTGGTGCCCTATCTGTGGTTCAAGTGGCGGGACTGGATTTGAGTTTGGTTCCGGGGGGGGTGCCTCCGGCGGGCAAAGGGCCATCGCCCTTTGCAATCCCTTTAATGTCAGCGTTGCGCTTTGGGTTTGGCGTTGGGAGCAGGGCGTGATGTGGCTGCTATGATAGACCGCTTCGCGGGAGGGGAATGGCGGTTAGTGGGGGTAGCGAACGCTAGCTTTTGTTAGAATTGTCGGTGCTGGATGCGCGACGTTTCCAGAGACCCCAACCCGTCATCCCGATGTCGATGATAGCGATGACACCGAACAAGGGCCATATCCACCTATCCGAAATTCCTATAGGAAAATCAAAATGTAGACTTGCCCAGAAAAGTCCAAAAAATGCCAGGCTGCCAACCCAAAGATAAGTGGAGTTCCGTGCATCTTCGCTCATGACCACCCTCCCGCTACTTCGAGTAGTTTGCTGCATTGAGCGAACCTCCGCAACGTTGTCGTGTCCGAACAGTCCGCTTCGCAACTAGGAATACGGGCTAGCGGAACCCAATGCGCCGCAGGCAGCCAATATCTGGACGATGGGCAAATCTGGCAAACCCAAACCCGGCTGCGCCCTGAATGCGCACCTTCGGCCCAGTACCAGACGCAACGCAGACATTCATGGGAGCGCGAGGGTGTAACACCCTCGCATCTTCCCTTCTAAACGACCTTCAAACCGAAACCGAAGCTTTCCCAACCATCTCCATCGCCTCAGCCGCGATCGAATAGCTCTTCAACCGGGCTTCATGGTCGAAGATTTGCCCGGCCACGATCACTTCGTCGGCCTGAGTGCGCTCCAGCAGCGCCGTCAAACTCTTCGTCACATCCTCGCGCGTGCCGATGGCGGTGCATTGCATCATCTGGTCCAGCATGGCGCGCTGATGCGCCGGCAGACCCTCGTAAAATCCCTCCAGAGGCGCGCGGAACGGCCCGCTGCCATGGCCGCTGCGCAGCGCGACGAACTTCTGCTGCATGGAGGTGGCGATAAAGCGCGCCTCCTCCCTCGTATCGGCGGCGAAGATGTTGAAGCCCACCGTCACATGCGGCTTGTCCAGCACGGCAGAGGGCTGGAACTGATGGCGATAGACCGCGATCGCCTCATCCAGCGCGGCAGGTGCGAAATGCGAGGCAAAGCCATAGGGCAGCCCCAAGGCCGCCGCCAGTTGCGCGCCATAGGTGCTGGAGCCCAGAATCCACATCTCGGGCGAAGCGCCCGCGCCGGGCACAGCGGTAAAGCCCATACGCGGATCGCCCGCGAAATAGTTCTGTAGATCCACCACCTGCCGGGGGAATTCCTCGGGATTGCCATGACGCAGCGCCATCGCCACCCGCCCGTCCGAGCCCGGAGCACGCCCCAGAGCCAGATCGATGCGCCCCGGAAACAGCGCGTCCAGCGTGCCGAATTGCTCGGCGATCTGCAAAGGCGCGTGGTTGGGCAGCATGATCCCGCCCGATCCGATGCGGATGCTTTTCGTGGCCCCGCCGACGTGAGCCAGCACCACCGAAGTCGCCGCGCCGCCCACGCCCTGCATGCCGTGATGCTCGGCCACCCAATAGCGTTTGTAGCCGGCGCTTTCCGCATGGGCGGCCAGGCTGGCGGCATTGGCCAGCGCCTGGGTGAGGCTGCCCCCATCGTTGACGGGGACCAGATCGAGGACGGAGAGGGGGGCGGGGGCTGTCATGCTACCCAGAGTGGGGAGCGCGAGCCCCCGATACAAGGGGCACCATAGAGCGGTTGCGCCGAGCGCCATGGAACATCCGCTTTTGGTAAACATTCCATCCCCCGCTAACCGACATCACTGATCTTTCTGGGAAAGGATGGACCTATGTTGACCATCGTGCTCATTGTGCTGCTTGTCTTGTGGCTGGGCGGCTCCTTCCCCCGCGCGGGTTCCTACAATGCCAATTGGGGCTATGCTCCGGTGGGCCTGGGCACCATTCTGATCATCGTTCTGCTGGTTCTGGTGCTTCAGGGCGGGGTATGAGGGGGCGGCGTGAATAGCCGTTTCTAACGCCCTGTTTTACCTTGGGCTTCTTCGGCCAACTGGTCGCTCAACCGTTTCTCGAACGCATCGGCGGCTTTGCGGCAGCCTTGGGAATCGAGAAACGGATTGGGCGACCTTTGGCGTTCCAACTGCTTCTGCTTGGCCTCGCCATCCGAGAGTTCGGGATGCGACGTCAGCACCAGATCGCATGGCAGGCCGCGTAATTTGGTGATCGAGCGCCGAATGGTCTCCACCCGACCGCGATGCGCTGGCGTTGAAAAGCGATAGCCGCCCAATGCCACGGCATTGATGCTGGCGGCGAACACCACCGTTTCACAGCGCTGCCCCTCGCAGCTTTTCCAACTCCAGCTTGTCGAGCCGGGCATATGGCCGGGCATGGCGATGGCGGTCACCGTCACATCGCCCAAAGTGATGCGCTCGCCATCGCGCACCGCCCGCAGCTTGCGTGGCGCGGGAAAACGCTCCAGCCCCGAGGCCTGAGGATCGCTGGGATCGAGCCCATGCGCCCGCAGCACCGGCACCGCCGCGGCGCCCGCCAGCACGGTGGCGCCACTGTCACGCTCCAGCGCGGCGAGGCCCCCGGCATGGTCGAAATGCGGCTCGGTGGAGAGGATCAGCTTCACATCGCGGATCGAGAAGCCCAGCGCGCGCATATGCTCCTCCACCGCGCGCACGCCCTGAGGGACGCTGCCGTCGATCAGGATCAACCCGGCGCTGGTGCGGATCAGCGCCACGCTCACCCCGCCAAAGCCGACGAGATAGGTGTTGCCAAAAACCTGCACCGGCTGGGCGGGGGTGAGAAAGCGCTTGGCCGAATAGGCTGGCGCGATGGGGCGCAGCAGTGGATCATCCGCCGCAAGGGCGGGCGCGGCACCCAAAGCCGCAATCAAACTCATGGCAAGGGTGGTGGTCAGTCTGGGCATGGTGTTACTCCCTCTTTCGGCCCGGAACGCCTGCGATAGGGCCTCCGCAAGGGCCAAAACTGCAATCAAACTCATGGCAAAAGCTGTTGTCAGTCTGGCCATTGCGCTGCTCCTTTGGTTGGCCTTTCTGGTTGGTGCCCTCCTTTCTCAGCCCGGCGGCTTCACCACAAACCATCAAATCTCGACAAAGCCATGAATTGAATTCATGCTTCAAACATGGACCGCTCCCGCCTGCCGCTGAACGCCCTGCGCGCCTTTGAGGCCGCCGCGCGCCACCTCTCCTTCACCCGCGCCGCGCGGGAATTATGCGTCACCCAGGGCGCGGTCAGCCATCAGGTGGCGCAGCTGGAACGCATGGTCGGCGCGCCCCTGTTCCGCCGCCTGCCGCGCGGGTTGGCACTGAGCGACGAGGGGCTGGCCCTGCTCCCCAGCGTGGGCGCGGCCTTCGACATCATTGGCGCAAGGCTGGACGGCCTTGCGGGCGGCGGCGTGGAAGAGGTGCTGACCTTGGGCGTGGTCGGCACCTTCGCCTCGGGCTGGTTGCTCGACCGGCTGGACGGTTTCACCACCACGCATCGCCATATCGACCTGCGCCTGCTGACCAACAACAACCGCGTCGATCTGGCGGGCGAGGGCCTCGATCTGGCGATCCGCTTTGGCGATGGCGCCTGGCACGGCACCCATGCCGAGCGCATCATACCCGCGCCGCTGACCCCGCTGTGCGACCCCGCCACGGCGGAGCGCCTGCACAGCCCGGAAAATCTGCTGCGCGAAACCCTGCTGCGCTCCTATCGCGCTGATGAATGGCCGCGCTGGCTGGGTGCCTGCGGTCTGGCCTGCCCGCCCCTGCGCGGGGTGATCTTCGACGCCTCAGTACTCAGCGTTATCGCTGCGATGGAGGGGCGCGGTGTGGCACTGGCCCCCGCCGCCATGTTCGCGCGGGAACTGGCCAGCGGCCGCCTCGTTCGACCCTTTGCACAGGAGGTCGATCTGGGCGCCTATTGGCTGACGCGGCTGCACACCCGCCCCGAAAGCCGCGCCATGCGGCAATGGCGTGATTGGCTGATGACCCAAGCCTAGATGGAGTAACGGTCCCGGTGCTGGCGAGCTAACCCTGATGCAGGTTTGGCGGCCTCCCGGTAGGATGGTTGAACGGCGTCAGCGGTGAGGCTGCGCCAAGCATCTTGGGAGACCGCCATGGGCTACTATACCGGCATCGATGTTTCGCTGGAAGTCTCGTATTTGTGC
>Ga0116227_10007072_pt1 | contig 22173 bp, 14 predicted proteins | sample S1TSphgellanicum_FD_89693 | JGI IMG/M metagenome (GOLD analysis project Ga0116227, IMG submission 89693) | Host-associated microbial communities from peat moss isolated from Minnesota, USA - S1T2_Fb - Sphagnum magellanicum MG | ecosystem: Host-associated > Plants > Peat moss > Unclassified...
AGTGGGCAGGTGTGTTGTGGAGGTGCTCTTATTTATTTTGAACATTGGATAATGTTTACTTATGTGAATAATGTTTGGTGGGTAGGTGTCCTTGTGTGTGAAGAGACTTGTTTAGACCAATGAAAAGGGCAAGGTGGTCAAGGGTGTTTGCTACAACTTACTTTGTAATGGACTTGCATTTCTTTACCTCTCAATTGACTAACCATCTAGCTTCTAGCCACTTTCAATCCTCACAGTAGTAGATGTTTGTTTTGACTATTTAGATTGGTTATCCCCTAGCTCAAACATTGAGGGTGTTGGTGTTGGTGTTAAGGTTATGATGATTAGTTTGAATCCCTTCAAGAATGTATATTATAAACTCCCATTCCTTTGCATAATTTTTAACAAATTGGTTTTGGTTACTTGAAAGTTTAAAGGTTTGTATTTTTTTCAATGTATGTCCCTTTATAAAATTGATTCCTAAATAATGTAATAATAGGTTTTATGTTTGCCCAAAATCTTTAAAGGTGAATCAAACCTCAGCAATTTGCAGGAAGGATTTATGATGGAGGCTACTAGTAGAAATTTTCTCATGGGGTGTAGTTTTTTGGTGTGGTTAATTGAATTTTGAAATAGTTTGAAAGTGACAATCACATGGCTCATTGGCAAGGAAATGTTAATGCCCTCTTATCCGAATGCCACCATCATCATGGTAATAGCTTTGCTTAATCTATGTTGTTTAGTTTCTCTCAATTCGTGAACTCTAAAGTTTTGGTTTCCTTCGTTGCCTTGAAACAATAATGGTGAACATATAAAGTTGCTTAAGCTTTTGACGTTTCCTAGTGTTGATGTAATTTATTTCTCATTTGTTTAATGATGGCATCTTGTTACTTGCACAAAAATTGTTGCAAGCTTCTTGTGGCACATGTTTTTTGAAAAACATGATAATTACGAGGTAAACATTGTGTCTAGTAGTGACATGTTCAAAACATCATGAGTCTAATGAAACTAAACAAATAATCATTTATCGCAACCCTACTTTGACAGAATGTGAGGATGAAACTCACACTCCTGAAATGGGGACTTGGGAGTCCTTTGAGATTCCCGAAACTTCAAAGTTCAATTGCAGGGGTCAAAGCACCTCGCATTGGGGTGTTCTTTATATCATTGGAAAGTTATGAAAGTGTAGATGTCGAAAATGGGCTCGCATGGGCCATTCCAACTTCTACAGCACATGATGGCAAAAAGAAAGGTCGGGAATCAAACTAGCAATTTGACTTTCGACCACTAAAAGTCGAGAATCAACCCAACCCCAGTGCATGCAGGCAGAGTGCGATACATCGTTGGAAAGCTCTTGAGGAAAGCTACAAGTTTGTTCTAGATCTCATCCCAATCGAAGGTCTGAGAAAAGAGTTATGACCTCGCAAAGTCTCGAGAGTCTAAATCAAGATAGTTTCGGGACTCTTCCTTGGGAATCTTGAGACAAAAAGCCATTCGGATGTAAATGCCGAGGAGAGGCGCAGAGAATATTATATGGGGGAAGGTGGTGGCTTCCCCTGAGTCCAGGCTGTGGTGAGTTTTGTGAGTCCAAAGTTGCCCATGGCTTGTCCTAACACTAAAGGTGCTCTAGAAAGTGATTTAATCAACTTGTTAGTTGGTTTGATGCAGGTTCGAGTAAGTAACTAAAGCTTGTCATTCTTCCTAGTCCCATCCCGGAGCTTCAACACGCCCCTCTACCCCTTCTAGTGTTGAGAGTTGGAAGCGTGCCCTGAATTCTTCACAATTTCGCTGATTGAATAACTTAGACCCATCTTGGGTTTAATTAGGAACTTGGGAACGCGTCATCATTGATGTGGGAATCTTACATGGGTGCCATTTTTTATTCATTATATATATTATAGACCTAGCTAGAAGTTATATTGACTGCATTAAAATGATTTCATCTGCTAGCAATGTGCTTACATCTCCTCCATGTTATAGAACATAAAACTGAGCCATAACATGTGTGGTGTGCAAGTTTGCATTTTTTGGCTTTTCTTAGGGGTGCCAATTGGCAACTAACTCTACCATGAGGTACGATACCATTGATTATTCGAAGCCTGGGAACTACCTTTGGTTTCAAAATTAAGGAATGAAAATTTATTTCTTCCGGTGCAGGCTCAATGCTTAATGGCATGAGCCTGGAGTTTTGAGACCATATGCAATAGTAAATATTTCAATTGCTAGTTTAATTCTTATGTTTCAAGGAGGACTATAGGATATAAGGTAGTGTTGTGTAAACCAACACTAGTAAATAATATTCTATTAATGGTTTGTTATTAAGGATATAGTGATTGGTTTCTTCATTAAACAAGATCCTATTGCCACAAGAGGATGGATATAAGTGCATGGTTCAAGTTTTGATTTATGATTGGCGTAAACTTCAAAGCAATAATGACTTGAAAACCTATTTTAATTTGTGGCTCTGAATGGATTTAGGAGTTTAGAAGATGCAAGTAGATCATTGAGAAATTATGACTAGATTTTGTTGTGAATTATGAGCAAACAAATGCCAAGGGTGAGAAGATGTACATTCAAACACACATGGTAGAATATGCAAAGGAGTTTTGGAAGCTACTACATCAAACTTTGTTATAAGGGAACATACATGTGCACAACCTACATCCAATGCAAGTATTTGGTTTTAAATACAACTTTATTCATTTAAGTTTAATGTAATACAATTTTGGTGATTGATTTGATTTCATGTGTTCATTAATATAAGGACTTTGGCTATATATGGACTATTGTGGATAACATTCACTTGGAGTTTTGTTTAATGTTTACATTAAGTCCTAGAACATTCCATTTACAATAGTTTAATTGTACAATGAAGTCCTTATATTCTATTTTTGGCGTTGAAGTAATCCATATAGTCATTAATAAGTCCTTACATATTGAGGTGGGTTCGATGTAGTCCCTATAATCATGAACAAAGTCCTTATATGTTTAGTTTGCATTGAAGTAGTCCCTATAATCATGATGAAGTCCTTCCATATTTAGTTTGGGTTGAAGTAATTTTTATAATCATGACCAAAGTCCCTACATATTCTATTTGGGTTTAAGTACTCCCTATAATTATGAAAGAGTCCTTATAGATCGAGGTTAGGTTAACATAGTCCCTATGTTCATGAACAAAGTCCCTACATATTGAGTTTGGGTTGAATTAGTCCTTGTAAACATGAAGTCCTTGAAGATTAGGACTTTTTGATAGTCCTAGCTATGTTTTTCAAGAAAAGTCCCTAGAATTTGTCCATAACATTGTCTTGAAATAGCCCATTTAGATTAACTTCATATTCTACAAATGTTTTAATTACTTTAGTCATTTGTATATCTATGTTCCTTAGCAAGTTCTTAAATGACTTATATATGAAATATTGGTTAGAATACTCTAGATCATGTGCATCATAGAAATGTTATATTTGTATGTGATTTCTTGTTTTAGTTAGTTGGTATTCATGGGATTTCATGTGCTTCATGTACACATTGATTATTTGGATATTTATTTCTAGATCATGCCATAGAGCTATTATACATGTGTAATTTTTTGTTTCAATTGGAACTTCTAGGAATTTTTGCACCCTTGTACACTAAGTATTTGCATATATGTATATTTAGATCATGCCGTAGATGTGTTGTTGTTTGGATATCCAAACCATGCCACAAATATGTTAATGTATGTAATTGTTTATTTTAATTGGCAATCATGGGAATTTATGCGCTCTTATACATCGAGTACCTACATGCGTATATCTAGATCATGCCATCATAGGTTTGCTATTGTATGTAATTGTTTGTTTCAATTGGCATTCATGGGCATTATTGCACTCATGTACACTAAGTATTTGCTTTTATGTTTGCAAGTAATTTTTATTGTTTTAAGGAACATATTTTTTGCAAGGGGATGCATCTATAGGTAATTAATGTTTATGGAAAATTCTTTTTAGGAAAAAAATCTTGAATGTTAATGAAGGTTTGCATAGGAGCTTGGTATGACTGCTAGTGATTATTAGTAGAGGTTATGCATGTGTTCCATGCTTAATGCAATTTCAGTGTTGGGTTTTATAAAATTGATGTCTTACCATGAGTTCATGAACCACTAGATATAAGCTGACACAACAATAGTTGGAGAAAAGATGAACAACACAAAATGTTAAACAAAAGAAATTTCGTGATGCAAAACAAGCAATTTTATTATGTGAAGAGGACATCATCTCTTCCTAAGGGGTTGCAAAAGAGATCATGGTTGAAAGAGATCAAAGTAGGCTTGCTTCTACAATTATACAATGTATCCATAAATAATCACTACTACAAATCATGACTTTTTTTATTAGAATTTTTGACCAAAAAGTACTGCTATTGGACAATAGTAAAGAGAATCACTTAGTCATTTTGGTCAAGTTGTTTTTGACATGACCGATTTGATTGGTGGTCTTTTTGACTAGTTGAGTGGTGGACTATTGACAGGTCAAATCAGCCAACAAAAGTTTTGGGGTAGCAATTTTTTTGGGTCAATTTATATTTTCTAAATGTGTGCCCAAATTTTTTTACTTAAATTTAAGTAGGAGGGTCATAAAATAGGTTCATAGGTAGATGCTAGCTACCCACCTAGGTAATGGTCAAAGTTGTACATTCCATAAGGTTGTACACCATTTTCACATATTCTAATAAACATGTAAGGAATAGGAGTTCAACCCTTGACCTCTTCAGCCACATGTATTTACCAAGTCATTAACCAACTCACCACACCTTTATGTTATGATAAAATCTATGAAACTTGTTATTAACATGTTCCATTTGAAATGTTTTCCAACATTCAAACTTTGAAATGCATTTTCTTCTTCATGTCTTACTCAAATAAAACAAATGAATACTTTTTTTTCAAGATCTTTCAAAGATCTATTCATTGATATGCACAATAATGCATAAAATTTTAAATGATTTGTGAAAAAAACTTTTGAAATTGAATTATGTTGACAAATTCAACTTATATTTTTCCTTCAAGATATAACTAGTTAGGGAGGTAGGTATAAGTAGGCATGTATAAATTGGTATGTAAGTAGACTTAGGGTAAATAAATAGGTTTAGGTGGGTAGATATGTAGGTAAGTTGTTAGTTTATGTAGTTAGGTATGTAATTAAGTAGGTTGTTAGGGTATGTAGGGAGATTATTAAGGTGATTAAATCGGTAGGTAGGTAGGTAGGTAAGTAGGTAAGTAGGTCGACTAACTAATTATTTAATGTAGGTATGTAAATAATATAAATATATATGTTTTTTTATTAAGTAGGGTACGGCGAGTGGTTAGGTAAGTAAGTAAGTAAGGTAAGTAAATAGGTATAAATGGGTAAGTGTGTAGGTAGGTATGTAAATAGGTTCTTAGGGTATGTACGTAGGTACGTAGGGCGGTTGTTAAAGTGAATATGTATGTTTTAATATAAGTAAGTAAGGTAGGGTGAATGGGTAGGCAAGTAGTTTGGGTAAGTAAATAGGTATATGTGGGTAGGTATTTAAGTAATAAGGAGGTAGAGAAGTAGGTAGGGAGGTAGTTGGAAGGAGGTAGGTAGGTAGGAAGTAGGTAGGGAGGTTGTTAAGGTGATTAAATTGGTATAGATAGGTAAGTAAGTTGGCTAATTGTTAAGGTATGTAGGTAGGTAGGTTGATAGGGTAGGTATGTTTGACCTATTTAACTGGCCTATAATTAAGCCTTTAGGCAATTATGTATCTTGTTAGACTTAACTTGGCTACCTAGCAGCTTAAATTATTAAGTTCAATAAATAGTAAGTACCTAAGTTTTATTAATAGATTACAAATTATGTTAAGTAGGCAACTTAGGCCTAATTAATAAGCTAGTAAGTTAGTTATAATAGGTTAATTAATTATGTATGTTAAGTATGTAGGTAGCTTTGACCTAAGCCTACTTAACTAATGGCAAATCAATATGTTCAATTTGATTAAAGCATGGTCATTTTGACTGGTTTTCTTCTTTTATTTGTCCCTTTTGGGGTGAAAGCACACAAAGGGGGAGTATTTTTTGGCATATGTGGAGTCCATACTAATGTTAAAATAAAAGTTTATTTTACACTCTAGCAAAAAAATTATATTTCCACAAGTCATATGGCAAGGCTAAACATTTTTTTTTAAACTTTAAAACTTTATCACTTATAGATAATTGCATCAAAATTTTATATTTAAAAAATGAGAAGTTGAATTATTAATTCAAATGATTAAAAGACTTTATAAAAAAAAAATTCACTATATATCTTAATTTATGGTTTTCAAAATCTTTCAAAATTGTCTTCATTTGTATTAATGGGAACACATTATCTTTTATGTATAAAAAATCAATTGACTAAAAATTTTAGTAAATATAATGAATCCATAATCATATGATATGGATTGTGACGTTGGGTTTTTGGCACTTCAAAAGTCCAATATGTTATGGTAACTCAAAATCTTTTCATGAAATTCATACAATGTGATCATATCACATATAATATTATTTTAAAAATCCTTTTCACATATTATTTATTTATATTTTGTTCCATGGCCCATGATTGATAATCCAACAAGTTGTGACAGGATTATGTATTCCACCTTAGTGTGTTTTCACCTTTTGGCAAAATGACTGATTGACACCTAATCAACAATGTCACTTTAGTCAAATGTATTAGTTAAAAGTAACACTTTCATGTTCCAACCCACTAGAAGGTCTAACCCTTTCATGTCCCAACCCACTACTCAAGATGGATATCACTTCTAGTAAAAAGAAACGCTTTGGTCAAGTTAGACCTTCTAAAAAGTCATGATTTTTAATAGTGAATTGTTCAAATGCCCAAGACCAAAGAGTATAAAATTGGTTATGGAAAAGGATTTTGCAAACCCCACCTTTCAATCTTGCTTGCTAGATTCTTTTATTCCTAAAAAATTGTTATGCTTACCAAGAAATTAGTAGTAGGGATGTGTGTTTTTCTACAAAAAACTAAAAGCTCTAACTCAAATGTTAAGCTTGTTACCAAACACATAATCTTGACAATAGCATTGAGTGCATGGGCATCTAATTATAACAACATGGCTAGGGTGTTTGGTATATGCCCTTGAAACATTGTTATAGTAATGGTACGACGATCTTTAACTTGTGATAATGGTACCCATATGTGGAGGCTTTCATTGAAGAAAAAAAAACTAATAACATTTTGCCTACTACAAGAAATGTAGCAGTTCAATGGTGGACAAAAGAAACCCATGTTAGTTTGAATAAAAGCGAGGTGACTAGGAAAAGATTGGGGCTTGACATATATGATGAGAAAGCAACTCACTTCATGATGGAAATTCTAGTGCATATTTACTTTTAAATTTGCTAATTCATGACTTATTTTCATGTATATAAACTTAAACCTTGGATTCTATAAGTTAGTGAACTAGGTCTTTAATGTTTAAAGGTAATGTAAAATCTGGGTTTTTAAGGTCTAAGTTGGATAGTCCATAAATACACTCAAATCTATTGTCCATATTACATTCTGTTTTAAGAATAACAATTAGATCTTATTTAGGTTAAAACCTTTATCTGTTATGTGATATGTGTAAACTAAATTTTATAAAAAATTCCAAAGTGCCCATCCAAAATCAATTGTTGGTTAAAAGGTATTTGAATCTTTAAAACCATTTTTTGTGAAGCCTTTAAAAGACAGAATACATGTTGCATCTACCATGTAGAGTTGAATGAATTGAGGCTTGCATTGAACCTTTCAAAGACATATAGTTCAGTTCATGATGTTCAATTGTGTGACTATTAGTGTGGAAATGCATGTGGCCATGATGGATAATGCCAAGCATCATGTGTGGTATATAAGGGTATCACTTAGTTGTGGGAGGTTATAGTGTGTCTAAAAGGTGAATAGGAAGAATGGCACAAGTGTGTTTACTTGCTTGGCAACTATCCAATGTGTGGAATATAGAAATTAGCCTTGTATCTTAAGGAGGTGATAAGATTAAACTTTGATGTCATCTAGTAACACCACTTTGCATTAGAAACCATTATGGCTAGGAATGGTCGAGCATTGAAGAAGTTGACGTTGGTTTACAAGAACACAACATCAAATGAATTCATAAACTATTTAAAACCCAAATTATAGCATTTTGCTACACACAATTTTTTTGCACAATGGGAAGATAAACATTTCAAAAATTGCATTAAGTTTTTCCCAGCCAACACAGTTGTGTTTGTGGTTGATTTTGTTGAAAACTATAGTTTTAAAGTTTAAAATGAAGTGCGAAGTGAGTGAAAGCACATTAAGCCCCCCCCAAAATTGTAGTCACACGTATAATCTTTCTGCAATTAAACTTTTTGTTAATGTATGGACATCACATCTTGAATTATTTTTGCTTATTTTAAGTATATTTGATTAGCTTTAGACTTCATCTAATCAATAATTTTGAAAAATTAAATAAACATTGAAGATTTCGAACATATGTAGTATATTCGTGACAAAATAATACCCGTCACAAAGTTTGAAATTTTGAATATACTTCAAAATTAGGGTTGTGGAAGGAATTCTTGGGTGAATTTTTTTAAGGTGTATGATATTGATATACATCAATTAAATCTAAGACAATTTAAAATTTTAAGTTTTTGGATGAAATTTCATTATGTGTTTTTTTGCATTTGTTTAGTAATGAATGCATAATAATATCTTTTTTTAGGAAAAAATCACTACCATATCAAAGAGGAGGAGACTTTATAGATGGGCATATCATTATTCTTTCAAAAAAAATTTGTTTGGTAATGTTTCATGAATCATAAACATGGGGCCTTATGGTCGTTTAAAAACTATAAGTTATATACTTTGTATACATTGATTGTATCCAATCCTCCTCATCTAACCATTGGATCAAAATTAATTTTGACCCAAAATAAGATTTGAATTCAAAAATGTTGTGCAAATTCTAAAGTTTTTACTTGTGTTTATGATAACCAAAAGATGCCATCAAGACTTTAGCTTACTACCTATTATAATAATTGTTATACATCATTTTTTTGAACAAGAGTGGTTCACCCTTAATGTGTTTTCACCCAAGTATGCATTGGCATAGTTACTAAATTTTTATTTGGTGCATATTAGTTTTCATCACAATCCTACACCTGATCCATATGATGAAGATTTAAGAATTTTAATTGAATACCATATTTACATTTCAAATGATCATAAACACGACTTGAATTTGTGTAACATTGTTTTAAACTCCATTAACAATATATGGCAGAACAAAGATATTCACCTCAATGGCATTAGGTATGGAGTGACAATTGTGCATCCCAATTTAAGAGCAACAAGCCCCAGTACTTTTTTTTTGACATCCAAATTTGATTACGAGTTGCAAAATGATCTAAAATTTCTTTGGTAGTGGCCATGGGAAAGACCCCACGATGGGATAGGAGCGATGATAAAAAGGTTTTTGTGTAGAGAACAACTCAATCCCCAAGCTAGAAAGCTACAAAATGTTGAGGAGGTTGTTCAATTCCTATGTGAACGGTTGTCCTTTAGACTTGGATCATCATATTTTGGTTCAATGAAGCCTTTCCATAGAACATTTTGGCATGTGAAGGTTGGGGATGTGGATAGGGATTTACCTTTGTTCATTTGTGATCCTATCAAAAGGACTATGAAAATCCATTCAATCTATGTTGTTAACAAGAACAATCTAACTTAGCTACTTGTGAAGGACTTGGCATGTTTCTATGAGTTTTGTTTGGACAGTTGTTGGAGTGAATGCCAAAATGTGAAATGGATAAGCAAATGGATTCCAAAGCAACTTCAACCTCAAAATACTCATTATTTGTGAGAACCAATGTATGAAGGTTGGGATGTAGACTAGTAGGGCGAAAACATGGTTAGGTGTTTCAAAAGTGGCATTTGAAAGTCCATAATCTAACACTAGTGATTTTTTTACAGTTTTAATAATTGTCAAACCATAAATCTTAAAATTATCTCCTATGCTTTTAATCATAAATATTAATAAGACAACCTATGAATATCCTTAAACATGTGATTAATAAAAAAATCCATGCAAAAGATTTAAAAAAAGAATGTGAAATGGATTCCCAAAGATAAAATTTATAACAATCACATCATTTATTTATTTTTTAATTAGAAAAATATATATTAGGAAAATTTCAATGCACTTCACTAATCAATTCTTCATTTGATGATGTTTTAATTTTTATTTTATTTTTTGACACTACTTTGATGTTTTGTTTTAATCCACATTTTTCATTTTCTCTATGTAACAATCATAGTGTTGTCATTTCAAAAGTCCATTATGAGTCCAAAATTTCTTGGAATTCAATTTTTTTATGATGATTCCCATTGAAGTCTATGACAACATGAATAATTAAAATTTTGATAATTTTAATTTTGAATATGGCTTAAAATTTTGCATTGGTATGTAATCCAAAATAATTAAAAGTGTGACAGTCCAAATAGTCCCCCTATTCATGCTTTCACCCAACAATATGGGTTACAGGGTGTGTCCTCAAATGCATTACTGTTTTGGTTTATTTGTTAAACTTTATTTCTTTTTTGTTTTTGTTTTATTTTGTTTGTAGTTTCAAAAGTTGCAATCTCCTATGTAGGTGATGAGTTGGTTGCAGTGTTAGAGGTTGGTGACAACTTCACGATCAATGCAGAGGAAGGGAATGATGAAGCCGCATACTTTTGGTTGATTTTGTGCATTGAGCCACTACACAAGGTGAAAGTGCCTTTTATCAACAACTAGGGGAGTAGTTATGAGGAGGGTGATGCTGTTGTCGAAGGTCTAAATTATCAAAAGTGGGGAAATAATGACAACTCATATGTGTTACTCAAGGATTCACATAAAATCTATGTCTATTCCCATATAGTGAAGGTAATGAAATTCCTAATGCCCCCTAATAACCATAAAATGATTGGGAGGATGCAATTTATGAATTGCTAGAAGAGAGTTTGTGAAGCATAAATGATGTCATTACATCTTTGGATGTTGAAGAATAGGTCTAAATCAATCTATTTGTACTTGAGCGATTTACTTAAACTTACAAATGGAATCATTTCAATATGGACTACATGACCTGAATGGTCTTACTTTGGTTAATGTCAAGGACTAAAAGTTTTATTTTTTTTAGTTTTCTCATTATGTGCATATGTGTTTAGAATGGAATAATATGTTCTGGTATGTTATGTGTTTCAATGTTGGAGGCGCATATGGTGATTTGCTCTAGAAATTGGTTGTGGCAAGTTCATGCAAGAATATGTCCAAACTAAAGCTTTATGTATGGTAAGTGACAAAATTCAAATGGTATGTTTTAAATAACATTTAGTTGGTTTTCAATTAATCCAATTAGTACGGCAAGTGTAGAACCTTTCTAGTTATTATTACATTGAAATCACAATGAAAGGAAAGTAATTTTGGACTTGACAAATTCATAAACCTACTATTATGGATCTAGAGATGTTTCAATTCAAGTATTCCAAGAGTCAAAGATATGGATTAATACCTAGTTCTACCAAAAATTTTGAAAAAAAACTTGGGGTGATTATTTCTTGTATAGACTTGATTCATTTTCTTTTGATTTCATTATGGGTATAGACATTGTTACATGCTACATGTTGTATATGTATTACATAGTGGAAATTAGGTGTACAAGTATGGACTACTTTGAATGAAATTCATTTAGAGTCCTTGTTTTGATTATAGTTGGGAATACAATTGAATTCAATGTGCTTGCATGAGTCATGCTTTCCAATTTTTAACCAATGTACTTGGCAATCCAAAATGTTGCCAATGTCCACTTGGCAATATAATTTTTAGCCAATGTCACTTGATAGTCTAGCATGCTACCAACATATGTTGTATACATATTGTATGGACATTGGATGTACAAATATGGATTGTTTTGAATGCAACATACTAGGTTCATCCTTGTTTTAACCAATCGGTGTTGTGAATTGATTCAATTCATGAGCTTGAATAAAATTTATGATTAAAAATTTTTAGCCATTGTCCAAATTTGGCGGTCTAATGTGTGGCTTCTTTGGATTTAGTTGTGGCGAATCAAGTAGATTGGATTGGGACTTTTATGTTAAGTTATGAATGGACTGGTTTCAATATGCAAGCATGGACATTATGATTCAATAAAATGGACTATTTATTGTATGTTGTATATATGTATTGTACGGACATTGGATGTACAAATTTGAATGCAACAGACTAATAATCCTTGTTTTTATTAATTAATCTTGTGAATCAATTCAACTCATGAACTTGAACTTAATGGTTTCCAATTTTTTGCCAATGTCTAAATTTGGCAACTTCCAGCATGTGGCCTCTTTAGATTCATTTATGGTAGAATTATAGATTAGAATGGGACTTGGTTTCAATATCCAAATATGGACTATGGACATTGTGATTCACTAAAATGGATTCTATTCGAGGGTTTACATATCTATGTGTTCTATCTGGAAATTGGATGTACAAATATGGATTTTTGAAAATTTATTACAAAATTTATTGCAAATTGGGTATTCGAAAATGTTAATTTTATAAAATGGATGCCTACTAAATGTTGTATATAATAGATTACATAGTGGACACATGGTTAATTCAATATGGTTCCTTGACCAAGCAATTGTGTTAGAATTTTAGTCTCACAAGAGGGCATTTCTATTCTTTAGAAGAAAAACCATGATTCCAAAAGGGTGTCAATAAGGTAAAGTAGACAAAAAAGTAGTCCACCCAAAATCCAATTAAAAAATGGAACAATTTTTGATATGGACACAAGAAAGTAGATTCAAAATATTTTAAAATAGAAATATAAAATCATAGGGCCCTACATTTAGATTATGGGAAGTTGTGTACAAAGTTTGAACAACTTTGGTATCATAAAAGTAGGTTGAAAGTATGTTTGAAACTAATTGGATCAAAATGGTGTTCAAACCCATTTCATATTAAAAATTTGATATATTATGATTATAACATTCATAATTTGATAATACATAAGTATTTTTTAGGGCTCTACTAAATTGAAAGTTTTTTAAAATCAATATTTCATCTATATGTAGCCCATTTGGTAAGATCAAACATTTTGTGCAAGTCGAATTTTTTAATATAATTCTACTTAATTCTATTTTCAAGATGGATTTTTTCAACATTTTAAACATAAAATGAAAGATTATTATCATGGGCATGTAATTTTTTTTGACAAACAGTAATGAACCATCTATTTTACCTTACTTGCACCCAAAAGTACAAGTGCTTACATAGTGGACAGATGATATTAGTGACCAAAAAATGACATATCCCAAGTTTAGTTTAGGTTAAAAACAAATAAATCAATAAACATTAGAACAGACACATGCATATCTTATCATGTGATGCCCATATAAAATTTTAGTACCTTGGCACACTCAAATGCTAAGGTTCTAACAATTTGATACTAAGACACACTCAAATTCCAAAGATCCAATGATTTCTTCAAAAACAAAGGGGATTTGTGAACTTATCCTCTAGTTCACCTCCATTTGATCAAAATCAAACCTTAGGATGCATGTGTGCCAAATGGTAAAGAGTGAAAATGCATAGTACCCATGGATAAATGTGCACAACTTGACAACTTGCTTTCACTAAGTTAATGTGTTCCTAAGTTTGGTTTTGCATTATTCAAAACACAAGAAATTTGCCACTTGAGATTACACAAGAACTTTGGACTCTAGTTGTAGAGTGAAATTTAAATTCCAAGCATATTCCCTTTAGTATGACCTACTTTTGTTCATTTTGGATTGGCTCCTAGATGATAGTGTATGGGGCCATTTATAATCTAGGTTAACCTAGTCTCTCTTACACCTGATTGCACTAACAACTTGCACTTGCAAACTTAACCATCCCTACATTAAATTCCTTCTTCAAATGAATCTATTCTTCCCTAGTAGATAACAACTTGAATATGCATTAAAAAAAACATACAATTCTAGAACTCTTGTGTGCATCATCATAATGAGATGTTGCTAGATTTTGATAAAAATGTCAAATGGGACATGACACACTTTGCAAGTTGCAAGTTGCAACTTTGTCTAGAGACTCATACAATAACCCACATTTCTAGTAATAATATCCCATTCAAAAACTTCATTTGTTTCCAATCAATCAATGAATTGTAGGTTGCAACCCTAGGACAATTTGAATTATGATGCACGCCGATTAAGTCAATGGACTATTTGTTGGCTTTTATAGATCTATTGTTGAAGTGACTTGCTTAATGATCATGTAGACTAGGAGAACATAACAACTTGTGCTTCCAAAAGACAATTCCATGTATATCAATGTGACAAAATCAAAGGATGTTATTTGAGTTTCCAAATATTTTAAAACTAGCCTACAACAAAACCAAATTGTTTTTAGTCTAGATCTTTACACCAAATATATTCAAAATGTATTTGGTATGAGATGGATTAACAATAAAATATATATTGACCATAAGCATTTCTTATAGGCTACAACATTCTTGATCTTTTGGATTGTTAGTATCCGAAAACATTATTAATTTCGAGGCACAACACAAGTTCATATAGGTCATAAGTTTTAGGCAGTAAAACATTAGGTAGAGATTGAGCATGAGTAGTTACATAATAAACCCCAATCCAAACTCCTAGGATAGTCACACCAAACTTGAATGCCAAGAATAAACCTCACATCCATTTTCCCCAAATTTAAGACATTCCATACCATTAAACCAAACAAGAATTAACATCACAATAATGCATAAGAATTTCATGATGGGAAATCATTTCTTGCTCTACTTGGAAGCATACCAAAATAAGTTAGGCTAATATAATATAGCCGCCATGAAGAAGACAAAGTTTTTGACCATAATTGCCCACATAGAATTGTTCTTTATCCCCCAACTTACAATATAGTGTAAGTACACATCAAACTCCAAACTATATATACTTAATCTATTAGATTCCTAGTACATCATTATTAGTTTTGAATGGATAATTGAAACCATGTATCAACAAGTTTTTTTCGTTCCTACAACTAACATTCTAAGTGAAAGAAAACCACAATCCAATTTGCATTCCAAACAGAATCTCACTTGATAGCACAAAAAAAATTGCTTGTTTAATACTTGCATAAAAACTTTCAATCAAGTTGAATTGAAAATCAAATATGGTTAAACAAAAAGAATACTATCCAAATCCAACAATGCCATAAACCAAAATGTCAATTCAAAATGGACTGTAAGCTTCTTGCTACCCTTTACAAGAAAGCATAATATTCCAACATTCAAAATTCAAAACTCTGCAACTTGTGCAAAAGTGTAGGTTTGTAATTGTTGTTCATATGTTTTCAAGGAAAAATTATGGGAATTATACTTGCTCAGTTTGTTACAAGAAAATGGAAATGTTCAACTGCCAAGGCATGAATTGAAGCAACTCTAGATGAACATATGCAAAAGAACATTGATAATCATTCTAGGTGTTTCAAATGTTGAGTGTTCTTTATGGTTGCACGCATCTAGTGACTACTATAGTGTTGTTTACCTTTTTGCAATTGGTTTTTTTTGTTTTTTTTCATTGCTACTAATGTCCTTTGATCCCCACTCTAGTTTTCCTTTGTGTTTGGGCAAGAGAAGCTTTCATTTTTTTAGTAGCAGGTTGAAGCTAATCATCAAGCTCATCGTGTTCTTCATCATGTTCTTCCTGCTTTTCAGATTCATCCTCTATGTGTTCCACTGCAACATCACCAATGCCATCTTGATCATTATTGCCACCATTTGTTTTTTGCCAACTTGATCTACAAGCTTGAACTTTTTCTTGATGGCGAGATTTGCAACAACAAATGCTTTGGACTTTGGTAGAAGTGGTGAGGTAATTTGCTTGCAGGGATATGATATTTCAACAAGATCCTTACAACTATCCACTTCTTTTGGAGCTAGAACATAGAAATTGTTGACGCTTGGACTGATATTCTGGGTGCTAATGCAAATTACAAATGTCACTTTCGATATGGAAATGAGGAGCATTTGAATGTTGAAACTTGGATGCCCATTTTGGTATGATATTCACAAGAATATTTCCAATAGAATCAATTAGAATTCAGGGTTAGAATGTCTTACACTATACAAATTAGCTTTGAGGTGGAATAATGACTAGCCCATTGCACTTGGTTATAGGCAATTATGCAATATTTGATAGTTATGCACGAACCCAAAGGAAAGTTATGAAGTGTTGTAAACATTCTGAGTGGCTTATAAGTACAAAGAAAACATTATGTGGACTCATATGGACTTTTGTGAACACTAGAATTTATTGGAATGTTGGGGATTACATATGCACTTTTATGGACACAAACTACAAAATTGGACAATGTTAAGGAGAATTAATGGAGTACATAACAACAAATGGAAGGTAAGTTTAAATGGTTTTTTGGGACAAAGAAGGCATTATGTGGACTCATATGGACTTTTGTGGACACTACAACTTATTGGAATGTTAAGGACTGCATATGCACTTCTATGGGCACAAACTACAAAATTGTGTAATGCTAGGGAAAACCAATGGAATAATAACATAGATGTAAGGTATTGTTGTGAATATTGATGAAGTATTAAGGACTTATACACATATATGATGGACAATTAAGCATGTGTAATATCAATAATAAGGACTCATGTGCACTAGTAGGGACAAATAAAAGATTGTCTACAAAATTACATCCAAGCCCACTATCTCCATGGATTCAAATGGACAATAATGTATAACATAATGCAGATATATGGAGTGATAAAAAAATCATGAAGACTTCCATGGAATATAGATTATTGTCTATGGATTTATGGATGTAGAAAAGAAACAGTGGGACTCAAATGAACAAACAACATATCAAACACCTTTTCCAAACTTGTAGCCACATTAATGGACTATTGTGGAAACAACATAGATTGCAAAATCAACTAGAAAAGAAACACCATCTTCAAACTTACTATTATAGAATGGAATGTTGTGGCAAAATCCAATAAACGATTGGGAATGAATATGAAGACTGTTGAAATTACAATGCATTCAAAATTTGAGAAACAAGTCTAAAAGTTGAAAATCGTACCTTTGGAAGATATTATGTGCATGGGTTGGTACCTTGGTCTTGTAGTTGAATTTTTCACCAAAGTGCAATTTGAAATTGTAGCACTTCCTGGCTTTTTTATTTTTGCAGAGTTCTTTCATGATAATCTTCTATTTGACAATTTTGGTAGTCCACCCTCTTTTGCAACCCTTCCACTTCCTTTCACAATTCATCACTACCACCCTCAGTCTTCTCTAATTTCTCCAACTCCAAAATTGCTATGTCCAACACCAAAACCAAAATGTTGAGCTTTTCATTTGCTAGCTTCAAGTTATTAATCCAATCATCCATTGGCCTTGGGCCCACATATTCACCTTCTACACATTATCATGAACACCTTTTGCAAGACCTCCTAAACTTCAAGCTCAAAAACCAAATTGTTTACAAATTCCAAATACCGTGAAACCTCTTCTAACACATATGATGGTTCTATGAAATCGCTACTTGGATGAGGATCTACGTCATTTGTAACCTCTTTCTCCTCTTCAACATCACTGAAGATTTTTAACACACCCCTTTTCCATCATTATTGTTCGTGGTTTGTCCATTTTGCATATAAAGCCTAATTCATTTACTTCTTTGCCATCTACATAGCTACCCCTCTAGTAAAGCCCAAAGAAACCACTCATGTAGTAGGAACACAATGCTTTTGTTGAATGACCATCCACAACTTTTCAACTTTCTTAATCAACATAAGATCCTGGCTAGAAATGTAGCTATGACCATTCTTGTTTAACAATGGGTCCAAAATACTTAGCCACTTCTATTGATATATCTTGTGGAATCCTGATGTGTTTTAGACTCATGCATGTTGCACAAAGAGCAAACCTTTGCAAACTCCTTTTGCGTAATGGGACCACCATCTCCGATTTCAAGAGGTTTAGTGTACAAAGGAGTAGCAAACCCTAAAGGTTTGGAACTAGCCTTCAAGCTTGGTTCAAATTTCACTTTTCTTTTGAAAGCATGAGGAGGTGGAGGTGTTAAGAAAGTATAAATTGTGAAAAAGGTTCTATCATTTTCCCCACAAAATTACAAGTTACTTAACTCACAATCAAGAAAACTCAAGTGCTTTGAAAAGTACAGAGTCAGTCAAAAAATTCGTTTGTTGGCAATACGTAGATAATTAATAAACTTGAAAATCTAGAGTAAAAAAACTATCTCCATTGCTAAAAAAATGATTTTTTTTCTACAAGGCAAAAATATGGAAATTCAGAAAAAAACTTATGCATGTTCTTCTACACTCACAATCCCATGTGTGTATATAGGTTTGTACAATGAACCAAGTTTTTAACCCATTTGGATGTGTGCCATTTTTTTAAACCAAGGACTTTCAAAAGGGATTGTGATTTGTTGAAAATTAACCACCCTAGCATTCTTTTACCCAATTTATGAAAGGGGGGAACCAAACAAGGCATTTTTAATGTTGTTGTTATTCGATACCATGACAAGTACACATTGTTTAAAGGTGAAAGCATGGTAGAGTATGCCAATGAAAAATACCTTTTTTTTGGGTGGAAAATATGCATAAATTAAAACTTAATACATTGAACCCATGAATATTTTTTACTTTAATGAATAATAAGAGGAAGATCTATGACTTCATTGCATAATATTGAATAATTTCATGTTTTAATATGCATTTAAGTACATTAAAAAATATACAAGTATAAGAAAGTAGGTATCATGCTTATATTTCAAGTATATGAAAATATGATGAAAGTACAATTGTAATTGGAATTTTCCTACTTTCAATATGTATCAATGTGTTAAAAAAAATTTCATATCATAATCATAATCATCAAAGTTCTCATATAAAAGTATGTTGGAGATTTTGAAAACCCGATTAATTTAAGGTGAAATCACGATTAAAGGAGCCAGGGGTGCCAAAGTAAAAGTATTTTTCCAAGGACTACACATGTCATTTTTGCATTGGTTTATAATTTAAATTTTTGTATTTCAAATACCCCATCTAACATTGCATTTTAAATATAAATAAAATTTGATTACAAATTGATTTTATATCATGTATATTATGCATTCATGCCCTCTATCACATATATATGAACAACTTTTGTTAAAGTCACATTTCAAAATCCATAATTTTCAAGGTCAAAAACACTTTTGAGCCAAATGTGCTCAAATGGGCTATAAAAAAAATTTCATTAGTTCAAGTCCTTTTACCTTTCTAATCATCAATGTAAAAATCCTTTCCAATTTTCAAAAGGAATGGTGCGCATTTGGTAGAAAAAAAGGATATTTGAAAAAAAAAAAGGACTATCCATTCTTGAGGTTTGAGCAGTTTGAACATGCAAATTATTTATTTATTTATGTCAAGCTTTGAGCATGTAAACTTTGCAATTATTGGAAAATATTCCCCAAAAAATAATAACAATTCAATCTATTATGCTTCCTTTTTTATCTTTCAAACATATAAAAATGCCATTTTAAAGAAAGTCCATTCACTTGGGTGGCTCCTTTGATTGCGATTTTACCTTTTAGAGCATACTTTTCATCCATTTTTATTATATTAAAATTCCTCATATTTTATGTATAACTTACCAAAAACTCAATGGAATGCACCATTGTTTCATATGTAATGAAAGTTGAAGAAGTTTTGAATAGGGCTTTTCATGTGTATGCTATAAGTGTGATTGTGACTACTTAACCATGCTTTCACCCATAAGATATTAAATGAGGATGAAGTGGAAGGAAACAAGATTCTCATTCAAAGCTTTAAGCATTGCAACACGTCTTCCACTTCCAAATTACCCATAATTTCATCTAATCTAAAGTCAAGACTAACACCAAAATGGATGGCCAACCCCACCTCTATCACTAACATGGTCTTTCTAAAAGGAGATCAAAGTTTACACTTTTGTACTTTTGTGATGTTACTTGGATTTTTCAATTTGCTACTTTGTCGTTTTTGACCTGTCATGCCCCCCACTTGCCATATTTTGGGTCTCCTTGTGCATCCAAGTTCCAAAATAATCATGATGGCTCATGGACTCAATTTGACCCTATACATAGAAACAAATGCATAATGGACAACAAAAGTCATGCATTTAAAGCTTAAATATTTTGAATGTTATTGAACACATGAGAATATATGTTCTACAAGTTTATATTCCCTTTGATGCTGGACAAGATGTACATGATCTTATTCCTAGTTAATAATGCAAAATGGAAATCCAATGAAAATGCCAATGATAGTATTTCCTTGCCTATGTGTGATGAACATCTTAATATTCCAATGAGGCATTTGCAACCTCAGAAGTGGATTTAGATGGTCTAGTGGCATTACTTTCAACTTGCACGTTCTACAAAATGCAAAGTGTTCACAAAATATGGGATTCCCAAAACAAGAACTAGTTCTAGACTTATGAGCTAACATATGTGAATAGAATGTGAAGGTATCCCAAATGAATTATGTGAGTCAAGGGCAATTAAAAAGCATAAGATTAACTACATCTTATCCATGAAAGTAATTTTAGAAGGCACCGACTATATCTTGTCCATGATGCACAAAAATAAAAATAAAAATGGGAAGCCCACATAATGTAACAAACCTATTTGGAAGTACATTGAATAATTGGTTCAAGTGCATGGATAATTGACCTAGTGTTTCAATTAAACATACCTCAACACAATGGAGGATATCTATAGGGGAATAGTTTTAGTGGGGAGTATGTTACCTTCATAGGTTTTTCCCAAGTTAGAAGGTGTTTTCATTGGAAATGTTACACAATTTGGAATCTACTTTTCACCTCTTGCTTTCTCTACAACTATAAGAGTTATATTTTGGACACAATAGCAACAATTTATGCCATCATCCCTTCTAAAACACTAAGCCTATTCAACCAACCACTTGCATCACCTCCATTTCATGTGTTGCATTCAGTTACTTTGTGGTTCTTAGTAGTTGAACATGTCTGCACATACTCAAGCATTCATGCCATGTTAAGAAAAATGGTGTAAACCATGTGCATGCATGCATAGGGTTGGAGGAGGTAGGCTTTGAGCAACAATAGGTTTTAAACTAGGAAAACTAACATTCAAAAAAGATGTAATCTATTGGGAGCCTAAGGATTGGATGTGTTATCACCATGTTGATGGACGGAGAACACAAATTTTTTGAATGTGAAGGTGTAGGTTTAGCAGTGCCAAGTTCTTTTTTACGAGGTCCACATTTATCTTGATTAGTGTAGGGGGTTGTCCCAATTCATCTTCCTACAAAAAACACATAATTCCTTGCCTTGGAGCCAAAATTGGAAACACAAGCTATATAAAATAAAGAAACAAAACCCATCAATTAATTGCCAACATCTTGGAACCAAAATGGACTTATATTGCTTCAATAATACATGCAAAAAATGTTTGAATGTAGCACACGCTTACAATATTACACATGTAGCATATTTGGAATTAGAATAATTTATCTTCTATGAAGGGACAAGCTTGGGAGCCCTATACAACTATCAAGGGATGAATAATCTTATGTGTCCTACATGTAAGGGTATTGGGCTATTAGAAACCAAGCAATAAATAACCTTAGTTCACCCATTCCCCTCAATGTAACCTTAGCCTACATGTACAAAATGCATATTTGTCAAAGTTCAACCAAAACTAGTAGACCTCATAATGTTGTTTGCCATCTAGTCAAAATAAAATTTGAAACCCCCATTCCAATAAATTAAATGAAAAATGTAAGGACATAGATGTTAAGAATTCAAGCTCAACTAGTTAAGTTTCATTAGTTATTGGAGTAGGAAAGTAACTAGGTTACTTTCACAAGGTTGAATTACTTTCTTTACTTATTTTAGTTTGGTTTTTTGTGGTTTGGTCTTGTAGTTAAATACCTTGGTGTTGATGGTTTGTTTTTCTTTTTTTCATTACACAAGTTTGTGTATTTCTTGTGACAAGAACCTTGGAGAGTTCTTGATGTTGTGTTTTGTGTTGTGAGCATTATGTTGTACTTTCCTTTCAATAAAGATTTATGTTTGC